>ENA-OREN01003191-OREN01003191.1-marine-metagenome-genome-assembly--contig:-NODE-3191-length-15524-cov-3.595067_pt1 | contig 15524 bp, 19 predicted proteins | sample MGYA00248624_ERZ508555 | MGnify/ENA primary metagenome ERZ508555 (study PRJEB26222, sample SAMN06267773) | marine metagenome | isolation source: Saanich Inlet, British Columbia, Canada | place...
TAGTAACGCTATTGTGATGCCAGGTACTATATTAAGGAAAGGTGTTTTATTAACTGCTGGTAGTTTATTAATTGGTGATACGGAAGAATGGGGGATATATAAAGGTAACCCTGCCGTCTTAGTTAAAAAGATAGATGGGGCTAAAATAATTACAGCAAATTTATCGGGATTACCATACATATTAGCTTTAATTGACTCTACGGATTCAAATAAGTAGTGAATAACCTCTCTGAATATATATGTAAATATTGCGATTAATGAAATTTGTGCTGCTATTTCAAGAGCATAAAGACCCCTATGTTTTTTTTCTCTTTCTTCTTTATCCTGTGGGAATCTAGGAAAATGTTTATCAAGTAATCTAGCCATAGTAGTTCCGAGTATTAAAAAAATTACGGCATAAACTACTATAAACCCGGCATACTTAGGGTATATTATTTGAGCCATTTAAAGTTATATATATATAAAATATAAAATAAATTTATTGCGTAAATCTATCTATGTGTGGTATATTAGCCGTACTTTCTAATAAAGAAGTTCCATCTAGTGAATTTATAAATTTATTAAGAAATATACAACATAGAGGACAAGACTCATGTGGTATAGCTTATATAAAAAATAATGAAATCGGCACACAAAAAAAGGCTGGTATGGTAACCAAATTAGAACAGGTTAACAATATTGTGATGTCTAAAGTATATCTTGGACATACTAGATATACAACAAGTGGTCAGCGTAATAGTAATTTTAATGATTCTCAAGGAATCCATCCAATTATTTCAACATTTAGAGATGAAACCTACGCATTTATATTTAATGGAAATATTCCATTTATCAGTCCTAATTTTAATATGGATACCGAGTTTATTAAAAACTTTATAGAAACTAGACAGCATTTTGATTTTCGGACAGTCTTACTGGAATTTATTAGACAAGTTCCAAGAGCATTCAATATAGTATTTTTGTATAAACAAAAACTTTATGCAATAAGAGACCGATATGGTACGCGACCATTTAAATTTTTAAAGTCTAAGGACGATTCAAGAGTTTATCTTTCGTCTGAAGATTATTTTTTAGAACAAGAGTCCTGGATGAACTTTGATATACCAGAAGGTTCACTTACTATTATTGACAGGGACATGGATATTGTAACTATACCTACAATTGATGATAAGCCAATTAAAGAAACCGCACACTGTGTTTTTGAGCATATTTACTTTATGAATGAAAAATCTATGAATGATGGATTCTTAGTTAAAGATTCTAGGGTGAAAATGGGATTTCTTCTAGCTAATACTTCGGGTGATGTATTAAGTTTTCAAGGTAATGATTATATAGTTTCAAGTATTCCTCAAACCGCAACTACTTCCGCAAAGGTTTACGCAAAAACACTTGAGTTAGAATATAATCAGTTTATACAGAAAAATAAAAATGTTAACCGAACATTTATAATAACAGACACCGGAGAACGTAATAACTATAGTAGAGAAAAATACATTATAGATGGAGATAAAGTAAGAAATAAAAACATAATTTTGGTGGATGATTCAATTGTTAGAGGAACAACAATAAAAACCTTAGTTAAAATTTTAAAGCAGTACTCTCCTAAAAGTATTCATATTAGAGTTACTTCACCGCCAATTAAAAATACTTGTAATTTAGGAATTGATATTCCTACACGCGAAGAACTAATTTATAATAGTTTCAATAGTGAAAAAAAACTTAGTGATTATTTAGAAGTAGATACGCTTAAATATCTCAGTGTAGAAAGTTTAAAATCTATTTTTACAAATAAGGGTATGTGTATGGGGTGTATAAACGATGATTATAATAAGAATAAAAACTTAGAATGGTAATTAATGCTAATAATCAATCGTAATTCAACACCTGTATAATTTTGCTATTTACTTTATTAGTAGAAAATGGAAGTGTCCAGTATGTTCCTATTTGATCATTTGATTCATACAATGTGACATTTTGAGTTTTAAGGTCAGCCTTAGTTTCTTTATAAGTCCTTGGTGAATCTACAAGTAAAAAGTTAGTTTCACTTTCTACATAATCTATTTTATAAGAATCTAGTTGTCCAGTAAATTTCTTATACATATCTTTAATTTTACCAGGTAATTCTTTGTTATATTCGGTATCATCTAGACATGCGACTGCTAGTTTTTCATTTATAGGATCTATTTCATTTATAAGATGTTTAGTTTTAATAAACTGAGCCAGTGATTTATTAGTAATTATGTATGCTATAGTAAGTGATTGAATGTTATAGGTATTATTAAGAGACTTTAATACTATTAAATTTTTATAATCATCAATAAATTTACCTGCATCCAATTTATTTTTATTGAAACTTAGGTCAAAGTATCTTTGATCAATTAGTATAATAATATTATCAGGTACGGAATCTAACACGAGTTTTAACTCATCTTTAGGAACTGATACACCTGAAACTGTATTTGGTGATGATATGTATATCATTTTAGTTTTTTCATTAATACTTTTAATAAACTTTTCAAACTCAGGAAGAACAGTCATTGGGCGTTTATTTTTACCCTTAGTTATAGCATCTTTTTTGATAATAGGAACTATTTTATTATCAACTACGTGCTCTCTAGAAAATAGTGTTAAGGAACTCCATCCAGGAGATTCAATAACTATGTTTGAGTTTTTAGGAATGAATAATTCAAATATTTTTTTCAATGCTTCATTTTCACTTCTAAAAAGAATTACATTTTCCTCTAAAACACCAGACCTTTTAGCTAATAATTCGGTAAGTTCTCCAGAGTAAGCATTATTTACATTCATTCCTTCTAGTTTTAATGTTTTTAAAGTTTCAGTGGCTTTCTTGCTTGGTTTAAACGGATTTTGTTTATAAAGTACTATATTGTTTTCTTCTATTTCAGTTTCTTTAATATATGTAATAGAGTCTTTATGAATATTCATTTTATTAGGTGGTACAATTTTCTGTAGTTCCCGATTTTCTTTAAATGAATTACTAGATAATACTTTACCAGTTATTTCATGGAATGGGGCTTTTATAGCATAAACAAATAGGGGGAACATAGTTTTAGGATCAGTTCTAAAAAGTGTATTAATTTTTTTAAGTTTATCAATCATTTTTTTACCATTACTATTAGCACTTATAGGAAATTCAAAGTTAAACTGAGTACCTGTTATGTCTTCGTCTAGCCTTATTAAAACAACAGCAATATTTTTACTGTAAACTTCACTAGAAAGTAGTTTAGTATAATTTTCTACAACACTATTTGTTAATATTTCAACACCCTGTGCTGTTTTTGTATTAGACTGCTTTGATTTAAAATTTGATATGTTAATTAGTTTACCCTTTATTGAGTTTTTCTTCATGTGTGTAATAGCGAGATTGTTTATCTGCATCATAGATTCTAGATTTTTATTCATAGTTTCCTTTATTTGTTAGTTATGATTTATTTTATAATAAATCTCTAAAGGGTCCCATTTAGGACCCCTTAAAGTTTTATTATTTTAACTTTCTTTTTAAAGTGTTGACAGCTTTCTTATAACTGTCATTAGGATTATAATTATTGTTAGGTATTATTTTTTCTAATTCACTTTTTTTGCTTTTTATTATATCCCCTGCATTTATTGTTATTGGTTTAATATGTCCATGATCTAGTCCATATTGTATAAAAGCATTTTTAAAGTTGTTCATTTTAGTTTCCTTTCGTTAGTTAATTAAAGTTAATAAATAAATATGGCTATAATTAGGCGTATTTTAACTCCTTTTTAGTCCATTTATTTAGTATTTCTTTTTTTTCCCACATACTTTCTAAAATACTACTTAATTGATCACAATATATATCTGTTTTACTATCAACAATACGACCTCTAATATTTTTAATTTCTATATTATATAAATCATGACCATTTAAAGTTACTCTAACAGTTGCAAATTTATATTTTGAGGTATTGCTAATCTTAAATTGGATACCATACATTCCTATTTCGTTTTCAAATGCTCCGAAATTTCTTGAAGCACTACACATTAAAACATGTGGATGTATTTGTGATCTTATTGTTTCGGCTACTCTCATCATTTGATTTGTATTATTTGTCATAAGTTCCTATTTGTTAGTTATTATTAGTATAGTTATTATTATGGCTATAATTAGGCAACATTTATTCTTTTAAATATTGGGTCATTCATATAATTTAATGCAACATGATTTGTTTTATAATTAAATATTTCATAACCTTTTAATCTTAATTGTGTATGAAGTTTATTTGCGTCATTATCTTCTTCTAAATAATAACAAGCATTGTTTTCATTATAAAAAGAATATTGAGAACCAATATCTTTTATATCTATATCTAAACCATCAAGATCATATTTTGATATTTGAATATAACCGTGTGATTGATTGTCTATATATTTAAGCGTTATTTGTTTAGTCATTGTTTCCTTTAATTGATTTGTTTTAAACATAATTAAAGATAATATAATAATAAGGCATGATTAAGGCATATACAAAAAAGATTTAATTATTATTAGTGTGATAATATTGCAACAGCTGTGATATATTTACAGTTTATAATTGTTCTAATGTTTGGTTGAAATATAGAATAAAATAATATTGGTAATGTTAAGATCAAATAAGATTTAAAAAGTTCCTATTCCTATTCATAGAGCGCCAACTTTTTTTATGCGACAAAACAAACGACAGTAATACTGACCTATATCTATAATGTATGGTTGATAATTAATGATTATAGGAATTACTATTGATATTCTTTTCTTATTACTAATCTAAAAAAGATATATATATAGAGTACAACCCTCTTTTTTGAAAACCTTGACCCCATATACACCCAAAAACCACCTGCTTTTTTATATATATATATAGACCGGACTTGAGGACACCCTTACAGCCACCCACCCACTTATACACAAACACTTTTTTGTTTTATTTTTTTTTCAAATGCACTAGATGTAGTATATGGATTACTTTAGTGCAGACGATTTAGATTCAGTTTCTTATGTTGAAGAAGGAACAAACAACGTAATTATTAAGTTTTATGGATTTCCCAATAAAGTAGCAGCCGATCTATTTATCAGCTATGCTATGCTCAATATGGGTTTTGATTACAGACCTATAACTGGTATGAAGTCAGACATGATACACTAAATATGCTTTTCTACGAAAAGAAATAAATATGGATATTAAAATACCCTATACACCAAGAAAGCATCAAGCCTACTTGCACAGACAGATAGACAATCACAGATGGAATGTATTAGTATGCCACAGAAGATTCGGCAAGACAGTATGTATGATCAACCACCTAATTAGGTCAGCATTACTGTCCAAACTTAACAACCCTAGGTTTGCATACATAGCTCCCACGTTCAAACAAGCTAAATCTATTGCATGGGATTACATGAAACAGTTTACCGCCAAGATACCCCACACCAAGTTTAATGAGACAGAACTGCGTGTAGACCTACCTAATGGTTCTCGTATCACCTTGCTAGGCTCAGAATCCCCAGATGGGTTAAGAGGTATATATTTGGATGGCTGTGTGATTGATGAATATGCAAATGTCAATAGTAAGCTATTTCCAGAAATAATTAGACCAGCATTATCTGACAGAAAAGGCTACTGTGTCTTTATTGGTACACCCATGGGAATGAACAACAACTTTTATGAACTGTACCAACACGCACAAGGTGCGGAAGATTGGTTTAATTACAAAGCTAAAGCATCAGATACCAAGATTGTAGACAATGATGAGTTGGTCAAGGCAAAAGAGGTAATGGGAGAAAAGAAGTACCTACAAGAATTTGAGTGCGATTGGATAGCCAACATTGAAGGAGCAGTATATGGAGATGTTATAGCAAAACTAGATGATGATAAACAGCTTACAAGAGTTCCTTACGATCCTGCCTTACCAGTATCTACAGCATGGGATCTTGGGGTCTCCGACCACAGTAGTATAATCTTTTATCAACAGTTGGGGAGAAGCATTAATATAATAGATTACCATGAGGAGAAAGGTCAAGGTCTACCTTATTACATTAAGATGATAAATGAGAAAGAGTATATCTACAAAGATCACTTTGCACCACACGACATTGAAGTTACCGAATTTGGAAATGGCAAAACTCGGAGAGAGGTCGCCACACAATTAGGATTAAGATTTAAAGTCGTACCAAAAATTCCATTAGAGGATGGCATACACGCAACCACAATGACCTTACCTAGATGTTGGATTGATACTGACCATTGCAAAAAGTTAATAGATGCGTTAAGACATTACCACAGGAAGTATATTGATAAAAATAGAATGTTTAGATCAAAGCCTGTACACGATTGGAGCAGCCATGCTTGTGATGCAATGCGTTACCTAGCAGTTGGTCTCCAAGAAATTAATACTAGACAATCGGCTCCACAAAGTGTAGCAGATAATAGTTACAGGATTATATAATTATGGGTTCAATATTCAAACCAAAAATACCATCATTGCCGCCACCCGCTCCACCACCAGAGCCACCGGAAGCAGAAATTTCACCAGAAGAAAAAGAAATAATTGCAAAAGAACAAGCCGCTATAAGAAGAAGAAAAAAAGGTAAAAGTTCAACAATACTAACTGGTCCACTTGGAATACAAGAAGATGAAGAAGATAAGCTAGAAACTTTATTAGGTAAAAAGTAATGTTAGAAAAAATTAAAAAATTTTTTAAAAAAAAGCCAAAGAAAGAAGAACCAAAATTTAACAACATGGATGATTTACAAAAAGTTATAGAGGTTAAACAAGAGGTTAAGCAAGAAGTTAAACAAACATTATCTGAAACAAGGTCAGATACTAAATCTGGATTAGGAGGATAATATGAGTGCAGCAACTACTGGAGGTTCTAATAAAGGAGGTTCTCCATTCCAAATGGCTAAAGATAAAGCTAAAAAAGATAGAGAAGAAAAAAAAATAACAGAAGAATTTATTGAAATGGATAAAGAAATAGCAAAAGCTAAAACAACCACACCTGAAGATATTGAAAGAGATAATGAAAAAGTTAAAGTTTCTAAAAAGAAAACTGATTTTACATCTGTTACAAAAGACGTTTTAAATCCAAACAACGATATTCAAGAAAAAAAAAAAACCACTACTACCAATATAGGAAATGGTGGTAATGATGGTGGAAATAATAATCAAGTTAAAGTTACTGAACCTGTTATACTTAAAAAAAATATTGGTGGAACTACTGTGCAAACAACTGAAGCAAAACTAGCAAAAGATAAAAAAAAATCTGAAGAAGAATATGATGCAAGAAAAACTAAAAAAAAAGGTAGAAGAAAAACTATACTTACATCTGTAAAGGGTATAACAAAAACTTCAGCAGACTATTCACTTGGTAAACCTACTTTATTAGGAAAAGTATAATGGCAAAAACAGACTTAACCAAATCTTTATTATCAAGATTTGATAGACTAAAAGGTCAAAGACAAAATTGGGAAACACATTGGCAAGAAGTTGCAGACTATATGCAACCAAGAAAAGCTGATGTTACCAAACAAAGATCAAGAGGAGATAAACGTACAGAATTAATTTTTGATTCATCTCCAATACAGGCAGTAGAATTATTAGCAGCATCATTACATGGTATGCTTACAAATCCTGCAACACCTTGGTTCTCATTAAGATTTAAAGATTCCCAATTAGACATGGAAGATGAAGCAAAACTTTGGTTAGAAGATGCTACTGAAGTTATGTATTCTGCATTTAACAGATCAAACTTTCAACAAGAAATATTTGAATTGTATCACGACCTAATTACTTTTGGTACTGCAGCCATGCACGTTCAAGAAGATAATGAAGATGTATTAAAATTTTCTACAAGACACATTAACGAAATATTTATAGCAGAAGATGATAAAGGTAGAATAGATACTGTATACAGAAAGTTTAAATTATCAGCTAGAGCTGCTATGCAACAATTTGGTGAAGCAGTATCAACAGATATAAAATCACAAATAAAAAAAGATCCATACAATGAAGTAGATATATTACACGCAGTTTATCCAAGAGCAGATTTTAATCCTAAATTAAAAGATACAGAAAATATGCCATTTGAATCTGTGTATGTAGAATATAAAAATGCTAATGAGTTATCAGTATCTGGTTTCCAAGAGTTCCCTTTTGTAGTGCCAAGATATTTAAAAGCATCACATGAGATATATGGTAGATCACCTGCAATGACAGCTTTGCCAGACGTAAAGATGTTAAATGAGATGTCAAAGACAACCATTAAAGCTGCACAGAAACAAGTAGACCCACCACTATTAGTTCCGGATGATGGATTTTTACTTCCTGTAAGAACTGTACCGGGTGGATTAAATTTTTACAGAAGTGGTACAAGAGATAGAATTGAACCATTAAACATTGGTGCAAATAATCCACTAGGTTTAAATATGGAAGAGCAAAGAAGAACTGCTATTAGAAATGTTTTTTATGTAGATCAACTGATGTTACAACAAGGTCCGCAAATGACAGCAACAGAAGTTATCCAACGTAATGAAGAAAAGATGAGATTACTTGGACCAGTTTTAGGTAGACTACAATCAGAATTATTAAAACCATTAATTGATAGAGCATTTAATATTTTATTAAGAAGAGAACAATTCCCACCTGCACCAGATTTTTTATCTGGTCAAGACATAGAAATAGAATATGTTTCTCCTCTTGCTAAAGCACAAAAATCTACAGAGCTTTCATCAATTACTAGAGCAATAGAAATACTAGGATCACTTGCAAATGTAGCTCCTGTATTTGATTATGTAAATTTTGATGCACTAACTAAACACGTTGCTGAACTTGTAGGGATGCCACAAAAATTATTAAAACTACAATCACAAGTTAATGCAGAAAGAGAAGAAGCTGCCGCAGCACAACAACAACAACAACAAATGGCTGAAATGCAACAAGTTGCTCAAGCCGGAGGAGATATAGCACCACTAGCAAAAGCATTGCCAGAAGAAGCAAAAGCATTAGTGGAATAATATGGAAACAAAACAACTAGAAAAGTTTTTAAAAGAATTACAAACAAACTATAAAATAATATTCAATTCAGATGAAGGCAAAGAAGTCTTGGCTGATCTTGAGAAAAGATGTCATTATCATTCTACCACTAATGTAAAAGGTGATAGCCATGAGAGTGCATACATGGAAGGACAACGCAGTGTCATTCTATTTATTAAATCAATGCTGCAAACAAAGGATAAATAAAAATGTCAAATGAACAGATAACACAGGAAACTGTGCCTGTAGATCAAGCGACTACAGAGACAGTAGAACAAACACCAGCAACAGCTCCTGCTGAACAATCATCATCTTGGAAAAATTCTATTAGTGAAGAGTTTAGAAAAGATCCTAGTATAGAAAAATTTACAGAGATAGATGCGTTAGCAAAAAGCTACATCAACGCAACTAGAATGATTGGTCAAGATAAAATTGTAATACCTACAAAAAATTCCACACAAGAAGCATGGGATGAAGCATACGAAAAATTAGGTAGACCAGAATCACCAGATAAATATAATTTAAAAATTGAATCTGATGTGATAAACATGGATGAAAATGCAATTAAATCTTTTGCCGAACAATCTCACAAACTTGGTTTAAACAGCAAACAAGCAGAAGGTATTTTAGACTTTTATAAAAATAATATGGAAGGCTCTGCACAACAATCAAAAATAGATACTGAAACTGCACAAGCTCAATCTGAACAAGAGTTAAGATCAGAATGGGGTAGAGATTTTGATGCTAAAGTACAACAAGCTGGTGCAATAGCAAAAGCAAATATTAATCCAGAAGTATTAGATATGACTTTATCAAGTGGTATAAGACTTGGTGATCATCCAGAAATTATTAAAGGCTTCTCAAAGATAGCAAATATGATGTCAGAAGATAAAATAGTTTCAACTGAAAGCGAAAATGTAAATTCAGTTGCAGATATTGAATCAGAAATATCAGCTATTACTAATAATACTGATGGACCTTACTGGAATAAACAACATCCAGATCACGATAAAGTAGTACAACAAGTTTATACATTAAGAGAAATGGCTCAACCTAAAGAAGATTAATAATTTTAATCCCTTGTAATATTATAAAATTTATTATAAGGGATTAGATATAAGATAACTCGCAAGAACCTTACTGACAAGAGGGAATAGACTTCTACTCTAAAAGAGTTTAAATCCAAGAATTGCCTACTCATCTGGGTGGATAACCTTTCTGATTTTTTTATAACTAATAATAATGGAGAGACAATTATGTCATCACAAATAACAACAGCTTTTGTACAGCAGTATTCTGCTAACGTACAAATGCTATCTCAACAAATGGGATCATTATTAAGAGACAAAGTTAGACAAGAAAGTGTTGTAGGGAAAAATGCTTTTTTTGATCAAGTGGGTTCGGTAACTGCTCAGCTTAAAACGAGCAGACACTCAGACACTCCGCAAATAGACACTCCTCACTCAAGAAGAAGAGTATCTCTTGCAGATTATGAGTTCGCTGATCTAATTGATCAACAAGACAAAGTACGTCTTTTAATAGATCCAACTTCATCTTACGCACAAGCCGCTGCTTACGCAATGGGGAGAGCAATGGATGATGTGATTATTGCTGCTGCTACTGGTACTGCCTACACAGGCGAAACTGGTACTGGCACTGAATCTGCACAAACAGCTATCGCTGCTAGTGTTGGCTCAACTACAGGATTAAACATTCCTAAATTAGCGAAAGCTAAAGAAACGTTTGATCTATCTGATGTTGATCCTTCAATCGCTAGACACATTATCGTGTCTCCGGAGCAGATCAATAATCTTTTAAATGTAACCGAAGTTACGAGTTCGGATTTCAACACTGTAAAAGCATTAGTACAGGGTGAAATTGATACGTTCTTAGGCTTCAAATTTACAGTTTCCAATAGACTTGCAAAATCTGGTAATGACAGAACTTGCATAGCTTTCGCACAAGACGGAATCACTCTAGGTGTTGGTAAAGATGTAAGTGCAAGAATAGACGAAAGAGCAGACAAATCGTATGCTACTCAAGTTTACTACTGCATGAGCATTGGTGCTACTAGAATGGAACAAGCGAAAGTTATTGGTATAACTTGTACAGAAGCATAATAGGAGGAAATAATGGCTACAGTTTATTCAATACAAAAGACTAAATGGAATCAGAATGTTCCTTCAGAAAAGATAGATACTACTGAACTAGCTGGTAGAGTAAGAGTTGCTCATGCGGAATATGAAGCAGCTTCTCTAGCATCTGGTGATGTGATTCAAATGTTTAATTTACCAAATGGTGCGAGAATCATCTCTGGTAGATTGGCACATGACGCATTAGGTGGTTCAACTACTTTATCAGTAGGTTATGCTGCACACACAAATGCTGCGGGTACTGCTGTAAGTTTAAGTGCTGCTGCTTATAAAGCGGCTGCTGCTTCTACTTCTGCAACTGCGGTAAATGCTGCTAACACTATTGCATTAGGTGAAAACTCTGTCGTAGATGCTAACAAGGATGGACTTCCTGTGTCAGTAACTATGGGTGGAGCTGCAGGTACTGGTACTATTCAATTAACTATGATGTACGTTGTAGATTAATAAGATAAAATTTTAGGCGGGGAAAGCGAGAGTGGAACCCGCCTAGAGTGCATGAAGAAAATACAAGATTTAAAACCTGTATTACATTTTAAAAAAGATAATTATGTATATAGGTATGTGCTAGTAGATAGGTTTCAAAACGATTCTAAAAATCATTATGGCTTTGATACTAAAGAAGAAAGAACAACAGAAGAAATATTTGCGTTAGAAAAAGATAGACAAATAAGACGTAAGTATATTATAAGGAAGTAGTATGGCATCAACAGTAGATATTTGTAATGGAGCATTAAACCAATTAGGTGCAACAACAATACTTTCACTAACAGAAGATTCAAAAAATGCTAGACTTTGTAATTCAAGATATACTCAAGTAAGAGATGCAGTATTTAGATCACATCCTTGGAACTGCTTACAGGTAAGAGTAGAATTAGCATCATCAACTACAACTCCTGTGTGGGGTTATAATTTTAAATTTGATTTACCCGGAGATTGTTTAAGACTTTTAAAAATATTAGATTTTGATTCAAACTACCAAGTAGAAGGTAGAGCAATATTATCTAATAATGAAACTATGAAAATCTTATATATTTCAAGAATAGAAGATCCTAATCAATATGACGAACTATTAAGAGAAACATTATCTGCTGCATTGGGTGCGGACATTGCTTATGCAATTACATCTAACAATACTACATCACAAAATATGTTAGTTACTTACCAAGAAAAATTAAAAGATGCTAGATTTGTAGATTCAACAGAAGGTCAAAACGTAAGTCAAGAAAATGGTATGGCAGATACTATTGATGCCGGTACATTCATAAACTCAAGGTTTTAATAAATGGCTAGAGTAGCTGCACAACTTTCAAACTTTACAGCGGGTGAATTATCTCCCAGATTAGATGGTAGAAATGATTTAGCAAAATATTCCGCTGGATGTGCAACTGTAGAAAATATGGTTATCTATCCTCATGGTGCGGCAGCTCGTAGACCGGGTACACAATATGTTGCTGAAGTAAAAACAAGTTCTGCTAAAACAAGATTAATTCCTTTTGAATTTTCAACTACACAAACTTATATTTTAGAATTAGGTAATGCGTACATAAGATTTTATAGAGATAATGGTCAAATATTATCTAGTGGTTCTCCTTATGAAATATCTTCACCTTATTTAACTGCAGAACTTTTTGATATTAAATTTGCACAAAGTGCTGACGTTATGTACGTTACACATCCTAGTCATAAAACTAGAAAGCTATCTCGTACAGGACATACCTCTTGGACATTAACAGAAGTAGATTTTACTAATGGACCATTTTTAGATGCTAATGTTACCACAACAACTTTAACACCTTCTGCTGCAGGAACAGGATCAAGAACTATTACCGCATCTGCAGTTACAGGAATTAATAGTGGCTCTGGATTTTTAGCAACTGATGTTGGTAGACAAATACATTTTAATGATGGCTATGGAACTATTACAGCCAGAACAAATACAACAGTTGTAACAGCAAATATAACTACAGCTTTTGCAAATGCTAACTCAATTACTAATTGGTATCTTGGAGCATTTTCAGATACCACAGGTCATGCTTCTTGCGTATCATTCTTTGAACAACGTCTAGTATTTGCCGCAACTACTAACAATCCACAAACAGTTTATTTCTCAAAGTCTGGTGATTATGAAAATATGGATGCTAATATTGGTGGTACTGTAGCAGATGATGATGCAATTATTTACACAATCGCATCTAACCAAGTAAACGCAATTAGATTTATGGCTACTAGCAGAACTTTAATTATTGGTACTGCAGGTGGTGAATTTACAGTTAGTGGTGGTGGAGATAATAATGCCATAACTCCAACAAATATTTTAATTAAAAAACAATCTAACCATGGTGCTGCAAATGTTAATGCTATCTCTGTTGCTAACGCAACATTATTTTTACAAAGAGCAAAAAGAAAAATTAGAGAACTAGCTTACAACTTTGATGTGGATGGTTATACAGCTCCCGATCTTACCATTCTTGCCGAACACATTACTGAAGGAGGTATTGTTGAAATGGCATATCAAGAAGAGCCACTGGCAATTATTTGGTGTGTTAGAAATGATGGTGAATTAGTTGCATTAACATATCAAAGAGAACAAGAAGTTGTTGCTTGGCATAGGCAAGTTTTTGGCGGAGCATTTGGTACTGGTAAAGCAGTATGTGAATCTGTTGCAGTTATACCAACTGAAGATAGTGAATATGAATTATACATGATTATAAAAAGAACAATTAATGGTGCAACCAAAAGGTATGTAGAATATTTGAATACATTTGATTTTGATCAAACTGATAATACATCATTTAATTTTTTAGATTCACAATTAAATTATAGTGGTGCAACATCAACATTAAATGGCGACATTTCTAATTCAGCAACTACAGTTACTGTAGCATCTGGAACAGACTTTACATCATCTGGAAAAATAAAAATTGGTGGAGAAATAATTACTTATGCAGGAAAATCTACAAACGATTTAACTGGTTGTACTAGAGGAACAGAAAGCACTACTGCAGTAGCTCACACATCTGGAGATGCTGTTAAGCAAGTTGTTAATTCTTTATCTGGATTAAATCATTTAGAAGGTCAAGAAATTAATATATTGGCTGATGGATCAACACATCCTAATAAAACTGTAGCATCAAATGCTGTTACTTTAGATAGGTTTGCAAATAGTGTTAAGATTGGATTAGGTTATACTTCATTATTAAAAACTATGAGAATAGATGCTGGATCACAAAATGGTACATCACAAGCTAAAACAAAAAGAATATATGAAGTTACCGCAAGATTATATGAAAGTGTTGGTGTTGAAATAGGACCAGACTTAAACAATATGGAAAGAGTACCCTTTAGAACTTCTGCTGATCCTATGGATCAAGGTATTCCACCATTCACAGGTGATAAAGAAGTAGAATTTAGAGGAGACTATGATACAGATGGATTTATGATTGTAAGGCAAACTCAACCTTTACCTTTAACAGTTTTATCACTATACCCAAGGCTAGTAACAAATGATGGATAATACACTACATATAGTACCTTACACAAAGGCTCATGGACAGTTTATATTATCCTGTCAAATGAACCACAAAGTATTAGAAGCAGATAGACACTACATTAATGTAGAAGGTGATGCTAAAAATTTAGAACAAGACCATTTAGCTTTTACTGGTATTGTAAATAACGATCCTATTTTTGCTGCTGGAATGAAAATGGTTTGGGGTAGAGTTGCAGAAGGTTGGGTTATAGCATCAAGTGAAATGTGGAAACATCCTATAGGTGTAGCAAAAGCAATTAAAAAAGATTTTGCTAGAGTTGCAAAAGAAAATAATATTACTAGAGTTCAATCTGCAATTAGAAAAGATTTTAAACAGGGTTTAAGATTTGCCGAATGGTTAGGATTAGAAGAAGAAGGTTTAATGAAAAAGTTTGGTTTTGATGGCACAGATCAATATATGTATGCGAGGATATTCTAATGGGAGCAGTACCTTTTCAATTAGCAATGGGAGCAGCTCAATATTCTGCTCAAGGAAAAATTGGCAAATATAATCAAGCTATTAATGAAAGAAATGCACTTACTCTTGAAAGTCAAGCAGATCAAATAGAAAAAAAAGCAGAGTTTGATATAGCTCAATTTGAAAAAAATTTTACAAAAATTGAAGGTCAAACAAAAGTAGCACTTGCTAAATCCGGTGTTGTTATGGATAGTGGTAGTGCTTATAATATACAATTATCAAATGCTTATGAAGCACAATTACAAAAAGAATTAATTAAATATAATTCACAAGTTGCTGTAGCAAATAAAATAGAAGAAGCAAACTTTGCA
>ENA-OREN01003192-OREN01003192.1-marine-metagenome-genome-assembly--contig:-NODE-3192-length-15524-cov-3.368680_pt1 | contig 15524 bp, 11 predicted proteins | sample MGYA00248624_ERZ508555 | MGnify/ENA primary metagenome ERZ508555 (study PRJEB26222, sample SAMN06267773) | marine metagenome | isolation source: Saanich Inlet, British Columbia, Canada | place...
GATGTGACATCTGCTATGATAATACAAAGCATTATGCATAGTCCAAGGGAGATTCTTTCGGAGCTGGGAGACTTTGAGATGCCAAAAGATCACGTTTTAACTCGCACTCTGTCGAAAAAATGATCGGCACTCTAGCACTAGTGCAAGCCCGGATGGGCTCGAAGCGCCTGCCGGGGAAAGTGCTAAAAAGGATTAATGGTAAGCCTCTTATCGAAATTTTGTTGCAGCGCCTCTCAAGGGCGAAAAATATTGATAAGATTTTATTGGCTACGGGGTTGGGAGTGGAGAATGATTCTCTCGTCGATTCCGTAAAAAAACTAGGATATGAGGTGTTCCGCGGCAGCGAGGATGATGTGCTGGACCGCTACTATCAGGCGGCCAAACTCTATCGTCCAGAAGTAGTGGTACGCATCACCGGAGACTGCCCCCTCATTGATCCGAATATCGTTGATGATGTAATTGAGCTCTACAAGAAAAGTAAAGCAGACTATGCGAGCAATATTAATCCTCCGACTTATCCCGATGGCCTCGATACCGAAGTCTTCTCGTTTAGGGCCCTTGAAATTACCCATCGAGACGCAACGACGAATTATGATCGAGAGCACGTAACACCCTTGTTGCGAAAGAACAGTCGGTTTAAGGCGGTCAATCTTTTCTCAGATGAGGATTACTCTTCCGAACGCTGGACTGTTGACTACCCAGAGGACTTGGAAGTCATTAAAAAGATCTTGAATCATTTTGTCGGAGATTTAGATTTTTCCTGGAAGGATGTAATGCGCCTAAAGCACACGAATCCCGAGTTCTTTGCCACAAACAAAAGTATTAGACGCAACGCAACTTCCGAGACTGGCGCTGGACAGGAGCTCTATACGCGTGCGAAGAAAATAATCCCTGGTGGGACCATGTTGTTATCAAAGCGGCCAGAAATGTTCCTGCCAGAGCGATGGCCGGCTTACTTTAGCAAGGCCAAAGGTTGTCGAGTATGGGATCTCGATGGCATTGAGTATATTGATATGTCGATTATGGGCATCGGTACTAATACATTGGGCTATGGTCATCCGGAGGTCGACAATGCCGTGCGTGAAGTAATCGATCGCGGAAACATGTCGACCTTTAATTGTCCGGAGGAGGTATATCTGGCTGAACGCCTTGTCGAATTGCATCCGTGGGCTGACATGACTCGTTTTGCCCGAAGCGGTGGCGAGGCGAATGCCATAGCGATTCGTATTGCCCGCGCTGCATCAGGAAAAGAAAAAGTGGCCATCTGCGGTTATCACGGATGGCACGACTGGTACTTGTCTGCTAATTTGAGCGACAATTCCAGCCTCGATGGCCATCTACTTCCGGGTTTGGAGCCCAAAGGTATCCCTAGGGAACTCAGAGGAAGCGCTATTCCTTTTGCTTACAATGATCTTGAAGACCTAGAACGACTAATAAACCAGCATGAGATTGGAGTTATTAAAATGGAGGTGTCCCGTTCCGTTGAGCCAGAAGAGGGTTACCTTGAATCAGTGCGCAAACTAGCGAGCGATCACAACATCATCCTGATCTTTGATGAATCCACATCGGGCTTTCGAGAGACTTTTGGTGGATTACATAAGAAATACGGTGTGGAGCCAGATATGATGTTGCTGGGCAAGGCCTTGGGTAACGGATATGCTATTACGGCAGTGTTGGGCAGGGCGGAAATCATGGCAGCCGCTCAGGAGACCTTCATAAGCAGTACTTTCTGGACCGAGCGTATCGGCTCAGCTGCAGCTCTCAAGACCCTTGAGGTAATGGAGAGAGAAAAATCTTGGCAGCAAATAACCAACACTGGCAGATCCATCAGTCAAGGTTGGCAAGACCTGGCGAGAAAGTATGGTCTACCTCTTGAGCTGGGAGGGCTTTCCGCGCTGAAAAATTTTTCGATCCCACTAGAGAATGGATTGAAGTATAAAACTCTCATTACACAGGAGATGCTTAAGCAGGGATTTTTGGCGTCGAACACGGTCTATTCCTGTATTGACCACACAGACCAAGTCGTGACCGAATACTTTGAAAAACTGGATCCCATCTTTGCTCTGATCGCAGAGTGCGAAGATGATCGCGCTATAGATGACTTGCTGGAAGGGCCTGTCTGCCAAAGCGGTTTTAGACGATTAAATTGAGGCTAATCATGGACGAAGAACAAAGAAACATTGACCAGTACCTGAAAGTTATTGATGAAATAGAAAAAATAAGAACGCGTAACAATGTCAACTGGATGGATGTCCTGCGACTTGCGTTCATCCATGCTCCTGAAAAAGCTAAAGAACTGATGAGAAAAATCGATACCGAGGATAATAGGGTATCCGATTTAGTAAAAAAATTAGCCGACTAGAAAATTATAGACTATGGCCAGAAGCTCTTTTTTGAGAAGAGTAAAACCAGAAGATAAGGAGTTGATCTTATCTTGGGCTAATGACCCGGAAGTGAGAAGATCGTCATTTGATTCAAACGTAATTTCACCCGCACAGCACCAAAAGTGGTTTAGCGAAAAGCTTGGTTCACCAGATACGCTGATGTTTATATTCGAAAATCAGCAGAAACCTACGGGGTTAGTTCGGTTAGAAAAAGACAAAGATCGAGTTGAGCTCAGTTATCTTATTGCGCCAAGAGAGCGTGGTAAGGGCTTGGCGAGTAAGATGCTCGATATGGCAATTAGCCAGACGAGGAAGATCTGGGGAAGTCGCGAGGTTTTCGCCTCAATTGTGGACGATAACATCGTCTCGAAAAACGCGCTGCTTGCGGCAGGCTTTTCATCCGTCGAGGAGGCTGACGATAAAGAGACCTTCGTCATTAGGTGAACTGAGATTCACTCAGAAAAAATGTTTAACATAGATAAGATTACCATTGACTGTAACCGCGCACCGTTTATCGTTGCTGAGATGTCAGGCAATCACAATCAGTCTTTAGATCGAGCCCTTGATATTGTGGATGCAGCAGCGGACGCAGGTGCACGCGCCATAAAGTTGCAAACCTATACAGCAGATACTTTGACCTTAAACATTAGGGAGGGCGAGTTTCTGGTGGACTCTCCCAACAGTCTATGGGGTAATCGAAGCCTGTATGATCTCTATGATGAAGCTCACACCCCTTGGGAGTGGCATGAACCTATTATGCGTCGAGCAAAGAAGTTAGGACTTATTTGCTTCAGCACGCCTTTCGACAAGACAGCGGTAGAATTTTTGGAAGACCTAGAGGTGCCGGCCTACAAAATTGCCTCATTTGAAAATAACCATCTCCCCCTGATTGAGAGTGTAGCCTTGACAGGAAAACCCATGTTGATCTCGACTGGCATGGCATCGGAAGGCGAGATTCGTGAGGCGGTCACTATAGCCCGGGAAGCGGGTTGCGGTGATCTAATGCTGCTTAAGTGTACTAGTAGCTATCCGGCGACCCCAAAAAATACGAACGCGCTTACTATTCCCCACATGCGAGAACTCTTTGGCTGTGAGGTGGGGCTGTCGGACCACACCATGGGTGTGGGCACGGCAGTGGCAGCGGTGGCTCATGGGGCGACATTAATTGAGAAACACTTCACGTTGTGTCGGGCTGATGGCGGAGTGGATTCAGCTTTCTCGCTGGAACCTGATGAGATGAGATCGTTGGTCATTGAGACCGAAAGGGCCTGGCAATCACTTGGAAAGGTTAGCTACGGCCCCACAGAAGGGGAGGAGTCCTCATTGATCTTCCGCCGCTCGCTTTACATCGCGGTAGATATGGAGGAGGGCGAGGTCTTAACTCAGGAGAATCTCAGAATCATCCGTCCTGGGTTTGGCTTGGCTCCTAAGCACTACCACGGCCTTTTGGGACAGAAAGTAAACCAGTCCGTGAAAAAGGGAACTGCTATGAAGTGGACTTTGGTTGATTAGCTTTTCATAGCGACAGTTCTTACTGTTGCCTCATCAGAATAGACTGGGAAAAATATTGCCACACTTGGTTTTTTCATGAGATTGTTGAGAAATCTATCTTATGTTTTCAGCAATTTACCGGATCAGTGCCAGGGCGAAGCCAGAAAGCGATCAAAGCTGGCTTTGTCCGCATCGATAGGGTAAGCATACTCCCTATCACGTAAGTTGAATCTGCCAACATCCAAAATATCTTTTTTTAGACAGTCATTGCTAAAAGGTGGCCCACTATAGGATATTCTATCTGAGACCTGTCCTGTAAACACAATCCCCGTAAGCAGTAAATTAACGCGAACCAGTCGGTTGCCATTTTCTGATTTGAGACAGTTGGAAAAGACGACGGGCAATACATGTAGTGTTTTCCCATTGCTATTACCTGTAAATCGTATGCCGTTGCTTTCATAATTAATCTGCCCGGTTGATTCGGCAGATAGATCATCAGTAAGAATGTCGTCATTCAAAACTACATACTCCCGAGTAGGATTAAACGACGGGTCACCCATGGCCACTAGAGCTTCTCTAGCACTTTCGACCCTTATCGATTTTTTCGGGGAATATTGTCCGTAGTTGTAGTCCGGGAAAGTTGTCTTATAGAACATCGTGCCGCTTAAATCGAATGGTTGGCTGCGATCTGTTGGTACATCTGAGAACAGGTGCCGCACTCCCAGCATTGGGTATAAATGTAGTCGTGGATACGTAAAGAAATTGAGATTAGTCATATAGTAATCGTCATCCCTCATGAACAGATTACGAAAAAAATACATATAAAACGGATTCGTCACATGATTGTTTTCTTCCAAGGTTGGAATCCCGTTTAACCAGTAACTGATTAACGCGACGCTGCGCTCGTATTTGCCAAGAAATTGTGAAGAATGCTCATTGTTCTGAGTAAATATCACATGTTTCATTGAAAATGGTGCATCGAGTTTGTTTGATCTTGAGAACTGGCTTCCTCTGGTCCCAAGTAAAAACGTAGTCGATCCTGAGAACACAGATTTATCTGTGTAATTCTCAATCAGTAATCTTTCCTGCGAGAAATGCTCTTTTCTGTCAATTTTCGCGAGGTCGATGGTCACCGCTTTGCCCAACACAAATATCCCCAGGCCCGCTAATGTTACCCAGAGAATCGATGCTCTGATTTTTTCTCCAGTTGTCTGAACCAAGTTCTCTAGAGCATGCACTGAAAGAATCACGTATATAGGTATAACGTTGCTTTCAAAGATCATCGTGTTGGGTAAGAAATTAAGGTTTAAATCTGTAGAAAGATAAATAAATCCTGCGACCAAGAAAAGAACTTGAATTGCAAGTACAGATCCGGATAGGCGGTCACGCTTAATTATCGTATTCCAAATCAAAAGCCCAGCAGACAACCCAATAAAGATTAGATTTTGTTTGTTTTGAAACGCAAACGTTGCACTGTTGGGCCTTTTCGTGTGATGAAAAAGGTACTCATTGAATACACTTCGGCCTATAGAATCTTGCAGCACAATGGGATATTCGAATACCCCTACATAATAGAGGATCACGACTCCTAATAGACTTAACAAGATCTCTTTTGCGTAATACTTAATGTCAAGTAAGTAAAAGATTCCAACAAGAAAGATAATTGGGAGGAAGAAAACTATAGGGTGCAAAGGGTCAGCTAGCACTGCCAACGTAATGCAGCCCAAGTTAGCGATCACCTTCCAGATACACGGCTTGACTGTAACGGAGATCGCGAATACTGCCATTGCTAACAGGAAGCTCAAGGTATGCGGTGGCACGATTTGAAAATAATCGAAATTACTTTTTGGCAAGGGATAGATTTCTGTCACTGGAATTACATCAAAGAATAGATTTAGGCAGACAAGTGCCGTTGCCAGGACAAAAACTTTGTTTTGAATAAAGCGGGTTGCGACAAACCATACGGTCGCCGAATAAAGAACGAACACCAAAGTAGTACTGACCCTGTGCGCTAGCACTGGATCATCAATGCGGGCAGCGAGACCCCATAACGGATGAAAGAAGGGGCTGACGGGGAAACTCTGCCCAAATAGTCCCTGAACAGGGCTCATTACAATTCCAGCAAGCTGGCCGGATTCAGTTAGTTGCGACAGGTTCTGACGAGCCCAAAACCACCAATCAAACCAATCCAGCCTATCTGCATCTGAATTAAGATATATCTCTGCGGCTAACGTAATGACTATCACAAAAAATACAACTCCGCACAGAGGAGTGATTTGTGCAAGCCAGCGATTACTAAGCGTGCATTGGTTTTCGACGGTACCGAATCTCATATTTCCCTCACTGGGGCTACGGCTTTTTACCATTGCTAATGGGTTTCCTACTAGTCTGATTCAGCAGGCTCAACACTGATAAGTAGTGCTGAGCGCATCTATGGTTATTCAGGATTCTAAATAATTACTCTGTGCGGCGCTACGCTCCAACATCAGTCTGGGGATAACTTAAGGTTTGCCGCTCGCCGGTACGGCCTATTTGATGCGGATTGTGGTTTAACTGCTTCAGCGGTGATTAGTAGAAACTGGTGGGCCGCTTCTTCAAAGTTGGGTTTTGCTGACCCATTACTGCAGCCTAGTAAAGTATTTTTTCAGACCGAGATTAGAGAAACCTAGGATTTAACAAGAACACTAACAATCCTGCCAGTTAGCTTTTAAGCATGGCTTCTCTGGAAGCCGCGGATTCAAAGAATCCCATGTACTTTTCAAGTCGCCTTTGTGGATAGATAGGTGAAAATTCTTTCACAAATGCAATCGCTTGTATATTGCTTCTGGGATCGACTTTAGGACTTTCGCAACCAGCCACCAAATCGTGGGAACATATACGATATTTTGCTGACTATTGGATAGCTTGTAGATTCTTTTGGCAAAGTAGGATGGTGAAACTGCCAAAACGGCTTTCACTTTTCCATAAGACATTAATGTGTCTACGTAACCAGGCAATATAGTAATTACTTGAATATTATGCCTATTTAGTTTCATTCTAAGTCCTTGCAGATAAGTGTTTAAAGCGGACTTTGATGCTCCATAGATAAAATTACTCTGGCGACCTCGGTCTCCGGCTACTGAGCTAAGGCAGATGATCGTGCCAGCACTGACTTCCGTCATTCTTTTGGATATGTCATTTATTAATGCCGCTATACCGATGTAATTGGTCATTGCAGTATTCAGTAATGCATTCTGGTCAGAATAGTCCACCCCATCGGGAGGCATAGTGCCGGCTGTTATGATCACGCAGTCAAGTTTCTGGAAAATTGCATAGATTTCTTTAACAAAATTGTTAATACAGGCGAGCTGAGTTAGATCAAGTGGTACAGCGTATGCTTTGTAGCTATACCTTATGGATAGATCACAAACCAAATTACTCAGCTCGTCTTCATCGCGAGAACTGCAGATAACGCTATGACCTTCACTTGAAAAAACATGGGCACATTCCCTACCAATCCCTGAACTTGCCCCTATGATTAGGATGTTCAACTAGACCTCCGCAAAGTTGTGGACACTCATCGGATTAAAAAATGTGCTGTCTCAAATACCCGAGACTGATTTGGTCCAAATAGTTGTACCGGCACTGAAGACCCTAATGTACCTCACTGCACTCGAAAACGTCAGTCCGTGATTTTCCTTGGGTGGTCTTTTCTTTATCAGAGAGCGGGGAAAAAAGTTTCCCGTTGCCATGGTAGTGGCCCTGGCGCTGACGCGTGTCGCGAAATTGTGCTGGTTCATGATTTGCCCTCAGTCATCACTGCATACGGTGGTCCCCGAGCTGAGTGAAAAGAATTTTTCGCTTCGGTCTTCGGCTTGATAGGTTATCAGGAATGAAGCCAAGTTATGTAATGATGGATCGTGTGTTCTGTTGTCTGCAGGATGCGTGTTCTTGAATAAAGATCAACTACAGTTTAGAACCTGCACCATCCTTTAAGAGCGGAAATCCTGATGATTGTGATGGGCTAGACCTGATCCCGGGCCCCTACGGTAAGGGACGGGGCTACCGGGTTTAGATATATTTCAGAGGGGAATCTGTAGTAGCGGCACCATTTTTTCCTGCACTCTTTGATACTTTCTTTCTCGAGTCGGCAACAATCTTGCAATCCAATACTTATGGCAGACTCCACCAACTTCCTTGAGATTCTTAAGATAGTCGAATTGACATTATTGTCGCTTTACTCATTGGGAGGCTGGCGTATTAGATCGAGTAACCTAGGAATTTTCGTAGGTCTGGGAGAGAGTGAGTTTCTGAGGCATGAATAAGATTCAGCGCGATGGGCGCTTATCATCGGGTGAAAAAGGGGAGATTCCAAACCATAGTTTCCTATGTTCCCGACAATCTATTAAACATCGCTGATGTAAAGTTCTGCTTAACTTGATTTTTTTCTCGAATTAACTCCCACTTTTCCAGAGAGTTAGAATACATTTTTTTAAAACTCTTTCCGGATAAGCGGGCGTCCTTCGCCAAGTAAACTCTCCCTCCGCTTGCAATTACGATTTGGTCCAATTGATCTAATAGCGGCAAAAGGTTCTCGCTGTATGCAAAATCTACCGCCAATGTAAAACCATCGATGGGAAAGGATATTAGACCATCAGACTTGGCGAGAGGCTTCACAGCCGCAATAGTTGACCCTAGTTTCGACTTAGTGATCTTTTTCAGCAGCTCGGAAATAACTTCATAAGCGCTATCGAATGGCACGACAGCCTGATATTCAATAAACCCTTTTCTTCCATAAATCCGGTTCCAATTTGCGATACGATCTAAGGGGTAAAAAAAATCATTCAAATAAAGTTTGCTTTCCTTGTGCTTTGTAGCTGTCGCATAATTCAAATAATTAAAAGTAGCTACTGAAAACCTATTAACTGTATAACTGGGGAAATTAAATGGTACAAAGAACCTTCTCTTCTCGTTGTACTGTAGATTTTGACTAGTGCAATGATTGGCTCTCTGCAATATACCTCTCCCCATGGATTTACCTTCGTTTTGAGAGTCAAGCCATGAAAACAAGTATTCATATGAGTTCATTGACTCACGTTGAAGGCTGAACAATTCTTCCAGATTACTAAATTGGATTGTTTCCACATCTACATATGACGAACTTATCCTTTTTAATTGAAGGTAAATATCTAAAATAACCCCGGTCATTCCCATGCCGCCGAGAGTTGCGAGGTATATATCTGAATTCTCGCTCTCATTGCAGAAAATGATACTTCCGTCATGAAGCATTAAGCGAAGACCTTTAACATAACTGCCAAACGATCCCGCCTTCCAGTTCTTGCCATGAGCATCACAGGCAACACAACCACCTACCGTGGCGAATTGTGTTCCTGGCGTAACATGTAAAAACCACCCTCTTTGTAGAAACGTCCTGATTATGTCGTGTAACGTAACTCCTGATTGGCAATGTAGAACACCAGTTTCTGAGCAAAAGGAAAGCATCATATTCAGGCGATGCATATCGATATTAAACCCGTCACTGCTAATTGAGGCATCGCCGTAACTAGTGCCGCCTCCCCTTGCTAAAAACGGGCCTTTAACTCTATTTATGAATTCGACTAAATCCGCAACACGCTCCGGCCTGAAAACAGTGGCGGAGACGATAGGATACCCTCCCCAACCCCTGACTCGCTCTTCTCTAGATTGTTTTAAATACAAGTTGTCGTTAAAGAGTATTTGAAATTAGTCAGGCGAACCCGAATTGTCCAACATCGATCCTCTATTCCTATATTAAATCCTGCACTCATCGGTTTTGAGCAATCCTTAGCAGGCTATTGCTTTTTGGTGTCGTTTCTTTGCAGCTTAAATTTTATATTGCTTAAATATCTCTTTATAGACTCTAAACATGTCCCGAATACTGGCAATTATATTTTTGATTGATGTGGAATGTGACTCACCGAAGTTTCTTGGGTAAGTCTTAATGCCGACCTCACCAATCGGGTAACCTCTGACCATTGACTTAATGATGATCTCTGCGCCTACAAACGGGCTATTTGCTGTGATGGTTATGTCATTGATGATATCCGAACGAATTGCCTTCAAGCCGCAACTATGGTCTCGAAAAGGCGATCTAAACAATAGTCTTAAGGTTAAGTTGTATATATAAGATATAAACAATCTCGTCGTCCCATATATCTTAGAGTAACGGAAGGTGATTATGAAATCGTAATGATTAAACAATTTAGACATATGCTTTAAATCATTGGCATCGTACTGGTCATCCCCATCAAGGAAACAAATCCAATCGTAGTTAATCGCGTGCTTAAATCCAGTTATTAATGCAGCCCCATAACCAAGATTCGTTTCATGGTGCACCGCCAGAACATCAGGATATTCAGCCGCAATATCATCAGCTATTTCGCCTGATCTATCTGGACTGCCGTCATCTACTATGATTACCCGTTTTTCCGACGCGATCTCTGACAAGACGTTAAGTGATTTCATAGCAACAGTTCTTACAGTTGCCTCATCAGAATAGACGGGGAACAATATTGCCACACTTGGTTTTTTCATGACATTATTGAGAAATCTATCTTATGTTTTCAGCAATTTACCGGATCAGTGCCAGGGCGAAGCCAGAAAGCGATCAAAGCTGGCTTTGTCCGCATCGATAGGGTAAGCATACTCCCTATCACGTAAGTTGAATCTGCCAACATCCAAAATATCTTTTTTTAGACAGTCATTGCTAAAAGGTGGCCCACTATAGGATATTCTATCTGAGACCTGTCCTGTAAACACAATCCCCGTAAGCAGTAAATTAACGCGAACCAGTCGGTTGCCATTTTCTGATTTGAGACAGTTGGAAAAGACGACGGGCAATACATGTAGTGTTTTCCCATTGCTATTACCTGTAAATCGTATGCCGTTGCTTTCATAATTAATCTGCCCGGTTGATTCGGCAGATAGGTCATCAGCAAGAATGTCGTCCTAGCTGATCTAGCCCCAGTGAGTAGATCGCATCAAACAGACCAGCGATTAACGGACTCCTTAAGTAGATTTGACGCCAGTCGCCAATGTGTCTCTATGGTAGGTTAGTGCTTCAGGGAGAGGCCGAAGGCCTGGTGAAGATAAGCTACGTGCTAGCGATCTGGTTCAGTCCAAGAGAGTTTGAATACTGCGAAATCAGCATGACTAAGTGCGAAAGTGTTTATGTAAACGGCACTTTCTTCAGGCAATGCCCCACTGGGAAAGGTGATTGTTCCGGGCAAAAAGAGTTTAGGGCTTAGGCAATCTTTTTTGAAGCTCAGAATCTTCTTTGCTCCAGTACCGTCCTCATTATCTTCATGAACATGCCAGATTGAAGCACAAGGCAAAGCCTGACTTGGGCAACCTTCTGCCGTAACCGCGAAAAAAAGGTTGGGCCCCAATTTTTTTGAGTAATAGACTGGCCCGTCTATCGCCTTAATGAATTCCCTTCTCCCGGAGCCTCGGTTGATCCTGTAGATTGCGTTCTGGCGAAACTCCGAGTCCGTCGCGTAGTAAATATACTTTTGTGTGAACAATGGACTGATACAGCGCCACGTTTCATCTCCTCCTCCGATGATATCGAGACTGGCAAATGCATCCGTGGTTTTAAGGATTTGACACTCTTTCGGAAGGTCTCCAGTCATACACCAGAGATCGCCTGTATACGGATCAGTCTGAATTCGATGTATATGTCGGATAGCGCCAGCTGGAAACGTATAGACCCTATGCATTGCCTGGGTTGTGTCTTGCAACGAGAACTTGTAGATGTGAACCGGATCGCGTGTCGGATTATTGAAATATTCACCAAAATATAGGAAGTCTCCATCACAACCCAAACCTTGCCGCAGAACTCTAAACCGCCCGTTTAGCGAAATAGGTTTGAATTGTCCATCACTGATTAGACCAACAGTTTTATCGTATGTGACGAAAAAGCGTCGTGGGGTAATGGGGAGAACATTAAAGTACATCAGGCGAAATAATCGACGCCATAATGGATTGAATGTCAGAATCTTTTTCCAGGGCGGAATTGGGACCGAACCGATCAGCTGAGTCAGTTGACTGTGTAAGTTTCCGTGATACAAGCAACAACCGCGAGACAGTAGTGCGGCCTCACCATCGAGCCACTCAACCGCCGAATTACGTAACGCGGGCAGTTCCGATAAGCTCCAATCATCATCTAATATGCTGTACTTGCTGCCTAGCATGAAGTGATCAACGTTTTTCGCAGAAGTAAGGCCCAATTGCCAAAGCATCCATCTTGGTTCTAACGAAGCATTCAATCGCTTCGGTAGGTGAGCATACTATTGGTTCATTTTCGTTAAAGCTGGTATTCAAAATAACGGGAATACCGCTTTGTTCGAAAAAATGTTTGATCAATTTGTAAAAGAGCGGATTGTTATTGTGGCTCACAGTCTGCAATCGACCGGTATTGTCAACATGATTGACTGCGCACAGCCGCTCTCGCCATCCAGGCTTAATCTTGTAGACGTGAAGCATAAAAGGCGAAGGGGAACTGTTTTCAAATATGTCTGATTGATGCTCAGCTAAGACGGCTGGCGCAAAAGGACGGAAAGATTCCCGATGTTTGATTCGCTCATTCAATACTTCTTTCATATTCTGTAGTCCTGGGTGGGCCAGGATAGATCGATTGCCTAAGGCACGAGGACCCCACTCCATTCGGCCTTGAAACCAGCCCACAACGTTACCAACAGTAATATGCTTTACGGTTTTGTCGATCAATTGATGCTCATCTAATCGTTCGAAAGAGATGTGGTATTTATCTAACGCGGCGCGGATATCGGAACTTGAGAATTCGGGCCCCAAGTAACTGCTTTCCATCTCCCATCGCTGACGTTCCTTAAGTATGGTGTTGCTTACATAGAGTGCCGAGCCAAGGGCAAGCCCATCATCACCGGCAGCAGGTTGAATACAAGTCTTTGAGAAAGGGGTTCGATCAAAAATCATGCCATTGGCAACACTATTCAAAGTGCACCCCCCTGCCATGACCACCTTGTCATTGGGGACGAGGTCATGAAGAGTATTCAAGAGATGGAGATAGGCTTGCTCGAAGCGAAATTGTAAGGAGAACGCAAGGTCTTTATCGCGTTGAGTGATTTCGCTTTTAGCTTCCCGAGGCTCGCCTAAATATTTCACCAATGTTTGTGAATAGTGTCTTGTTAAGCGAACAGCACCGGTCTTATCAATAGCCATACCGTCGTTGGAGCCAAAAGGCAGGAAGTATTTGGAATTGAGCCTGACACCATCGGCATTCAGCGACACCATATCTTCTAGAAGACTCGAGAAGCGGTTGACGCCCAAAGGGGCAAGACCCATTACCTTGCCTTCATCTCCGTATTGCCCATAGCCTATGAACTCACAAATTGTGGTGTAAAGAGTCCCAAGTGAGTTAGGGACATAGAGCTTACGCTTAATCTCGATATCTGATCCCTCACAGGATGCCATCATACAAGTCACAAAATCGCCTGAGCCATCAATGCTGATTGCAGCAGATTTGTCCCACGGAGAGATAAAATATGCGCTAGCGATGTGGGCTAAATGGTGCTCGACGTATTTGACGTCGAATCGTAACTGGCGGTCATCGACGGAGCACTCGGACGCGACCAGTCGTCGAATATTGCTGAGAGAATTCCGGGATTGCTGGATCTGAAATAAAGTGGAAAACTTGTCGAGGTTTCGAAAAGCATAAGAGAGTTTCTGTCGTCGGTTTGCTGTCGGAAGTCGTCCGATCGAGACGATATCTATGTCGGAAAAAGTCAAGCCGGCGTTATCAAGGCAGGCGTGGATGGCAAGCCGTGGAAACCCAGCGAAGTATTTGACTCTGTTTAGACGCTCTTCAGCGATCGCTGTCACTGGCTCGCCATTTATCACGAGCGCTGCAGACGCGCCTGGGTGATAGGCGTTTACCCCGAGGACTACGCTCAAATCGGCAACCTGTCGTGTGGAAGTTTATTGCTTGTCGAAAGTATAGGCAGGCAAAGTCTGAGGGTAAGTCTTCGGACAATGCAAACGCTAATTATACAGCGTAGTTGTCGACTACCCGAGGCCGATTTAAGAGTAAATGACAACAGATAAAAAGGGCACCGTTTCAAGATAAACTATCCCCTACGAATTAGATAGAATTGCTATCAATCTTGTGCTCTTGGGGTATGAGTTGTGCCTGGTATGTGCGTATGCGGCACAAAATGCTTTGGCGTAACAGTCTTTTGGGCGCTATCTGCGAAGGGGTTTTAGACTGGGCGAGGTCATCAGGAATAAATAGTTATGCCAAATTCAACTTTAGAGGACAAAACACGCCGTGCATTTCATAAGATTCATTTAGAGCGCCTCGAAGATGACCACGTAGCTAAGCGCCACTCAGTTATTATCGAGCCGTTAAGCATGGGATTGCCCGCGGAGTTTTTTGTTGATGCCAGATGCGTTGACTTAGGCTGTGGCTCGGCAGGTCATGGTGTTGTTAACCTGCTTGAGCTAGGTGCAAGGTTCGTCAATGCATTAGATCTAGATGCGTCATTCATCGCTCCTCTTGAAAGTCGATTGAGTAAAGTAGGGGGATATTCAGGGCGATGGCAGCCTGATATTGGATCGATTCTAAATTTGCCCTACGAGTCGGATGCTTTCGACTTTGTTCTTTGTCGAGGAGTGATTCACCATGTCTTAAATGATCATCAGGCGATGGCCGAAATGTATCGGATTCTAAAAAAGAATGGTAAGGCGTTCATTTATGTCACCGGGAAAGGAGGCCTCCTTAATCGCTTCTTTAAAGAGACGCTAAGGGATGAATACTTGAATAATCCTGAAATACGAACGCTAGTTGAATCAGGTAATCTTGAGGGGTGGCTCAAAGAGCAAGTGGCAGATTTGAAGACAAAAATTGATTCGGATGATGAACCGTCGTGGCAGGCGTCAGTCAGTCTTCTTGAAAACTTAACCCAGCTTATTGATAACGATCTAATTCTTAGTTTGAAAGATATGGTTCAGGCTCCTGAATACAGATCTTATACAGAGGCAGAGTGGTTCAAGTTGTTAGAGCGAGCAGGGTTCAAACAGTATTACCGGGTTTTTCGACAACCCCAATACAAGAACGTACGAAAAATATTCGCACCACTATTCGCCGAGCACACTCATCCACTGGCACGTTTGCTTTATGGAGACGGTTCGATGAATGTAATTGTCACGAAGTGAAGGGGGCCCAAGTTCACTACAACGAAAGCCAATGTGTATTCGACGCGAACACAGGGTTTAGGTTGGCAACAATTGGGTTAAGGCTTTAGTTGATTACTTGTGGCTTGCTAATGTCATCTAACTCAATTCGTACTTGCATAGTGTTAGTTGTTCTGTCGCTAGTTGGAGCCATTATTCCAGCCAAAACGTCGAATGCTTTTGACCCCGACGATTTAGAAAAGGTGCGAGACCGAAAGGATTGTATCGGTTGTGATCTTTCTTCTGCACCGCTCCATAAGGCTAATCTTGCAGGGTTAGATTTAACATCCACCGATTTATCTTCAGCAGATCTAAGCAGCGCTAATCTTCGCAAAGCAGCCCTCGAGAACGCGAACCTCAGTTATGCAGATCTAAGCGGGGCGAACCTCAGAAAGAGCTCTCTTATCGGCGCAGATGTAAAAC
>ENA-OREN01003200-OREN01003200.1-marine-metagenome-genome-assembly--contig:-NODE-3200-length-15494-cov-29.656353_pt1 | contig 15494 bp, 10 predicted proteins | sample MGYA00248624_ERZ508555 | MGnify/ENA primary metagenome ERZ508555 (study PRJEB26222, sample SAMN06267773) | marine metagenome | isolation source: Saanich Inlet, British Columbia, Canada | place...
AATATTCTTGCCACAAAAGGAAAAATAGGAATTGCTCATACTCGCTGGGCCACGCATGGCACGGTAACTCGTGACAACACCCATCCTTTTACATCTTGTGACGGGACATTTGCTTTAGTTCATAATGGGATTATCTCAAATTATCGTTTTCTTCGGGATGGTTTGATAGGCGAAGGGCATGTGTTTCGTTCTGAAACGGATACGGAAGTGATTCCCCATTTGTTGGAAAAGTATTATAAAAAACACAAGAGTGTTGAGAAAGCATTAGTTAAGACATTAAGTATTCTAGAGGGAACTTTTGCCATAGCTATGATCTCTACCCACCACCCAGATCAAATCTTTTGTGCTAGAAGAGAATCACCACTGATGCTTGGGATTGGGGATGAATTAAAATTTGTTGGATCAGATTTTAACGCGTTCATCGATTATACGAAAAACGCTATTATTATGGAAGATGACGAATATGCCATTTTGTCGAGAGATTCTTATGTCGTGAAAAATTTTTCAACTCAAGAGGAAATCGTTAAACCTATTACAAAAATTGAGTGGGATAGCGAAACGGCAAAAAAGTCAGGCTACCCTCACTATATGCTCAAAGAAATCTATGAGCAACCACAGACCATTAATACTGCTTTGGAATTGGATTCCAATTTAATGAATGAGGTGGTTGACATGATTGATGTAAGTGATAAGGCATATTTCGTTGGGGTGGGGTCTACATTTTATGTGGCAAAGTTTTCAGAGTACTTATTTTCCTCCCTTACGGACAGCTTTATCCCGGCGATCAGTTCTGATGAGTTTTCATTGCTGGCTAAAGTTAACAGCAAAAGTCTCGTACTTACCCTTTCCCAGTCAGGGGAAACCTTCGATACTATTAGCGCTCTAAAGTTTGCTAAGTCTAAGGGTGCTATGACAGCAGCTGTTGTTAATGTTATGGGGTCTTCTATTTCTAGATTGGTTGACAAGGTTATTCTTCAGGGATCCGGTCCCGAAATTTGTGTTATCAGTACCAAGGCGGCATTTGCGCAGATGATTATCTTAACGATTTTAGCTTTGAAATTGAGCCTCAAGAGAAAGAAAATAAAAAGAAGAGAATACGATTCTTCTATAACTGCTCTTCGTGAGCTGCCAGAAGCTATACAGAATATATTGAATGAGCGGTCAGGGTTCATCCATCGTATAGCCAACAATTACTCTAAGGTAAAAAACTGGCTTTATCTTGGTCGAGGAATTTATTATCCGGTTGCGCTAGAGTCGGCTCTTAAGATGAAAGAGGTTGCATATGTACATGCGGAGGGAATGCCTGGTGGATTTTTAAAGCATGGGACTCTGGCAATGATTGATCAGGATGTGAATTCCATTGTATTCATTCCTCCGCGTTCTGACAAAAAATTATATGAATCAACAATTCACAGTGTCGAAGAAATTCGTGCTAGGTCCGGGTTTGTTCTGGGCGTCCACTTTGATGAGGGTAGCAAGAATAGGGACTTGTTTAGCGAAGAAATTATCCTCCCAAATGTAAAACCTATTGTTGCGCCTTTCGTCCAGCTTGTGATTGGTCAATTGTTAGCTTATTTTACGGCTATTTCTCTCAAACGTAATGTCGACAAACCGCGATCGTTGGCGAAGTCTGTGACTGTCGGGTAATTCATCTCGTATACTTATTCACTCACTCTAGTTATAATTTCTAGTTCAATTAAACTGTTGCCATCTCTTTCGTTGGTCTGCTAGAGTGCTGATTCTTAATTTTTCCTTCACCATTTTAATTTCATGAAAACTGCAACTAGCACCGCTTTAACAGTGGCTGGATTTGATCCAAGTGGGGGTGCGGGACTCCAAGCAGATTTGAAAACATTTTCTGCATTTGGGGTCAGTGGAAAATCGGTTGCAACTTCCATAACAATACAAAGTACACTAGGTGTTGAGGGTCTTCATAATATTTCACCCGAAGTAGTTGAACAACAACTAAGAGCTATTTTTAGAGATGGAAAGCCCGGTGCTGTTAAAACTGGTATGTTGGGAAACGAATCAATAGTCGAAACAGTGGTTCGTGTATTGCGCCGTCATCGAATTAAAAAAATTATTGTAGACCCTGTCATATATTCATCGTCAGGGAAATCATTGTTGTCGGAGTTGGGAATTCAGGTGATGAAGGAAGAACTTTTGCCTGTTACTTTCTTGTTAACACCTAATTTAAAGGAAGCTGAAATTTTATCAGGAGTGAAGATTAGACAACCATCTGACAGAATTCGGGCAGCCAGAGTTTTGATGAAAATGGGCGCCAAAAACATTCTTATTAAGGGTGGACATTTAAAAGGCGAGCCTCAGGATTTTTTCTTTGACGGGAAGCGCTCTCTTTTTCTGAATGCAGATCGTGTTACTGGGGGTGATGTTCACGGGACAGGTTGCGCTTTAGCATCAGCAATCACGGCAAGTTTAGCAAAGGGTAAGGATATTGTTGCAGCAGTGCAAGAAGCAAAGGAATTTATTGGCCTTGCAATTATGGGGGCTATTAAATCCGGAAAAGGTGTACCCCAAGTCGAACCTTTAACCGGCCTCTATCAAGATTCCGAGCGTTATGATATGTCTCAACGTGTTTTTCGAGCTGTTGAAGTATTAAAGGATTACTGTGTTGGTGGACTGATTCCAGAGGTTCAATCCAATATTGGTTTTGGGTTAGAGAATGCACGCACAATAGATGATGTCATTGGTTTTCCTGCACGCATTGTTAAGTGCGGAAAGAATATTTTAATACCCTCGCCGCCGCGTTTTGGGGGCTCTCGTCACGTTGCTGATATTGTTTTGACTGTTATGCAATTTGATCCTTCTAAACGAGCAGTAATGAATATTAAATATAATTCTGATTTAATTAAGGTGTGTAAAACTTTAAAATTCACTCTGGCTTCTTTTGATCGTTCTATGGAGCCAAAAAAAATCAAAACAATTGAGGGATCATCTTTGGAATGGGGGACAGCTTCTTCCATTCGGAAATGTGGGTTTGTTCCAGATATTATTTTTGACAAAGGTGGTATGCGAAAAGAAGAGATGATTCGAGTGATTGCGGAAGATATAGAAAGTCTCGTGGATAAAGTATTAAAAATCCATCGACGTTACTCGAAAATTCTGGCGTGAAAATTAAAGTTGGGATTTGTCTATCAGGATTTCAGATCTTTCTTTGAGGTTTTTCATCCACTCCTGAAAAGCAGCATCTCCTTTTTCTAGTTTGAGTCTTGTTCTTAATTCTTTTGAATCTTCTATGTCTGGAGCACTAGCTTTTTGCCGGTCCTGAAGGCGAATCAGGTAATAGTTATCCCTTACAAGAACCCATCCAGACTTCCCCTTATCCAGTTCAAACGCTTTGGATTTTACTTTTTGAAGGTTACCGATTCCTGGAATAGAGTCGGCTCGGTTAAAGAATGGAGTGTGCTTCAGTCCAAGTCCAAGATTCTTGGCGGCTGACTCAAGGTCAACTGTCCCATTGGAAATTTCTTTAGCAAGTGACTCGGATTTTATTGTTGAAAAATTGTGGTCTTTTTCTTCTTGAGTTTTTGATCGGGCTAATTGTTCAACTTTATTAAGTTCTGGAATATATGGTTTTTCTCGGTTCAATACTTTTATTACAAAAGCGGATTCCAATGTGACTACGGGTTCCCCAACTTTATTGTCTCCCAGTAAGAATGCCTGGTTAAAAAACTCGGGATTACTTCCAATCTCTGGAACAACATGATTCTCTCTAGAAATAAATGGGGTGGTTTGGATAGATAGGCTGTTCTCCTGGGCGGCACGCATCAAGTCCTGGTCTTCCTTGGCCGAGCGATGAACATGTTTAACAACGCGTCTCATTTTCTGGCGGGTTTTATTCACTTTGATTTTCTTTGTTATTTCCTCTTTCACTTCTTCTATCGGTTTGATTCTTTCTGGGGTCACTTCGTTAAGTTGAATTATGTGGAAACCGAAAGACGTTTTTATAGGTTCGCTTGTTTCTTTTGGGTTAAGCTTTTTTAATGCATTTTCAAACTCAGTAACCATCATTCCTTCTGGAAATTCCCCAAGGCTTCCTCCATTTTTTCCGGAAACAGTATCATCAGAATATTTTTTTGCCAATTCGCTAAAGCTAGCTCCATTTCGAATCTTTTTCAAAATTTCATCTGCTTCACCTTTTGCAAGTTCTTCTGCTTTTTTTGTAGATTCTTGTGAGTTGTTGGCATCCGTTTCAGGTCGTATTAGTATATGAGCAGCTTTATACATTTTTCGAACCCTGAAGTCTGCTATTTTAGTGTTGTAGTAATCTTCTATATCTTCATTGTGGATGTCTATCAGGCTCTCATAATCCGTTGGGGTAGTTTTTACGTATTGGATCTTAATTTTTTCCGGGATCTCAAAACGCCCTTTATTTTTTTCGTAGAAAGATTTTATTTCTTCTTGGCTAACTTTTTCTTCTGATTTGAAGTGATTAGTTGGAATTACTATGTAGTCTATTTTAACTTTTTCATTCGCAAGCATGTATGCTTTATTTAGTTCATTAGGTGAAACCTTGACATTGGATTTGATTAGATTCCTGACTTTTTCAAGAAGAAGTGCTTCACGTTGACTCTCTTCAAACTCGAGAGGAGTCAAGCGTTTGAATTTGAGATAATTTTGGTAGGCAATATTGTTAAAGACTTTATCTTTTTGAAAAGCAGCAAGGCTATTTATTTGGTTAACAACTTCTGTGTCACTGATTTGAATGTCTAGCTCCTTAGCCTTAATCAAAAGAATTTTTTTTTGAATTAAAACGTCTAAGGCCTGTGTTTTTAAGTCCAGTTTTTGGATGAGCTCTTCTGAAAACTGACCCTGAAACTGTTCCCTGTAAAAATTTATGAGATTATTAAATGTGCGTTCGTATTCAGCCTGACTAATTTTAGACCCATCGACAGTTGCCACTACTCCCCCTGAGGAGCCAGACGAACCACCCATTCCCCATGAATAGAAAATTGTTCCTATAAAGGCGAAAACAATAAGCCATAGAATTGACTTAATAAGCCATGAGTCAGCGTGTTCTCTAATCACATTAAGCATCAAGCGTTCTCCGAGAAAAATTTGATTTAATTCTAGAGGGTGGCAATGGCATATTATAGAACCTTGCCTTTATTCGCAACCGTTTTGATTTTTAAGGTTGATTCTATGATAACTTTAAATTTGTTTTGAAGTGGAATGACCAAACTTATTGACAAGTGTAAATCATTATTTTTATTTGCCTTGCTTTTATTAATACCCCTTGTTATAAAAAATACTTATTAATGAAGAAATTGCATTTTTTTGTAGGAATCTAAATTAAGTTAAGGAGAGTGGTTTGTTCTGGAAATTTTTTTCGAATGATTTGGCCATTGACTTAGGGACTGCCAATACCCTGATATATGTTGAAGGTCAAGGGATAGTTTTACGTGAACCTTCAGTCGTTGCATTGAATACCCAAACCAAGGAAGTCCAGGCGGTTGGATCTGATGCGAAGGAGATGCTTGGTCGTGCACCTGGTAGTATTGAAGCGATTCGTCCCATGAAAGATGGTGTTATCGCACATTTTGAAGTGACGGAAAAGATGATCCGTCATTTTATTAAAAAAGTACATAATAATCGTACCACCCTTGTTCGCCCAAGGGTTGTCATAGCTGTCCCGTCTGGGATTACTCAGGTTGAAAGCAGAGCTGTACGTGATGCTGTCCTATCTGCTGGAGCACGAGATGTGTTTCTGATAGAGGAGCCTATGGCTGCTGCTATTGGTGTTGATCTTCCGGTTCAAGAGCCTTCGGGTAACTTGATTGTTGATATTGGAGGAGGAACCACTGAAGTGGCAGTTATTTCAATGTCAGGTGTTGTGTTTAGTAAGTCGGTTCGTGTTGCAGGTGACGAAATGAACGAGGCTATTATAAACTACATAAAGAAAAAGTATAATCTTTTGATAGGCGAACGTACTTCCGAAGAAGTAAAAATTAAAATTGGTTCAGCTTATCCAATGGGAAAAGCCATGAGCATGGAAGTGAAAGGACGTGACCTTGTTGTAGGGATTCCTAAAACACTGATAATTTCTGATGAAGAAATTCGGGAAGCTCTAGCCGAAACATTCAGTACTATTGTTGAAGCTGTGAAGATTGCTTTGGAGCGCACCCCTCCCGAGTTAGCTGCAGATATTGTTGACAAGGGGATCGTGGTCGCAGGAGGTGGGTCCCTTATCCACGGTTTGGATGCACTTCTTCGAGAAGCGACAGGCTTGCCAATCAGTCTAGCTAATGATGCTTTGTCAGCAGTTGCTCTAGGCTCCGGTAAAGTTCTAAGTGACCCAATTCTTTTAAAGAAAGTTTCTATTTAAATCGTGCCTTACAGGCGACCCCAGGGTAAATACTTCACCAGTCTTCTTGCCGGCATCTTGATGCTTTCTTTGATTCTTATGACCGTCAACGCTAGATATGATAAGGTCAACTTGTTTTTTGAGTCAATTGTAGTTTTGTTCGTTTCTCCTGCCCAAAGTTTTTTTTCAAGTGTAACTGATTCCATAACAGATGGGTTTGGCCACTATTTTTTTTTGGTTCGAACATCAATTGAAAACGAACGTCTTCTTCTCGAACTGGATCGTCTATCAAAGAAAAACAATAAATTGCTTGAAAGAAACAAGTTTTTAGAAAGATCGGCAAACTTAACTAACTTTATGGATGAAGACGCAAGACCATTTGTCGTTGCTAAAGTAATAGGTTACGACGCAACGCAATGGTCTAAGGTGATTTTTATAAATAAAGGAACAGATCATAAAGTAGAAAAAAATCTATCGGTAGTGACTGATGCGGGGGTCGTTGGGCACGTTATTCACGCCTCTCTTAAATCATCAAAAGTGTTACTAATTACCGACAGTCGTAGTGCGGTTGATTCGTTATTTCAAGAATCACGTAAGTCCGGGATAGTTGTAGGAACAGGTGAAGATATTTGTGAAATGAAATTTGTTTCCATTTCGGCAAAAGTGAGTGTCGGAGATAAGGTGGTCTCTTCAGGATTAGGTGGTGTGTTTAGAAAAGGATTGGTGGTCGGGAGTGTTGTGGATATTGTCAAAGAAGGTCATGAGTTGTTTCAAGAAATTAGGCTCGCTACTAGTGTTGATTTCTCCAACCTTGAAGAGGTTGTTGTTCTTCTTTCTGGTCAGGAGGAGATGTGACCCATCTTGTTCTTATAATTACCTTGGTTTTTTTACTTTCTATGCAAACTACATTTCTTCGAGTGATTTTTCCGGGAAATGTGGTTCCTGATCTGATTCTAATAGTCGCGATTTATTCAGGTATTCACTTGAAAAGAACTAGAGGTATCTGGTTGGCTGCTTTAATGGGTTTTTTGCAAGATTGTCTTTCTGGGGGGTTGCTGGGAGTCAATTTTTTATCCAAAGGCCTAGTAGGGTTATTTTTTTGTGCCATCAAAGAAAAGATTTTCGTGCAAGGTATTATTCCGATTGGTTTTTTTGTGTTTGCTGCTTCTTTGGTGGACGGTATAATTTATTTTGCGTTAATGACTAGCTTGATGGGAGGTCAGGCCAAAGGAAATCATTTGCTTTTCTCTATAATTATTTTTGGGATTTTTAACGCGGTGATAGCGCCTTTTTTGTTTTATATGTTTGATAAAGGAAGGCAGTTTTTGCATCGTAAATTCCCAAACCACGTTTTTGAAACGATATGAGTTTCAACAGGTCGTCAACAGATTCTTTTCATGAATCATCTTTCTTCGTTAGAAAAAAAATCAAGGTTTACTTTGTTCTTGTGGTCACTTCCTTTTTGGTAATTTTGATGAGGGTCTGGTATCTGCAGATACTAAAAGGGGAGGATTTTATGGGAAAGTCGGAACAGAATAGGGTTAGAAAAATCTCCTTAGCAGATTATCGAGGTGAAATTAAAGACCGTCTTGGTAATGTTATTGTTAATGTTCGACCATCTTTCAGTCTATATGTAACCCCTGAAGACGCAGATAATCTTTCGGAATCCTTGGAGTTTCTTTCCGGATTAATAGAAATAAATAAAGATAAATTAAGGAGCGATATTCGTCGGTCTCCCTCGTTTAAAAATGTGTTGATAAAACGGGATATTAGCCGTAGAGAAGTCGCTTATATAGAAGAAAATAAGATGTTGCTTCCTGGGATTCGTATTAAAATTGAACCCATAAGAAATTATGCACACAAGGATTTTGCTTCTCATGTTCTTGGTTACCTAGGCGAAGTTTCTAAGAGTGAGTTAAAGATTTCGAAATTTAGTCGATATGAACTGGGAGATATGGTTGGTAAAAACGGATTAGAAAAAATATATGAGTCCCAGTTGAGGGGGAAGAAAGGATTTAAGGAGGTCGAGGTGGATGTTTCTGGGAGAGAACTGAAAGTCCTGCGAAAATTTTCCCCAAAAACAGGAAATAGTTTGGTTCTGACTTTAGATAGCCGAGTGCAGAGTAAACTTGAAACGTTAATGGACGAAGTTTTAAGAGAAAACTCTGTTGAGGGTTCTGCTGTAGTGATGAAAGTGCAGTCTGGAGAAATTATTGCCATGGTGAGCAAGCCCTCCTTTGATCCAAATTCTTTTGCCACTGGAATATCTACAAAACAATGGAGTGGCTTGGTGCTTGACGAGAAAAACCCTCTTCAAAATAGAACAATTGATGGTCAATACCCTCCAGCGTCTACCTATAAGGTAGTTACGGCGTATGCCGCTCTTGCAGAAAAAATAATAAAACCAGAAAGTACTATTTTTTGTCCGGGGCATTTTCGTTTAGGAAAAAGGGACTATCGGTGCTGGAAAAAAAGGGGTCACGGTGATATGAATTTACATGATGCCTTAGTTCAATCATGCGATGTTTATTTTTATACACTTGGTCATCGATTAGGGATAAATAATTTAGCAAAATATGCCACTAAACTTGGTCTGGGGGAACTCACGGGAATTGTGTTAAAAGGAGAGAAGTCAGGGTTGGTTCCATCCAAACAGTGGAAGAAAAAATTTAAGAATGAGCCTTGGTATCCTGGAGAGACTATTTCGGCTTCCATAGGTCAGGGGTATAACCTTGTTACGCCCCTCCAGAGTGCAAGGATGATTTCAACTATTGCAAGTGGCGGTCTTTTGGTCCGTCCTTACTTGGTGAAAAGAATTGAGGATTACGATGGTAGGTTGATTCAGGAGTTTTTCCCTGAAGTAATAAAAAAGATAAAAATTGAGCCCGAGGTATTAAGGAATATTAAAGAAGGGCTTCGGGGGGTTGTTCATGAGGCTCATGGAACAGGGCACCGAGCCAGGCTCAAGAATGTTATAGTTGCTGGGAAAACAGGGACAGCTCAGGTTGTGGCAATGAAAGACTCTGAAGAAATTGATCCAGAGGAAGAAACTCCTTACTCACATCGAGATCATGCTTGGTTTGTTGCCTTTGCTCCGTATGAGAATCCTGAAGTAGCAGTATCGGTTATTATTGAACATGGCGGTCATGGAGGAGCTACTGCAGCTCCAATTGCCGGGGGAATTTTAAAAACTTACTTTTCTCATTACCCACCTTCGAAAACTATTGAATTGGATAAGGATAAAATAGAGGTGAATTAAGCTTTAATAGACAGATCCTTTTCCCGTATTCTTTTTACCCGATCTCTTAGTTCAGCTGCTTTTTCGAATTCTAGATTTTTTGCCGCGGCATGCATTTTTTTTTCTAGGTTTTTAATTAGTCTGGGAGCATCCTTTCTTAAAAAGTTTTCGTCTTCCTCGTTTTTAACTATAGCGATTGTGGCCTGTTTATCATGTTTGATTAGAACTTCCTGAATAGACTTTTTGATGGATTTTGGAATTATCTTGTTCATAGCATTGTGTTTTGTTTGGATAATCCTCCGTCTGTTCATTTCATTGATTGCTTTTTGCATGGACTGAGTAATGGTATCCGCGTAGAAAATAACTTTTCCGTCGATGTTCCGAGCGGCACGACCAGAAGTTTGAATTAGTGATGTCGTAGATCGAAGAAAACCTTCCTTGTCGGCATCAAGAATGGCGACAAGAGATACTTCTGGGATGTCAAGGCCTTCTCGTAACAGGTTAATCCCTATTAACGCGTCGAACTCCCCTAAGCGTAGTTCCCGAATAATGTGACTTCGTTCAAGTGTTTCTATATCTGAGTGAAGATACTTTACCTTAAGTCCAAGTTCAGTGTAGTGCTCTGTCAGGTCTTCCGAAAAACGTTTGGTTAATGTTGTGACAAGGGTACGCTGATTTTGTTTGGCTCGTAGTTTGATTTCTTTGAACAGGTCATCGACTTGTTCTTTTATGGGTTGAATCGTTACAATTGGGTCTACTAGACCTGTGGGTCGAACTATTAGTTCGATGATGTTATTTTTTGACTCTTCAAGTTCATATTGAGCTGGAGTAGCAGATACGTATATGACTTGTTTAGCGTGATTTTTAAATTCCTCAAACTTCAGAGGTCGATTGTCAAAAGCAGATGGGAGTCGGAATCCATATCGAATGAGTTTTTCTTTGCGTGATCGGTCACCTCGGTACATTCCATTTAGTTGCGGAATGGTGGCATGGCTTTCATCAATCATAAAGAGAGAATCACTCGGGAAATAATCTAGGAGTGTCGGTGGGGGTTCATTCTTCAATCTATTTGTGAGGTGGCGTGAGTAGTTTTCGATTCCTTGACAGTAACCCACTTCTTTTATCATTTCGAGGTCGAACATCGTTCTTTGCTCTATGCGCTGCGCTTCTATTAATAGATTGTGACTTTCAAAAAAGGAAATTCTTTCGAGTAATTCCTTGCGGATAGATTTAATGGCACGTTCAAGAGTTTCTTTTGGTGTGACATAATGGCTGGCGGGATAAATTCCTATTCTATCAACTTCACGAATATACTTTTGAGTTAAAGGGTCAAACGCACTGATGCGTTCAATGGTATCCCCAAAAAATTCTATGCGTATCGCTTCGTTCCGTTCATAAACAGGGACAATATCTACGGTATCACCTCGGACACGAAATGTTCCTCGTTGAAAATCCACGTCATTTCTTTTGTATTGTATTTGTACCAGTTTTTGTAAAACATGTTCCCGCTCTATCTGCATCCCTGTTTCAATGAAGAGCAACATTCCATGATACGCTTCCGGTGAACCTAGCCCGTATATGCAGGAAACACTGGCAACGATAATTACATCTCGCCGCTCAAACAAGGCACGTGTTGCTGCATGGCGTAGTTTGTCAATTTCATCATTAATAGAGGCATCTTTTTCAATAAAAGTATCAGTTTTTGGAAGGTAGGCTTCTGGTTGATAGTAATCATAATAGCTTACGAAATAACCCACTGCATTATCAGGAAAAAAATCAACGAACTCTCCGTAAAGCTGGGCTGCAAGAGTTTTATTATGTGCAAGCACTAATGTAGGTTTTTGTACTTCTTCAATTACCTTGGCCAGAGTAAAGGTTTTTCCTGATCCAGTGACACCAAGAAGAGTTTGGTGGGCGGAGCCCGAAAGAATGGATTGTTTTAGGCTTGAAATTGCTGCCGGTTGGTCTCCAGTTGGTTTGAATGAGGCTTTGACTTTGAAGGGTTGCATGCTTTTTCTGTCCTCGAATTCCGGTTAAAATAACATAAAATATGTGCTAAATTAAGAATTCAGTTTATATGGTCAGTTTACGTTTTCTTTTCTCCAGAGACCATTTCTTTTCTTCCAGTTATTCCAAGGTCAATTTCTATACAGAGGTAAATATTAAGTGGTTACAGTGAATGATGATGTAATGAGTACAATTCAATTAAATGGTTCAAATATAACGCTGCTTGGGACAGCACATGTTTCTAAAGAGAGTGTTGAATTAGTTGAAGAAAAAATATTGAGCAATAATTTCGACTGCGTGGCGGTCGAACTTTGTCCTGCGCGTTATGAAAATTTAAAAAATAGATCTTGGTGGAAAAATCTAGATATTTATGAAGTTTTTAAAAAGAAAAAAGCATCATTGCTTTTAATCAACTTGGCCCTTTCGGCATACCAGAGACGTTTGGCGGACAAAGTTGGTGTGGAAGCAGGAAAAGAGATGATACGTGCAATAGAGTTGGCGGCCCAGAATGATATTCGTTTAGAGATAGTTGACCGTGATATTAGTACGACTCTCCATCGCCTAGTAACCAAAGTTTCATTTTGGCAGAAAATAAAAATATTTTCTGGCTTGATTGCTGGGATATTTATAGGGGAGGAGGTTGACCGCGATCAGATTGAAAATTTAAAAAAAGGCGATATGCTTCATTCCGTCATAGAGGAATTTGGAGAGTCTCTTCCGCAAATCAAGAAAGTCTTGATTGACGAACGAGATGAATTTATGACTGGAAAGTTGTCAATGTTGACCATGTCAGAAAATTCTCCAAAAAATATTCTAGCAATTGTGGGGGCAGGGCACCTTGTGGGTATGGTTCCAGGTTTTGCTAAACCCCCGGATGAAACTCGGATGAATGAATTGACTAAAAAACCTGAACCTAGTCGGATTGGATATTTTGTTGGATGGGGGATTTGTGTTTTTATACTTGGGATGTTTAGTGTTGGTTACCAGCAATCCCCGGAACTTGGTTGGAGTTTAGTGGTTACCTGGGTTTTGATAAATGGTGGGTTTAGTGCTTTGGGTGCTGCTCTAGCATTAGCACATCCAGTTTCAATTCTTACAGCTTTTTTGGCTGCGCCGTTGACTTCTCTCAATCCTACTATTGGGGCTGGTATGGTGGTAGGACTTGTCGAATCTTATTTACGAAAACCTAAGGTTACAGACTTTGAACGATTACGGGATGACATCGCATCATTTCCCATGTGGTGGAAAAATGGGGTGGTTAGAGTGCTTCTCGTTTTTTTCTTTGCGAATGTTGGGTCAGCTGTTGGGACTTATACTGCTGGGGCTTCTATCATCCAGCAAATATTGAATTGAAAGTGATCACTTTTAATTGATTAGCACTCATTTTTTGCCACAGATAAAATTTGAAAATCAATAATGGTGGATATTTATAGAAAACATGTTTGTTCTTATACTCTATGCATGTCATGAATGATGGCTTAAATATTCAGATTGGATATTCTCGTGAAGATTGGGAACGTCACTATGATGAAAAAGATTTGCGCTGGGATCTTGATGAAGTAGCTCCTCCGTTTGTTCACTTGTGGGAGAAAATAGATATTCCTCCTTGCAGAGCGATTATTCCAGGATGCGGTGCTGGCCACGAGGTCATGTTTTTAGCAGAAAAAGGATTCGAGGTGACGGCCGTTGACTATAGTCATGGGGCTGTTAGATTGCTTGAAAGAACTTATGAAAAAAACAGTTTTTTAGGTAAAGTGTTGCACCAAGATTTCTTTACATTGGGCAGTAAGTATGACGAAACTTTCGAGCTGATGCTGGAACATACTTTTTTTTGCGCGATCAGTCCAGATATGCGGCAAGACTATGTTGAAACTGCAAATAGAATACTAAAGCCAGGTGGGAGCCTGATAGGTTTATTTTACGAAACAAATGAATCCGGTGGTCCACCCTTTAATACCCGCAGAGAGGATATAACGGAACTTTTTTCAGGCTCATTTTTAATTGAATCTTTAAGTAAGACACCCCACTCAGTTGAGCAAAGACGGGGAAAGGAATGGTTAGCGATTTTTAAAAAAAAATAGTACCGAATTTCGGTTAACTAAAGTCAAAATAATTTAAGAATTTTTTGTTATGAATAAATCTAAAAATACATATTCTGGAATTTTTCGTGATGGGGGGGCGGGTAGTTTAGCTAAGAAAAGGTACCGTGCCAGGCGAAAAAGACTTCTTAGTAAAGAAAATATATTGATGGCCATTACAGGCGTGCCATACGGACCTGGGCAAGAAACAGTATGGGCATATGCTCATTGTCCAACCTATCAGGAGCCTGCAATAATGTATTTGACAGGAATCAATCAATCTAATGTCATACTTTTGTTGGACCCATATTCTTTTGAATCTGATGAAATAATATTTGTTAGTAAGAAGGACTTGTCTAAAGAGTTCTGGGAGGGAATTCGTTTTGGCGTAGGAGACACCAAAAGTATTAGAGAAGTTCGGCGGGTTACAGGAATAAAGGATATTCGTGATATTGATGATTTTGATGCAGTTCTTAAGGATCGACTCAAGAAACAAAGAAAAAAAAGATTGGGAACGCTATGGATGGAAGGAACGCAAGGAAAAAAAATAGTTGAAATTAAAAAAGATCATAACTGGAAGTTTAAAAATAGGTTGGCGCGATGCTTGCGTTTGCGTGGATACCCGCCGTTATTACAGAATGTAATGAAAAATCATTTTGACCTTCGTCTTCCCCTTGACACTTACGATGTCAATAATACCCTTTTGGCTGAAAAAATAACGGGGAAAGGCTTTGTTGAAACGCTTAAAAACTTTTCTTCCTTTAAAAATGAATATCAGGTTCAGGGTTTTCTTGAGGGAAGAATGTTGGAGGAGTCACCATATGGTCTTAGCTTCCCTTCAATCATAGCATCTGGTTCTAACGCTACAGTACTGCACTACATGAAAAATGATGATTGGTTTAGCAAGAGTGAAATGGTTTTAATGGACTTTGGTGTGCGTTGGATGACAATGCACGCAGATATTAGTCGAACCGTGCCTGCATCTGGTAAGTTTAATCCCATGCAAAAAATGTTGTATAAAATTGTTTTAAAAGCTCAACTGAAAGTCCAGAGAACTGCCTGTAAAGGTGTTACTGTAAATGAACTCAATGATTGTTGTTGGAATTCTATAAATAGAGATCTTGAGGAAGTTTTTAAAAGTGCCGGTGGAAAATTGAAACTGCGATATAAAGATCGTCCGCATGGAGTCAGTCACTTGATGGGAGAACAGGAACACGATGGCGATCCATTTCGAAATTATCTTAGCGAGCCCATGCAAGAAGGTTGGTTGATTAGTAATGAACCTGGGTTGTATGGTTCTTTTAAGATTCGCATTAATGGGAAACTCTACGATGAGGAGATAGGGATTAGAATTGAAGATAATTTGCTTATTACAAAAACGGGCTGTGAAAACCTTTCGAGGTTGATACCTAAAACAGTTGGGCAGATTGAAAAATTAATGGCAACAAAAACTAATTAGATAGTAAGTTGTTATATATTCTTGAGAATTTCAACTACTTCTTCAACATGGTCTTTAACTTTTACCTTTGGAAGGATTTTTTTTACTGTACCAGCTTTGTCAATAATAAAGGTGGATCGTACGATCCCCATGAAGGTTTTTCCGTATAGTTTCTTTTCCTGCCATACGCCGTATTTCGTGCAAATTTTTTTATTTTCATCTGCTATTAATTCAAAGGGGAGGTTGTACTTATCGATGAATTTTCGGTGTCGCTCTGGCGAATCTACACTGACACCAAGTATTACGGTGTTCTTGAATTCCTTAAACTGATCCCTGAAGTCACAGGCTTCCGTTGTGCATCCTGGGGTCATGTCCTTTGGGTAAAAATATAGTACAACCTTTTTCTTT
>ENA-OREN01003208-OREN01003208.1-marine-metagenome-genome-assembly--contig:-NODE-3208-length-15443-cov-12.602043_pt1 | contig 15443 bp, 15 predicted proteins | sample MGYA00248624_ERZ508555 | MGnify/ENA primary metagenome ERZ508555 (study PRJEB26222, sample SAMN06267773) | marine metagenome | isolation source: Saanich Inlet, British Columbia, Canada | place...
GTATCTCTTGAGCCATCCTGAACCCATTGTTCAAAGCTATTATCATCAAGAACATCTGACATATAAAAAGCTGTCTTAAAATTTTTCTTGGTATGCTCACACCCTAAAAAATGTTTAGGAACATCATCAGAAAAACCTCCAATTTCACGAATCGCGTCCATTGCCTGGCCATTTTCACTCATGTCAATTCCTTCTGCAGAAACCCTCATCATTCCTGCTTGGTCAGCATCCATTATAAATTTCTCATAGCTCATACATAGGCCACCTTCTAACCAGCCAGCAGTATGTAAGTTAAAGTTAACACTTGCATTTAAGGTTGCTTGCATTGTATTTGCAGCCTCATAGCCTGCTTGAGCATCAGGCATCTTTGCACCATTAAACCCACCACCACTTCTAAATGGAACGCCTAATCTTCTAGCTAAAGCTCCTGAAATATTCATCATGTGTGCAGCTTCAGGGGTGCCAAAAGTTGGAGCACCAGATTTCATAGACATTGCAGTAACAAAATTACCATATATTACCGGTGCACCAGGTCTTACAAGTTGAGCAAATGCCATACCAGCAAGGCCCTCTGCAAGACTTTGAGCGGCCACACCTACAGCAGTTGTTGGCGCCATGGCTCCTGCTACAATAAATGGCGTTATGATTGTGGCTTGATTATTTCTTGCGTAAACTTTAAGCGCACCCAGCATAGTTGCATCAAATGACATAGGAGAACTGGCATTGATTAAGCTAATTAATACGCAGTTATTATCTACAAACTCATCTCCAAAAACTATTTTCACCATATCAACAGTGTCCTGAGCTCTTTCAGCTGCAGTCACAGAACCCATAAAAGGCTTGTCTGAGTATTTGATATGACTATATATCATATCAAAATGACGCTTATTAACGGGTAAATCCACTGGCTCACAAATAGTCCCGCCAGAGTGATGAAGATTGTCTGACATATAAGCCAGTTTGATAAAATTCCTAAAATCTTCTATTGTTGCATAACGTCTGCCTTCATCCAGATCATGCACAAATGGAGGGCCATAAGCAGGAACCAAAACCATGTTATCTCCCCCGATTTCAACACTTTTCTCGGGGTTGCGGGCGTATTGAGTAAATTGTTTTGGGGCATTATCTTGAATTAATTTGCGACACATTCCTCTTGGAAATCTAACGCGCATACCATCAATACTTGCTCCCGCTTTCTCAAGAATATCAAGCGCCTCCTGGTCTTCAGAAAAAACAATTCCGATCTCCTCTAGGATGGTATCTGCATTATCTTCAATAATACTCAGATCGTTATCACTAAGAATACTATAGTGAGGTATTTTTCGTTTTATATAAGCTGGCGCTTTAGGTACGTTCTGCGCATCAGACCCTTCAGCAGATCCACCCCTACGTCTTCTTCTTTCTCTAGCCATTAAAATTCTCCTTGATAAACTTATGACACTCTTTTGCGGCGTCTAACTTTTTTGGTTTGTTGTTGCTTGACTGGTGATACACTGAATTTCATTGCATCAACAAAAAACTCTTGGAACCTGGGTTCTGTGGCAGTTTCAATTTTCACAACTTTGTCTACTGCCTCGATAATTGTTTGTCTTTTATTAACATCTAAAAGTGCTGCACTAGCTCCAATACCGGCTGCGTTGCCAACTGATACTATTTTTTCAGCCGTTGATGTTGGAATAATATCTAATAAAGCAACATATCTTGCATCTAAGTGAGCTCCGAAAGCACCCGCTAATAATATTTTGTCAAAACGATCACAATCAAGGTAGTCCATCAATATGGATACGCCAGCGGAGAGTGCAGCTTTGGCTAGTTGAATAGATCTAATATCCACTTGCTCGATATAGATCGATTTATCGCCTTGGTCAACTAATAAGAATCGAGTTGTGTTTCCTTTTTTTGAAAAAAGTTCAGGGGCAATTGATTCCACAAAAAGACCGCTCTGGTCGATAATTCCTGCTTCTGCAAATGCAACAATTGCCTCAATAATACCGCTTCCACAAATCCCAACTGCCTTCATTTGGACGAGATCGTAACCTGGCTCATCAGACCACGCATCACATCCGATTACCTTGAAACGGACTTTCAAACTATCTTTATCGATTCTGACTCTCTCAATAGCGCCGTAGGTTGCCCTTACGCCTGAACTAATTTCAGCGCCTTCAAATGCAGGGCCTGTTGGTGATGAGGTTGCATAGACTTTGCCATCTTTAGACAGCATGATTTCAGCATTTGTACCGATGTCGACTAGCAAAGTCGTTTCGGAATGCATTGTATCAATTTGACTGAGGTAGGCTGCTGACGTATCAGCACCAACATGACCAGCAATCAATGGCAAGAATGATAATCTAGTTTTTGGATAAAGATCAAAACCCAAATCTTTAGCGTCAACATCAAGCCAGCTCCTGATAGAGAGAGTGAAAGGGGCTTGCCCTAACTCAACTGGAGAGATTCCAAAAAATATATGATGCATAATTGGATTACCAACCAATACAACCTCAAGTAATTTATCCCATTCTGTCTCTAAATTTTCACATGCCTCATGGAGCATTTCAGTGATCTTTCCTCGAACAGCAGCCGTCAACTTTTCATCCCCACCCTTATTCATCATGACATAAGAAACTCGACTCATTAAATCTTCGCCGAAACGAATTTGGGGATTCATTGATGAGGACTCATAAACCAATTTACCACTCTTCAGGTCATAAACATATAGCGCTAAAGTTGTTGAGCCAATGTCAATAGCGCCCCCTAGAATTTGATGGTTGCCCTTAGGGTATACGGCAACGATTTGATTGTTATCACGCACTGCAACAGTCAGATTACCTTTACTTTCATGAATAAGTGGCTGAAGATCTCTAAGTAAATTAAAGTCTATGGTTGCATTGAAACCTTGTTTTGATAGTTGAGAAATAAGGTTTTCTGAAGCCGAAGGATTTTCATCCAGAGTTGCCTCATCTAGTGAGCAATCAATGAGACTTATGGAGCTCGAGATTGTATAAGTCTGAGCGGCATTTTTTTTACTAATATAAGCTTTGTGTTCTTGACTGTCTTCTGGGACATCAATTACTAAGTCGCCCTGTATACAAGACTGACAAGCTAATCTCTTTCCTTTGTAAGTTGGATTATCTTGTATTAATTGTTTTTCAAGTCTTGTAACAGCACTAACATTTTCCGGATCACACTTAACACCAAATTTCGAATGCTCGCCCTCGGAAACCTCTATCCAACACTGGTGGCACTGTCCATATCCACCACAAAGTGAACGAATAGCGACACCCGCATCTTGAGCAACCTGTAAAAGTGTATCACCAAACTCGCCTTTAAATTGGCGGCCTGAGGGCGTGAAACATACTTGATAATTATCATCCATCTCTATTTTTGCTCATCTATTTTGCTGTTACCATAGCCTTCACTTTGAGGCTCGTCAGGGTTGATATTATAATAACATCCTTTTTCTTCAGTAAATATATGGTGCCAGGTGCCCAGTTCTTTGGAATCAAGAATACTGCCCGCTGTAACGCTAATAGTTGGCTTGTTGTCGTTCTGCCAAAACATATTTGCACCACAGTTATCACAAAAGCCATGCCTTGAGCCTTCGTGAGTGTAGAACCACTTTATCTTACCCTGGATTTCAATTTTCTCTCTGCTGACTTGTGATGCAGCCATAAAGTGGCCTGTCATTTTTCGACACTGTTCGCAGTGGCAATACGATATATCATTCAAATCAAAAGCTGTATAGGTAGTCTGTCCACAAACACAAGACCCCTTATACTCTATGCTGGGCATGATCTATCCGCGCCTCCTTCTTCTTCCTTCCCTTGGGTTTTCGCCCTCTTTAGGTGGCTCTTTGTAGGCTGATATCCATTTGGCACATCCATCATCAACTCCTGTCAAAACATCTCCCGCTCTAATGGCTTGGACAAGTTCAGGATGTAAAGGATTAACAATAGCAGAAGTCATTCCAGCAGCAATCAACATTGGCAGGAAGGCATTATTAATGCCACTTCTTTGAGGTAAACCAAAACTTACATTTGAAGCCCCACAAGTTGTGTTCACCTTTAATTCACTTCGAAGCTTTCTGACTAATTCAAAAACTTGATTTCCAGCTTGAGAGATAGCACCGATTGGCATCACTAATGGGTCAACAACAACATCTTGTGGTTTTATTCCATAGTCTGCTGCATGCTCAACAATTTTTTTAGCAACTTTAAATCTCTCATTTGGATCTTCACTGATACCCGTCTCATCATTAGAAATTGCAACAATCGCTGCATCGTATTTTTTCACAAGAGGCAGTACCCTTTCTAAAACCTCAGTCTCACCAGTTGTTGAGTTGACTAGGGCTCTCCCTTGATAGGCATCTAAGCCTGCTTCAAGAGCCTCTATAATTGAAGAGTCAATTGATATAGGGACATCCACAACAGCCTGAACTCGTCTTATAGACTCCGCCAATATTGCAGGCTCATCTGCTAATGGAATGCCTGCATTTACATCGAGCATTTGGGCACCTGCCTCTACTTGAGCAATTGCATCTGCAATAACGCGAGAATAGTCTCCCTCTTTCATTTCTGCTGCTAATATTTTTCTACCAGTTGGGTTGATTCTTTCACCTATCATTACAAAAGGGTGTCCAAAACCAATAGTGACTTCTTTTGATGAAGACGATAGTGTTGTTGTTGCCAATTTACTTACTCCTATTATTTGTTATTTAGCGCGCTTTTAATCCACGAAGCATTAACATTGATTCCTCCTAAAGGGAAAAAATGAACATTTGTAATATTAAAGCTAGGGTTATTTTGTTTGTGTTCTGCCAATGTCTCTAAAAAGTCATTTGGCTCAAATGGTAATAATAATTTTTTAACATCCTTTGCTCTTTTTTGTAAAACTCTGAGGGAGGGACCAACTCCACAAGCGATAGAAAACTTAATTAAAGTCTGTAACTTGGCAGGGCCCGCAACGCCGATATGAACTGGAATATCTACACCCTTTGCTACTAGTGAATTTGCCCATTCAATTACAGGGCCAGCCTCAAAACAGAATTGGGTCGTTAAGGCTAGATTAATATCGGTTCGTTCTTTGAATTTTTGCTTCCAGCTGAGAGCTTCGTTAACATTCTTGCTAGAGCTATCAGGATCAATATCACTGTTACCTTCTGGGTGACCGGCAAAATGCAGATGTGTAAAATTATATTTTTCAAATAGCTCTGTCTCAACGAGCTGCATTGAGTTTGTGAAATCACCATGAGGACTGCTTACTCCGCCAGCCAAAAGGAGTGCCTGTTCGACTCCAGCTTCATTCTGATATCTATTTATCCAGTCTTCAAGTATTTTTTGATTTTTGATAATACGCGCAGGAAAGTGAGGCATCACAGCAAAACCTTCGCCACTAATTCGCTTTGCAGTCTCAACCATTTCCTCAATTGGAACGCCCTCTATGTGGGCAATATAGACTCTTGTATTTTGTGGCAATATTTCTTTAAAGCTCTCAATTTTTGAGGCGGTTCGTGGCATAACTTCAATAGAGAAATCAGCCAAAAAATTTTTAAGATGACCACTTACTTCCTTGCTCTCTTCTTTTTTTGAAAATGCACTTAGTATCGACATTATTTAACCTTTCTAGAACTCATAATAATATTAATTTCTTTTCACCTTTTTGACTCATGAACTTAATGGCTGTATTTCGATTTCCTCGAAAACAGAGTCAAGACTGCCTGTTCCTACAAACCTATATTCGTAACTAAAACCAAAATCTTTTGCATACTTCTCTGCATCTTTATTCCACTGCTCATTCTCTGTTTGAGCTAAATATACTAATTTTTTATAATGCTCAAAATAGACTTCAAACAGTTCTGGATGCTTATCAAGCCCTAACCCTTTGATCATTATTCTATTAAAATTTTTAACCAAATAGTCTGTCAAGTAAAAAGTTCCTATCTCCTCTTCTGATAGTCTCTCAAACTCATCTTTACCAGCAAAAAATTCATAACAATGTGCCCCGTCTATGCGCTTCGCTTTGTACTTTGTGATAACCCTATCAAGTGCACCACCCGTTCCACAATCCGCATATGCTATATACACTTCTTCATAAAGATGAGCATTTTTTGATAAATAATCCTCCACACCTGGCGCAATTAATTGGGGGGAGTTATGCCAACCAGCCGGTAAACATTGAAGGTTGACTTTATCTGATAATGATGGGTTTTGCTTGATTAATCTTAATAGATCATATACAAGCGCACCACAACCTAATACTAATCTCTTTTTATTATCACTGGCGACTTCCTTACCTGTGTGCACGTTTTTTACTCAGACCGCGGACATGCTCTTCGGCCATTTCAGCACTTCTTGCGGCATCACGACCATAAGCAGGAACACCAATTGAGTCAGCAAATTCTTGGTTCAAAGGTGCACCACCACACATAATGTGAACATCTTTACGCATACCTCGTTTTTCCATTTCTTCAACAACAACACCCATATACGGCATCGTTGTTGTCAGTAACGCTGACATTCCTAGAATTACTGGCTCATGCGTATCTACCGCTTCCAAATAGTTTTCAACAGGGTTATTAATTCCCAAATCAATCACTTCGAAGCCGGCTCCTTCACACATCATTCCTACCAAATTTTTACCAATATCATGAATATCGCCCTTAACCGTTCCGATCACAAATTTTCCAAGTGAAGTATCTTCTGCGGATTCAGCAAGTATTGGTCTAAGAATTTTCATTCCACCTTTCATAGCACCAGCACACTTTAAAACTTCAGGAACAAATAGAATACCGTCCCTAAAATCAATTCCAACAATCTTCATACCACCAACGAGCGCTTCACCTAAGACATCATTAGCGTCCCAACCTCGAGCTAGAAGTATTTCAGTACCCTCAGTTACCTCAGAATCAAGGCCATCATAAAGATCATCTTGTATCTGCTCTACGAGCTCTTTGTCATCGAGATCATTTAGGTCAAAATCGTCTTCGTCACTCATCGCTTTACCTCGGCTCTAAAAAGAATAATTAACACTTAAAAATCGGAAAGATACCTTGAATTAATTTCGGTGTCAATCATTAAATTTATATTTGAAAAAATTTGTTCAATTTGTTCAATTTTTTAGTGTCTATTTCCCTTTATGATGTTGTTATACATAACTATTGAACATTCTAAATATGTGAAATAAATCACAAAAAAAACTTGAATTTAACTAAACTATCTCACTCATAAAGTTATCATAAATTTGTCTCGCACAACTAAGACATTGACTCATGTTTTCATCAGTATCTTTTTTAAGACTTGATAGGGCGCCTTTACCCAAAGTATTTGTTAGCGCTTCTGCATAAGCTGGAATCGCCCCCCAATTAGCTACAGTATCAGATTCGATCTCCACATGATATTGCATAGACCAGGCATTATCTCCAATACGCATTGCTTGAATTGAACATACATCTGACTTAGCTAAAACAATTGCACCTTCTGGTGCCTGTGCAACACGAACTGAATGCCATTGAAGGCATTGTTGTTTCGAAGATGTTCCATGAAATAGTGGGTCTTTCTTTCCCTCTTCTGTTAATTCAACTTCAAGAACCCCAATTTCAGGGATTTTTTGGGGTCCACATGTACCTCCCAGTGCGTCTGCAAGTAACTGATGACCTAAGCATAGTCCGAGATAGGGCTTACCTAAATCATTAACCCAATGTCTGATTGCTGCTTTTTCATGAACCAACCAAGGGTTCTCTTCAATGTCCCAAACGTCCATTGGGCCGCCCATAACCCAAAGTGCATCATAATTATCAAAATTAGGGATTTCATCACCGCGATGAAGATATACTGGATCCCATTCAATTCCATCTTCAGACAGAAACTGTCTAAGTGAACCTGGATGCTCACAGTCAACATGTTGAAATACAAGAACGCGCATTAGTAAAACCCTATATTTATTTAAACAATATACCTAATAAGTATATTAATGAAAAATCACCGGGAAGACACATGAATTGTAAGTAATAAACTTTCAAAAGCTATTATATGATCCTTACATAATAGCATTCGCTATTGAGAATACCGGTTCGGCCTTGTTCATGCTATAGAAATGAAAACGATCTACTCCATTTTCTTTGAGGTTTAAACACATTTGGCTTACAACATCTTGTCCAAAATTTTTCAAGCTCTTTGGATCATTTCTATAAAGCTTTAAACGATTAAAAATCCATGATGGTATTTCAGCGCCACAAGTTTTTGAAAAATCTGTGAGTTGCTCAAAATTCGTTATCGGCATTATTCCAGGTGTAATTGGAATATCAATGTTTCGCTTTTGAAGTTCATCGATAAAATAGAAATAGGCGTCGATATTATAAAAGTATTGTGTAATCGCCTCGGTTGCACCTGAATTGACTTTGTGAACAAAAAAATCAATATCTGATCCAACATTCATTGAGTGTGGATGCTTTTCAGGATAAGCGGCAACAAGAATATCTAGATTATCATAATGTTCTTTAATGAACTTGACCATCTCATTTGCATATTTAAAATCTCCCTTGTACATAGGTTTGCTAGGACGATCACCTTTAAGAACCATCACCTGAGTGACGCCGTGACTAATGTATTTGTCAATTAATTCTGTGACTTGTGCTTTCTTTGTATCCACACAAGTGAGATGAGGAGTGAGTGGAATGCTGGTATCCTCTGACAAATTAACTATAGTATCAAAAGTTGCGTCTTGAGATTTTCCATTAGCACCAAATGTGACAGAATAATGCTTAGGATTTATGCTGTTTAATTTGATATACGTCTCTTTCAAAGATTCTTTTGCAGAGTCTGATCTGGGTGGGAAAAACTCAAAACTAATTTTTGGACTTTGAATCTGATTAGATTTTTTTCCCCAATACTCAGAAACTCTTATAGCGTCTGAATCCTCCTTGGCCTGATACTCTTTTGGTAACTTATTATGGTGCATATGAGTTAATAAGTTCTGCATATTTAAACTCATGCTTGTTCACCTCTATATATTTCATAGAGGTTGATTGTGTTAAATTCATTATTTTGAATGTTAGAGTGTCTCATTTATTCTCCTGTTAAGTAAAAAAAATGAGCGTCGTTATGAATGCCAAGCCTGATTAAGTGATACCTTAATGCAACGCCCCTTGGCAGGTTCAAAATTGTAACAATATTATTGTTACGGTTCAAATTATAGTAATAATAAGCACTTATATATTTTTCTTGAAAAAATAGGGCTATTTTTTGACTTAAACATCAATGAATAGAATTATTTTCTTTTAATGCCTCATAGCTCAAAATATTTTTAACGTGTGAAAGACTTTATTAAGATACATGAAGTAATTAAATTATAGTTATACTGGCCCAACCTAAGATAATATTGATTATATGTCGCAACACAAAAAAATATTAAGCCTTGCAATTGCCTTAGCTTGCGTTCTATTGGCAATTAATTTTGGATTTAGGTCCTCCCTCGGCTTATTTCTTAAACCTGTTTCAGAAACATTTGGATATGGTCGGGAAGTTTTTGCATTCTCGTTAGCGCTTCAAAATCTTTTTTGGGGTTTATCTCAACCAATTGCTGGGGCATTTGCAGATAAATTTGGAACATCTAAAGTCATCATAGTCGGCACTATCTTTTATTCACTGGGCCTCTATATTACGGCCAATGCAGATAGCTTTATGAGTCTTCACATTGGCGCAGGAATTCTAATCGGTATGGGTATTGCAGGCACTGGGCTAGGTGTGGTACTCCCAGCTATGGCGAGAATGGTTTCGCCAGAAAAAAGGGCCATGGCACTAGGTATAGGTACCGCAGCTGGCTCTGCTGGTCAATTCATACTTATACCTGTTGCAAGAGAGTTTCTAGTGGCCTATGGATGGCAAACAGCCCTTATTATTATGGCAATTGGAGTACTCTCAATGATTCTTTTTTCGCCTGTTTTTAAAGGTGATGAAATCAAGAATACTACTATAGATAATGAGCCATCTCAGACCCTTAAAGAAGCTCTCAATGAAGCCTCAGGGCATATCCATTACTGGCTTCTTATTGCAGGTTTTTTTGTTTGTGGCTTTCAGCTTGCTTTTATTACAGTTCACATGCCTGCCTATCTTGCAGATAAAGGTTTTGATAGCGGTGTTGCTGCTGCAAGTTTATCTATTATCGGCCTTTGCAATATTTTTGGCTCACTTATTTCTGGTCACCTTTCAGGAATCTATTCAAAAAAATGGATTCTCACTTATATCTATGCAGCTAGATCAATTGTCATTGTTTTATTTCTCATAACACCGATTTCAACCTTTACAATTTATGCTTTTTCTTTTGCTACAGGGCTTCTTTGGCTTGCAACAGTTCCTCCTACATCAGGACTAGTTGCACAGATGTTCGGCTTAAGATTCATGGGCACACTTTACGGTATCGTCTTTCTAAACCATCAAATTGGCTCGTTTACCGGTGTTTGGCTTGGTGGTTATCTTTTCGATACAACGGGCTCTTACAATCAAGTCTGGTGGTGGGCAGCGATCATTGCAGCAGTCACCGCACTGATACATGTCTATATTGACGAAAGGCCAATTGAAAGGATTCGGAGTGATATTAGGATCAATTAAGAGAGTATCGCCACACTTTTAACTTGAACAAAGACCTTTGTACCCTTGTCCAATCTGAGCTTATAAGAGGACATACGCGTGATACATGCAAGCAGTATTGTCTCTTTAATCTCGAGGCGAACCATTACTTGAGCCTCACCTTCAGGGACTATCTCCTGAACTGTTGCTGGGAAAATATTCAAAATACTAGTATCAACCTGTTTTGATTTTGTAAGGCTGACATCACGAGCTACAACCCTAATCCTAACTTTAGTTTGAACTGGAAAGCCGTTGTCAGGAACCACAAACTGCCCGCCTAAAAATTCCAAATGCATCAGATTAAATTTTGCCTCACAGCCTACTACCTTAGCTTCAATTATTGACACTGCCTCAGCGCCATGAGATAAAGGCATGTCAAATCGAGTTAACATATCATTTACTGGCCCACTACCAATAATGTGTCCATCTTCAATTAGAAGAAGATGATCAGCTAACCTTGACATCTCACTTTGTGAGTGTGTCACGTAAAGTATGGGAATTTCTAAATCATTATGAATAGAATCAAGGTAGGGTAGAATTTCGTTTTTACGCTTCATGTCAAGTGCAGACAGAGGCTCATCCAAAAGTAAAATTTTAGGATTAGTTAATAAAGCCCGTGCAATTGCAACTCGCTGTCTCTCTCCTCCAGAAAGCTGGGTTGTTCTTCTATTAAGCAAGGATTTTATTTCTAATAAATTATGTATGGACTCTATAAAATCTTCTTTCAGTCCTACTGCTCTTTTAATTACAAAGTTGAGATTACCCTTAACGTCAAGGTGATCAAATAATGAAGCATCTTGAAAGACATAGCCAATCTGGCGTTTGTGTGTTGCCAAAAAATTTCCACCTTCTTGCCAAACTGAATCACCAATTTTAAGAAAGCCTTTATCGCTCTTTTCAAGTCCCGCAATTGCTCTTAGTAGGGTTGTTTTTCCAGATCCAGAAGGGCCAAAAACTACAGTTATGCCTCTATCAGGAATACTAAAATTCGCATCAAGTATAAAGCTTTCTAAATGAATTTTTATTTTGCATTCAATCACTAATCTTTACTCCTCATAATTGAAAAATGACGATTAATGATATAAACAAATAATAGCATTAGAAATGATGTAGCAAGCAAGCCTCCTGCTAACAAGTGAGCTTGTCCATATTCCATTGCCTCTACATGATCATAAATTGCTATGGATACTACTCCTGTTTCACCTGGAATATTCCCGCCTATCATTAGCACGACCCCAAACTCTCCTACTGTGTGAGCGAACCCCAAAACAGCAGCAGTAATAAAGCCAGAACGCGCTAAAGGAACAGCAACTGAAAAAAAACGGTCGATTTTTGACGCCCCTAACGTTGCTGCGACCTCCAGAGGTTTTCTTCCAACAGAGCTAAATGAATTTTGGAGTGGCTGAACCACAAAAGGCATTGAATAAATAACTGACCCCACAACCAAACCACTAAAAGTGAATGCAATAGAACTTCCTCCAATGGACTCGAGTAGCCTTCCAATCGGACCATTAGATCCCAGTGTTATTAGCAAATAAAAACCTAGCACCGTTGGCGGAAGTATGAGTGGCAATGCTATGATAGCTTCAAATACTGCTTTGAACTTAAGCTTGGTTTGGGAGAGCCACCAAGCGATCGGTGTTCCAATTAAAATTAATATTACTGTACTTACCAAGGCTAATTTAATAGTGACGATAACTGCAGAAAAATCTAATTCATTTAACATTACGGCAGGTCATATCCAAATTTTGAAATAATCTTTAAGGCCTTATCAGTCTTTATAAACTCCATAAAATTTCGACCAAGTAAGCTGTCTCTTAGGAGAACTGCTTGCTGCTCTATAGGGCTATATAATGACTGCGGAACTTCCCAAAATGAACCATTGACAGACAAACCAGGGCTCATTAACTGTGAGAGTGAGACAAAACCAAGATCTGCATTTCCACTATTTGTGAATTGAAATGCTTGGGCTATATTCTCACCTCTGACCAATTTTTTATTCATCTGTTTCCACAGCCCCATTGAAACCAATGTCTCCTTCGTTGCTATCCCATATGGAGCAATTTTAGGGTTTGCTATTGCTAAAAATCGAAAATTATTATTGTAAAGGATCTGCCCTTCTTGGTCTACAAACCCATCATTTGGACTCCATAGTACAATTTTACCCAAGGCATATGTATACCTAGACTCATTCTTAACTACTCCTTGCTCCTCTAGTAAGAAAGGTCTAGTTTTATCAGCCGAGAAAAACATATCAAAAGGAGCACCATTGATAACTTGCGCATAATGTTTACCAGATGACCCAGGAATCAAAATTATTTTATTAATTTTTGAAGCTTCAAAATTTTCCAACTCAAACCGCTCAACAATTGCCTTCATTGTTGGATAAAAATTACTAGAAACAGCTATCCGTATCTCATTAGCCACAGAAAAAGTGGTTATAAAAAACTGACTTATAAATAACAAAGCATAAATCTTTAACTTAGTATTCAACATATCTTATTATTGACTCTTTCTATGGTTTGCGTATTAACCAATCAAGCGAAAGTATTGAAACTCTATCTAATATATTCTATAGTGATTTATCGTACAAATTGCTATTATTAGAGTCTTTCAAACCTGCATAAATAAATTCAACTATGTTAATATATTAATATCAAACATTAATCATTAAAAACGCACAAAATAAAAGGAAAAAATGTCAAAAATTCATACCTTATTAGCTTTTTTATGCTCTCTATTCTTTTCATTAAACGTAACAGCTGACTATTTTGATGGTCAGAGGGCATATGCGAGTGGTGACTATGGAATAGCTATTCTTGAATGGACTCAAGTTGCTGAAGATGGAAATGCAAGAGCACAATATAATCTTGGTTGGATGCACGCAAACGCCAAAGGCACTGTGCAAGATTTTAAAGAGGCGATCAAGTGGTATACAAAATCTGCTGAACAAGGAAATGTAAACGCTCAGTATAACTTGGGTAACCTCTACTTAAGGGGACAGGGAGCTGCCCAAAATGATAAACTTGCCTTTAGTTGGTTTATCAAAGCAGCTGAACAGGGCGATGCTCCTGCTCAATACAATCTTGGAAGAATGTATATACTCGGCAAGGGTGATGATAAAAACTTTTTAGAGGCACGGTTTTGGATCAAGCAAGCTCTAGAGAACAACGATGAATATATTGGCGCACTTGCGCAACAAGTTTGGGACGACTACAAACTTGGAACCTACTAATAAAAAACTTTTTTAAGAGGTTATTGTTTTAATTTAGGGTTTGATCGTAACAACTGAGCAAGTTTCAATACTCGTTTTCTCAGCCTCTATAATTGCAATTGTCTTTGCTGCTTGACTCAATAGATCTAAATTAGTCTTATTTCCTGATAATATTTCATCAATAAAAGCTCGAATTTCAAACTCATAGCCCATCCCTTCTTTTAACTTTATATTCTCAGACTTTCCATCTCTAGATAGTTTTAATGTTTCTTCTTCATCTAAAAGATAGCTGAGTGTTCCATTTTCAAAATTAGCCGTATATGACATATTGAAGCCATATCCCTCTTGCATTGTCCAGGTACCCTCAGAAATGACTAGTGGTGATGCATTTGTTTTATTAAAAATATAATTTGTAGCCACATGATCAATGCCTCCACTTGGTCCTTTGTATCCTTGACTGAAGACAGCGTCTGGTAATCCTAAGCAGTAATTAACAAAGTCAGTGTCGTGTACATGAAGATCAAGAAGTGCGCCGCCACATTGGTTATCATCTGAATAAAAAGCGCCGCCAGGAAAACTTGTTTGCCGGCTAAAGTTCAGTGATAAGCACTTTCCATATGCTGAATTTTCAATTGCTTCTTTAAGAAAAACCCATGCTGGCCAATACCTTAGACACATTGCGGACATAATATGACATGCGGACTGTTCTGCTAACTTAATTATTTTTTTAGCCTCGTCGTATGTTCTGGCCAATGGCTTTTCAACCAATACATGTTTATTTTTAGCAAGTGCTGCCTCTACAAAAATAAAATGAAGATCAGTGCCAACACATATATCTACTATATCAATATCCGAATTATTGATAAGGTCCATTCCATCAAGATATTTTTTAACACTAAGGTCAGAGACGCCACCTTCCGCCTGGCCACTAATATTTCCTTCAGCTTTGCTTGAGCCATCCAGTCTACTCTGGATTGAATCCGCAATAGCGGTGACTTCAACATCTTTTATTTTGGAATAAATATCTAGGTGAGTTGAACCCATACTACCAAGCCCAATGATTCCTATTTTCAATTTTTTACTCATGTTAATTAGTTCTAAATTATTTTATTTGAAATCAAATATTTGATCCATAGCTACGGATGTTCTGGACAAAATTGTCTCATCCCAGGGCAACATTTCAGCAATAATAGTACTGTTATATTGAATAGACTTTAAGGCAGATACTGTTTCTTTCCATGGAACATCTCCTGCTCCTAGGTCACAGAAACTGAAACTACCAGTCCAGTCAAAGTTCTCTTGGAAGTCTTTGATTTGAACTCTCTTTATTCGCGAATTAAGTAGTTCAATCCAGTGAGGTGGGTGCTGCTGATAACCAATTAAATTTCCAATATCCAAATACACTCCAAGCTTATCAGACTCAAAAGAGTCTACAAAGTCTCTCAGCTCTATAGGTGAATAAAAGAACCCATTCCAAACATTCTCCATGCATAAGTCAACATCTAAGTCTTCTGCAATAGGAAGCATTTGATTAATGGCCTCCCTAAGTCTATCCAAAGCTCTGTCGTAGCGAACAATTTCAGGAGAAATTGGACTTTTTACAACGCCAG
>ENA-OREN01003209-OREN01003209.1-marine-metagenome-genome-assembly--contig:-NODE-3209-length-15437-cov-7.243815_pt1 | contig 15437 bp, 15 predicted proteins | sample MGYA00248624_ERZ508555 | MGnify/ENA primary metagenome ERZ508555 (study PRJEB26222, sample SAMN06267773) | marine metagenome | isolation source: Saanich Inlet, British Columbia, Canada | place...
TCGTTTACCGTGCCGCGAAAATGCATGAGGGTGATGATCTCGTGAATTAGCTCTCCCGCTTCCGGCCCTACGATATGCCCCCCCAGCACCTCACCCGAAACTGGATCGCATAAAATTTTCACATGCCCGTGAGTTTCCCCAAGGCACATGGATTTCCCGTGGTCGCTGAAAGGATGCGATGCCACCCAATAGTCAATATTTGCCGCCTTGCATTCTTTTTCGCTCAAACCCACACTGGCCACCGCCGGGTCAGTGAAAACAACCGATGCTTTTAAACGGTCATCCACCTCTTTCGAAGCCTCAGGATTGCATGCGTTGAATCCGGCTGTTTCCCCTTGCTGAATGGCAATATGAACCACTTCATGAATTCCATTGACATCGCCTACAGCAAAAATATTTTTCTGGTTGGTGCGCATTTCACTATCTACCGTGACACGGCCTTTATTTGTTTCGACCCCTGCGGCTGGCAGATTGAGTCCGTCAATATTGGGCCTTCGCCCCAAAGCCTGAAGAATAGTTTCCGCTTCGACACGTTTTTCTTTTCCCTCGTATTCGAAATAGATGACAGAACGTCCATTTTCTTTGGCAGCTTTTATAATTTTTGTCCCCGTAAAAAGATCCATTCCCTCTTCACGAAGACGATTTTCTAGTGGACGTGCCAGATCCTCATCGCCTTGCGATAAAATATGACCGCTTCTTTGTAGCAAAGTAACTTTTGTTCCTATGCGTAGAAAAAACTGCGCCAATTCCACCGCGACAGCGCCAGCACCTAAAACGATGATCGACTCAGGGGCCTCTCGCATTGTCAAAGCATCATCGCTGGTGACAAACCCGGTTTCTTTTAATCCGAGTATGGGGTAATCGGCAATCACAGAACCTGTGGCGATAATAAATGATTTGGCTTTAAGTTTAGATGTTCCCACCTGCACTTCATTGGGGGAAGTAAACTCGGCTTTTTCTTGAATAAGAGTGAAGCGAGGGTCTTTCAATTGTTCGACGCGGTAATCGGTAAATTCCTCAATCAACTGGTTTTTGCGATCGTTGATAGCGGCAAGATCGGCAACGGGCTCAACAGGTAGCAAGCCGAACTCTTTAGCGCGGCGCATTAAAGAGATAATATCAGATGAGCGGAGAATGGTTTTGGTAGGCATACATCCACGCAGAATGCAGAGTCCACCCAACGGGCCAGGATCAACAATAGCTACCCGGGCGCCGTGGGATTGCGCAGAAGATGCAGCGGCATATCCCGCCGAACCACCACCAAGTATTGCGACATCAAATTCCAAAGAAGGAAGTCTTTTTAAAATTAATAGATAACTATTTCTAGAAGCACAAAGACTCCTGTATTACAGAACCCGACCAGACCTATAAGCCCGAGGGGCTTACCCCTCGAGGGTTTGGCAATCTTCGGGTGTTAAATCAAACTCGTTGCCGCATTCCTGCATCAGATCGCGGGCATTTTTTTCCATGAATTCTTCGCCCGTTTCCTTGAAAACATCTGCTGCTTTGGCAAGATGGTGAATCGTTTCTTTTCCATATTTAAGGCCATAATAAAGCATGGCAATATTACTGTGCGCTCGACCGAATTCCGGATTAATACGAATGGCTTCCTTATAATGCTTGAATGCTTCTTCCATCTCGCCGATGAGGTTGCTCACCACTGCCAGACTGTAATGCACCATGGGTGCCTCAGGTTTCAAACGAAGAGCTTCCCGAAACGATTTTGAAGCTTCCAGATTCATGCGAAGCTTGCCATAACGAATAGCAATATTAAAATGTGCCAGAAAATGATCTGGGTCGAGTTCAATGGTTTTTTTATAAGCTTCAAATGTTCTGCGGTCATCGCCCAGCTTGCTAAAAGCCAGCCCGTCCTTAAAATATTCTTCCGCAGTTTTTTCTGCCTGTTGTTCCGATGACATAATATTCCTCTAATCTTCTAATTAAATAGGGTTCACGACAAAATTGTAAATGGATAAGCATCTATGCTACCTTATTGAACCCTAACATTGCAACCGGGCTAAATTTGGATGAAATAGGTTGAGGCTTAACAGGCAAAAAAGGGCCATTGCCCTTCCTGACTGAAGCTCTCAAAATGCCCTTTACTCTCGAACAAATAGAAAATTATTATGGCAATAGAACCTGGAACAGAAGAAGAACGGCTCATGCTGGGTCGATGGATTAAAAGAGGACAAAAACTCATTGTGGGCACTTCCTGCCTGGGGGACTCCTATATTGATTCCAATGTCAAAAGAGACGAAGAAGTACAAAAAAAGTCAGAAGAATATGTTGCCTTCGACCATAAAGTAGGCGAAGAACTGCCTCACCTGAAAGGCAAATTTCGCTGGGACCTTGAAAAATATTATCGCGACCGATACGGTCCTTATCTGCCCGAGGATTAACCTTCATGTCTAAAGTCAAGCTATCAGAAGTTTCAGATGCACCGGAAGAGGGAAAGGGCAAGCAAATTAACCTCAGACACCCCTATACAGAAATCGACTATATCTTAGGCTTGTTTCAAGTGGAGGGGAAATACTATTGCATTACTGACCTATGCAAGAGTTGCGAGGGTAGCTTGTCAAAAGGGGTGCTCCAAGGCATGTTTGCCTTCTGCAATAAAGAGGAATGCGCCTGGAATATTCGAAAAGGTTTTTGTAAATGGAACCGGTCTGATACCACACCCATTTATAAAGTCGCTCGCGAAGAAGACGGTCTCTATATAGAAATTTAATGTCTTAACAGGTGTATAATTTCATCTCAACAGGAGGTGAAATATGAGTCTGGATTTAAAAAGAAAAGCTGTAACTGTCCGCCCCAAAGAAACCCTCACTACAAAACAAAACCTGCCTTATTACGTGGGTATTTCAAAAGAAACTGCAGGTGCAAAAGGATTATCCATGAACCTAGTGGTTATCCCACCTGGCGCTTCACCGAAAGCGCATTACCATAAAGATTTTGAAACAGCGATTTACCTTTTGAAAGGAAGGGTGGAGACTCGTTTTGGCGAGAACCTCAAAGAGTCGATCATCAATGAGGAAGGCGATTTCGTTTACATCCCACCCGGTGTCCCCCATAAGCCGGTCAACCTGAGCAAAACCGAACCCGCGCTGGCTATCGTTTCTCGCAACGACCCCAACGAGCACGAAAATGTGATTGCCTATGATGAGAAATCATAATCATTTATTTCTGGGTCGCCGCGCTCCTTTCAGTCGCTCGTGATGACGTGCGATAGGGTTGGGGCACACATACCCTTTCATGTTCATATGCCTAAATTTGATGGTATCGCCTTAAGAATCCTGACCTATCACCACCGGGCGTTGCCCGGCTAGACCATGCCAATTGCGGGTTGTTGCATTTGGCGGCGTTGGCCTTCGGTCATTTCCAGTTGTGGCAGGTTGTTCGATCCGTATTTGTCGATGTAGAGGAAGACGTATTCGCGGACAGAGGTTCTCAGATCCCATTTTTTATTGTGGTTTTGCTCGAACTCATCGAAGACATCTAGAGCATCTTGAATGGTGAGTCCATCCTTGGTGGTGAAATAATAGTCTAACGCCAGATCCCATTCCGGGTTTTTGTAATAGGTCAGTCCGTATTTTTCTGGTTCAAAGGCTATTGGACTGTATTTCCCCAATACGAAAGTCATGAACCCGAGTGAATGAATATGTGCGCTGTTTTTTTCGACAAAGGCTTTGCTGTCATCTGCTTCTTCACTCGTCTCGCCAGGAAAACCGAAGAAGCCCATCAAGTGATTCCAAATCCCCGCATCAGAAGACATGCGTAGATTGGTTTCAATGGCATCGAGCTTGGTTGCCTTATCCATTAGTTTTAATACGCGCTGGTTGCCAGACTCGTAACCGAAATGTAGGTATTTGCAACCAGACTCCGCCACATCTTTCCATACCTGTTCTTCAAGCAAGGATTCCTCAAACCGCATATGTGTCGTCCATGCGATATCGAGCTTATCTTCAATAAGTCGACGCGAAAGTTTCTGGAATAGGGCAGGAGGATAAGACTCATCTGTAAAATGAAAAAACCGCGTGCCGTATTTTTCTTTGAGAAAACTGATTTCTTCAACAATAAGGTCCACCTGTTTGGTGCGGAACCCTTCTACGTAACCCTGAAAATGGTCACAGAAGGTGCACTTCCCATAATAACAACCACGGGTAGCGAGATAAGGCAGAATAAGCTGAGGAACAAAATATTTATCGAGTGGCAGGCCATCAAAATCTGGTGGCGGTAACTCTGCAAGAGATTCTGCAAAAACTTCTTTATTAACGTGAATCCCATCTTCATCTTTATAAATTAAATTAGGTAAAGATGAAAAGTTTTCTCCATTTTTTACCGCTTCGGTCAATTTAAGATAGGCGGACTCGCCTTCATAAATGATAGCGCTGTCGAACAATTCCCATAAACTTTCCATCCCAGGAAGCATGTCGCGGATACGGGTGATTATGTTGCCCCCCAATGTGATGTGGATTCCGGGAAACTCTTCTTTGATCATTTTGCAGAAGGTAAATGTCGGGATCAGTTGTTTCTGCTGAACAACGGAGATACCCACCATTGCCGGTCGCTCGTTCTCTATCACCGGGCGAATCAACATGGCGTAAACATCGCGATAAATATTGATCTGATCGTCATCGAGAGATTCAATGATCTCACTCGACATAAACGGTTTGTAGACGATGTCGGTTTCGATTGGAGGAAAACAAATTTGCGCGGGATAATAACCGAGAGATATCAATGTCATCGTCTGGTGCAGACAGTTTGTAGCCCACTCCAACTGGTCAATATCATAGAAAGCCTGACTGCGCAAAATTTTCTTGGCGCGTTCAACATCGTTTGAAAACTGTTTAAGTAGTTCAGGCGTGCAGGTCTGCAATCTACCCAATAACTCTTGCTCTTCTTCATCGAGCTCGCGCTTTTCTTTGACCTCTTGAAGGTGTTGTTTTTCATGAGCGATGCGACCCGCAACATGTTCGAGAAAACGCGGACTGAAAAACAGGTCATACATTTCCACATTGACATCCATTTGGACGACTTCGTGCCCCGCAGGGCGCAAAACCGAAGCCAGACAAGGCAGACTCAAATAAGGCTCTGAGGGTAACCAGTCGGGTGGAAATAAAAGTAAGTTTTTCATATTTTATATCAGGTCGTTATTTTTCCTGCGTTGTGGGAGAGCTTAAGCCCGGCAAAGGACTTTCTCTTCTTCTTCAGCAGGCGGTTGTTTGCCGTTCAATGCTTCTTTGCCAAATTTATCTATATAGAGCAAAAAATGTTCGCGTGGCAACGTACCCCAGATTTTTAACGACTGGAAATACTCTTCCGCCATGCGGATGCAGGTATCGTTCATCTCTACCGCTTCCTCTCGCGACATCCCTTCTTTAGCCACAAAATCCAGATTCATGGCGATATTTCTTTCCGGGTCTTCAATTATTTTTTCGATGGAAAACTTTTCTGGAAACTGGTAGCAACTCGAATCGCGATTTAATAAGAAGACACCGGGACCAAAAGAATGGATCGATTGCAAATTGTCCCTTAAAAAATCGATGGTCTCCTGAGCTTCAGGTCGCGTTTCGGTTGGGAATCCGAAAAATAAAAACGAGTGGTTCCAAATTCCGGCATTATGACTTTTCATTAAAACATCGTGTTCTACTTCCTTGGTTGTGCCTTTATCGATGAGGGCCAACACTCGGTCGTTGGCACTTTCCAATCCAAACATGAGGAAGATGAACCCCGCCTGTTTCATTTTGCCGAATAACTCTTCGTCCATCACCTTTTCAAATTTTAATAAAGCCAGTGAACGGATTTCGACTCCGCGCTCGATCATTTCTTCCGACACATCATTTAAGGAATGTGGGGACACCGCTTCATCAGAAAAAGTAAAATATTTCGTGTTGTACTTTTTCATTAATTTTTCCAGCTCATCCACCATCGCCTGGGTTTTTTGTTTTCCGTAACGATGACCATAAACAAAACTATGGGTGCAAAAAGTACATTTACCCCAATAACAGCCTCGGCTTTGCAGTACAGGTAGAATGGGATAAGGAGAAAGATATTTATCCATCGGCAGGCCGTCAAAATCTGGATGGGGCAACTCTTCGAATCTCAGTTCCACCCTTTCTTTGTTCTGCACCACTTCTCTACCATCAAGATGCAATAGGTTGGGAACCGTAGAAAGAGAATCGCCTGCTTTCAAAGCCGAAAGCAAACGGTGCATTGGTTCTTCCCCCTCGAAGGTGACAACACTGTGGCAAAAATCGTCAAAAAATTCGGGATGACCGATCAACTGGCCGGCGTTGACACTGAAAATAGGACCGCCCAATGTTATGTGTAAATGAGGATATTTTTCTTTTATCATTCTCGCCAGCGTGAGGCCGGGGATGATTTGCGAAATACCCACAATGGAAATACCCACCACGTCATAGTCCTGCCAGTTTTCTGTCGACAGCAAAACGTTTTCATACAAATTGATGAAAGGGTTGGTGGCCGCATCGCGGGTGGTTTTGTGTGCTTTGCGGGTCGATTCTTCGGCGCGAGTGCCGCTTTCAAAAGTCGACATGCTTAAAATTGCAGGCGCATGCGCATCAGAGACCAGTTTCAAAGCCGACTTGATGACCATGTCAGCCTGCTGGTATGCGCCGAAATCGAAAAAACGTTCTGGCGTTCTCATCACCGATTTGGCTTCTTCGACGCCGTCAATGATGCGGTCTGAAAATTTGAGTCCCATCGATAAAACATCCAGATGCGACTTTTCTTTGATCGAAAGAGAATTTTGGGATTTCAAAGACTGTTGCTGTTCCTTCAGCAAGTCCTCTGCCTGACGCAATAAGGGAGCAGATAAAAAATGGTCGTAAGACTCAATGTTGAAATCCCTTTGCGATACCTTCCATCCCTTTTCCTGCAAAAAAGCAGTTAAGTAGGGAGTGCTCAGATAAGGCTGAGTTGGGTACCACTGGGCCGGAAAAATCAATAATGTTTTCATGATGTTGCAATGATACCATTTTCCCCCCTAGCGGGGAAAGCAAAGTTAAAGAAACGGTAGCCTCTTAGTGAAGTGAGTGGAGGCAAAATTAGCGAACCTATATTCAAAAGCTTTATGGTACTGGTGAACTTTACGAAAACCGACCTTTTACCTACTAAGGACCGCCGCTTAGCCCTTGACAATAACGGCCCTCGATGAAATAATCCTGTTTACCTTCCCGCATTCAACTCATATGAAGGAGGACTAACCATCTGATTTGTTGGAGAGACGCGGGTTTTTCGTATTTTTAAGAAAGAAAAGAATCATGAAAAGAACATTTCAACCCAGCAATATCAAGAGAAAACGCGTACACGGTTTCCGAAAACGAAGTGCTACTGTTGGTGGCAGACGTATTTTGGCTAATCGCAGACGAAAAGGAAGAAAAAGTCTGTCCGCCTAAAAACCTGAAAAAAAATGGGTGACTACTCGTTTGCTAAACTCGAAAGACTCACCAAAAGACCTGAGTTCCAAAAAGTTCTTGCAGAAGGAAAAAAAAAGCGCATAGGAAGACTGTGCACTGTTTTTTCGCTTCCAAATGACTTGAATAGAAAAAGGCTGGGGATCATCGCATCGAAAAAAGTAGGCAATGCCGTAGCACGGAACCGGGTTAAAAGAGCCATTCGCGAAACATTTCGACAGATGAGACATCGCATGACTCCGGCAGTGGACATTGTTGTGATTTCTGGGAAAGAAATGGTTGCCGAGTCTTACAAGGTTATAGATGAAAAGCTTTCGAACGCCCTTCTGACTATCAAGTGATCCCCCGATTTCAAATTTTCCCAGTCCGAAATAGGCTCTCAATGTTGAATCAGATTTTTCTTAAATTTATCCGTGGATATCAGCGGTGGATATCGCCTCTTTATATGCCGACCTGTCGTTTTCATCCCAGTTGTTCAGAGTATGCGGCGCAGGCTCTGCAACGTTACTCTCTGATAAAAGCCGGTGGGCTGGTTAGTTTGCGAATTTTAAAATGCCACCCTTTTCATGAAGGTGGGGCAGACCCATTAAAATAGTCAAAGAACATTTTTACCGTTTTTTGAAAAAAGTTTAATTTTTATCAGTTAAGTGGAGATTTGGCTTGGAAAAAAGATTATTGCTCGCCTTTGTTTTATCATTGGCGGTTTTTATTGGTTGGGGTGCTTTCATGGCACAATTCCAGCCCCCACCTGTTGAACAAACAGATGAACAACCTCAGGCTCCGGTAACAGCACAGAGCCCTTCAGTACCGGGTTCTTCAACTCCGCCTGCCACTTCATCAGGGGCTGTAAGCTCGCGTCCGCAATCTGACTTATCACAGCCAATGGTTGCGCCAGTCGCTGTTAATCCGTTTCCGGGGGAAGAGAAAGAAATTCGGGTCGATGTGGGGAAAACCCATTACGTTTTTAGCAATAGAGGCGGGGTGTTGAAACAAATTCTCCTGCCACGTTTTAATAATGATGATGGCGATACCATCAACCTTATTAGTAATCCGGATAACTTGACGTCCGCTTTATCTCTCAAATCAGATGATGCGGAAATCACTTCCATTCTGCAAAACGCTTACTACGAACCTTCGACCACTTCTATTGTTCTGGGAGAATCGAATCCCGAGGCTGTTCTAACTTTCACGCTCAAGCATGAGTCTGGACTGGAAGTGCTTCGGGAATATATATTTCGTTACAATGATTATGCGTTGGAAATAAAAACACGTATTACAGCTTTACCGCTGGCTACCAAAAATCTGCAATACCAGATTGTGCTCGGGCCGGAAATGGGCGGAAAAATATCTTCGCAAACCGATTACATTGTTTTTTCCGGCGCGACTGTTTTCGTCAACAATGAACGCATTGAGCATCCGCTGGAAGATTTGACTGCACCCGTTTATCATCGAGGAGATTTAAAATGGGTGGCTTTCCAGAATAAATATTTTGGATCGGCTCTTGTTCCAGTGCAAGGGACCAAGTCAGGGGTGGTATATAAAGAAAAAGATCAGGTTTTTGTCGGGCTTGAATACGAATCGGTTCAATCGGCGGCTACCGCTTCACATATTTTTTATGCTGGCACGAAAGAACTCGAAATTTTGGAAGAGAAAGGCAACCATCTAGTCCGCATGATCGACTACGGATGGTTTGGTAACAAGTTTGCTTTTCTTGTTAAGCCTCTTTTGAAAGTGCTCGCCTATTTCTATGGGGTCACACAAAATTATGGTTGGTCGATTATCTTTTTGACCATTATCATCAAGTTATTGTTCTTTCCTTTGACTCATAAAAGTTTCAAGTCCATGAAGGGCATGACAAAGATTCAGCCTTATGTGAAAGTGATTCAAGAAAGAAATAAAGATGACCGCAAGCAAATGAACGAAGAACTGCTGGAGCTTTATAAAAAACATAAAGTGAATCCAGTCGGCGGTTGTTTGCCGATGCTTTTGCAGATTCCGGTTTTTATCGCTTTGTATCACGCCCTGTTTTTCTCTATTGAACTGCGTGGTGCGCCGTTCATAGGGTGGATCACCGACTTGTCTGTAGCCGACCCTTATTATGTAACGCCGGTGCTCATGGGCATCACCATGTTCCTGCAACAAAGGATGACCCCTTCGATTGGCGACCCGATGCAGCAAAAAATAATGATGTTTTTGCCCATCGTTTTTACATTTCTGTTCGTTTCGTTTCCAGCAGGACTGGTAATATACTGGACGGTCAACAACATGCTGACCATCTCGCAGCAATACTACATCTATAAAGTCCTAGACTGACCCCCTGGCGGGGGAGGCAATAGGTCTATGCACAAAGGGCTTTAATTGTTGCTATAGTTTATTGTCTATGTCAGGGTTTCTTCGATTACTTTTTTAATCTCAGCTTTAGACTTAACACCTACCAATTGCTGTACAACCTGTCCATCTTTGATGAATAGGAGGGTAGGAATTCCGCGAATTCCGTAATTGGTGGCTGTGTTCGGATTATCGTCCACGTTCAGTTTGCCTACCAAAACCTGACCTTCAAATTCTCCGGCAAGTTCTTCAACGGTGGGTGTGAGCATTTTACAAGGCTGACACCATTCGGCCCAGAAATCGAGCATGACAGGTTTGTCTGACTTGAGAACTGTTTGATCAAATTCGGCATCAGAAACAACGACCACTGCTGACATAGATAACTCCTTAAATGAATGAAATAAAAACCCTTAATTATCCCGCAGGGAATTTTATAAGATTAATTGAATCAATTGCGGTGCAGGAATTGCCATCCCAGAAAAAATTTATTCATACAAAATGCAAAAAGGGGATGTTTTCTGATATTATCATAATCCCCAAACAGCGGCAAGGCTTTAACCTTTACGTGGCTGGGTGTGTCTAGATAAATCCAAATAATAAAACGGCTTGGAGTCCTAAACCCATGGTAGATGTTGTTAATTTTTTTGCTTACGACGAAATGATCAGTGACGAAGTATTTAAAGAAAAAGGCTTGGAATATATTTCCAAGACTTCTGTTAGCTTGTCTGGCTGGCAAATGGTGTTCAACAAAATACCTAAAGACAACGGAGGACTCGAAGGGCTGGGTCTTGCTAATATCGAACCCACGGCCGACAATTCTGGCATGATGCACGGGGAGATCTATGAAATGGATGAAAAATATCTGCCCGAGATTGATAAAATATATGACCACCCAACTCAGTATCAACGAAAGGTCATGCGGTTCAATCGCCACGATTTTATTATGATGAATGGGTTTACGTATGTGGCTAAATTAGACCAAATTCAAAAAGGACTCAAACCCAGTAAAGCCATGATGAAGAGATTCAGGAAAACTAAAAAATCATTCCCCATGCTTTATTTCGCACGACTGATGAACACCCGCACCGTCGATTGATCCTGCTTTAAAAATAGTCATGCAATCCTTCACGGCATTGGTGAGGCCGCCGGGAACCCGCTTTTCGCAAGCTATTTCCGGCCACCCGCAGAAAAAGGGAATCGACCAACCCAAAGCATTGATCCAGCACCAGAGTTATGTGGATGCACTGAAACAGGTAGGGGGTAAAATCCTTTCCCTGCCTCCCGAAGACCTTCTTCCCGATTCCACTTTCGTTGAAGACACCGCTTTTGTATTTGGCGAAACTGCTTTCCTGTGTTCTGCGAAAGAAGAGACCCGCCGAAATGAAGTCGAGTCTGTCGCCAAAGCGCTTAATGACCATCTGAAAATCGTAAACCTCGAACCCTATATTGATGGAGGAGATATTCTTAATACTCCCCAAGCTATCTATATTGGTCTTTCAAAGCGCAGTAATGAGAGAGCCATTCAATCCTTATCACAAAAAGTCGGCAAGAAAATTATTTCTGTTCCCGTTATTAAAGGACTGCACCTTAAAAGTGCCGTTAGCTATCTGGGGAATAATGTTTTGCTTATTGACCCTGAAAGAGTAGAAAACACCGCGTATAAGAGTTTTCAGTGGATTGAAGTAGAAGAAAAAGATTCCTACGCCGCAAATTGTCTGGCGTTGGGAAACCGAATTATCATGCCTGCCGGGTTTCCAACGATTCGCGAAAAAATACTCCAACATGGTTTTGAGACTGTAGAAGTGGAAATGAGCGAGTTTGAAAAAGCCGATGGCGGCGTCACCTGTTTGAGTATTATCCTTCCCTAAGAAACATAAAACAAATTAGCATTGCTGTTCATCACCCTCTGGGGTTTTTTGCCTCTGTCACCTCACCCGCATCGGTTCGGCCTCTAGTGGGGCAGGTCATGCTGGCAAGTCTATAGTTAAAAGCTGAACAAGGATAGTTTGTTTAACGGGTTCTAATCTGTTCCCCGCCCATGGGAGTGGGCTAGTTCCAGCGGGGGTCGTGGGTGGATCGTTTTTTAGAGAGGTGGATCAGGTCGATTTTCATTTTTAGGAAAGAGTGCAAGAATTCAGCGCGCTTTAAAACATCTTGCTCTTCAAGAAAACTTTGTTTTTGGTCGAGAGAAAGGTCGAGTTGGTAAGCAAACCGATCGGTGAATTCGCTGAGCTTCGTGCCGAGGTTCCAGTCGGGCTCTTCTTTTTGTGATTTGCCTTCGGGGATTAAACCTATAAACTCGCGGAAATTTTCGATAAGTTTTTCACGGCATTCGTTTGGCTGATTTTTAATAATATCCTGCTCGTTTTTTTCTTCCAGTAATTCGATTTCGGCCTGACGGTAAGCTTTACCCTCTTTCTCACTAATAATGCGGAATCGTCGAAGCCCGACCAGAGTGAAATTGTATTTACCATCGGGATGTTTGATTTCTTGTTCAATATTTCCCACACAGCCCACAGAATATATTTGCGGTTTGTTAAAATATTCTTCTTCATAATCCGGTTTTAAAAGAACCATTCCTATTTGACGTTTTCCTTCCAGTGCATCGGCGGTCATCTGCCGGTAACGCGGCTCGAAGATATGCAGGGGAAGGGGTGTTCCTGGATAAAAAACGGTTGTAGGAAGTGGAAAAACGGGTATTGTCATTCCGGTCTGAAGAGGACTTGTCATATTAGGCGCTAAAATAAATGTCAACTGCCAGAGCACCCAATGTGACTGGCATTTTTTTGAGATTTTACCTGCGGCGCATGAATTGAGAGACCGACATCATATTGGAATCACAATTTTCCATGCATTTGTCAAAACTTTTCTCACACTCTTCTTGTGCATCAGGCGCTGTGTTTTCGAGTTTGCATTTCATTAAATCTTGCACACATTTGCCTATACATTTACTATCGGCTCTGAGTTCCCATGAAGGGGCTGTTCTGAATGGCACTTGGGTTTGATCCGTTTCAAACGAGGCCTTGATGATTGTTGGTGCGGAAGGGTTTTCATCCAATGCTACAGCTATAGCTGGAACGGAAAACAAGAAAAAAAATGCTACCAATACAGGCAGGCACTTCAGCATTGATTTCGACATAAGCTTACCTTTCATCTAAAAAGAATCGTTTACGGGCTATTATTATTCTAACCTCTCTAAGCGAAAAAGTTCAATCTTAAAGTATTCCAGTATATCTAATGAGGAAATTTGACAATTGCTGTTTTATTTTTTAGTCTGAAGCTTCATGATTGCCCAACCTGAAAAAACCTGTCTGGATATAAAGGCCTCCCTGGTGCAGGCCGGATTGTTTTCTGATTCTTCTTCTGAAGCTGGAAATACCTGGAGAATCTCTCCGGAACCTTATTTCCTTTCACAAGAAGAAACCACTTTTTTCCATGAGCTTGGACCAAAACTTCTGCAGTTTTATTCTGTTTTAAACCGTTTCTATTTAGATAGTGTCAAGGGTAATTTTCATCCCTGGCTAGCCGAATATCTCGATGCAGGAAAACCCCAGGAGCTTATAGATTTTGGGCGTATGAAGAAAATGCGCCAGTCTCTGCCCGGCATCATAAGACCTGACGTTATACCAACTGAAAACGGGTTTGCAGTGACAGAATTGGACTCGGTTCCTGGGGGATTTGGGCTGACTTCATACCTCATGTCGCTTTACGAAGATCCTGAATGGGAAATGACAGGCGCGGGCATTCCTTCTCTTTTCCACCAGATGGTGGAAACGGTCTCCAAGGAACCTTCTCCAAATGTAGCTATTGTGGTTTCTGATGAAGCGAAGGATTACCTAAAGGAGATGCAGTACCTCGGGTCGCTATTAAAGGGAGTTTATGTGGTTCACCCTAAGGATTTGAGTTTCCGGGAAGAAGGTCTTTTTTTGATGCACGAAGAGAAATGGGTGCGCGTGGATGTTCTGTACCGTTTTTTCGAGCTATTCGACCTTAAAAATATCCCAAAATCAGAATTGCTGTTGTATGCCGCGAAAAAGGGACGTGTGGTTACTACACCGCCTTATAAACCTTGGCTGGAAGAAAAACTCAGTTTTGCCCTATTTTCGCACCCTGCCTTAAAAACAGACTGGGAAAAAGCGCTAGGTTCTGAAACTTTTACTGCCCTATCACATCTAATCCCGGAAACCTGGATTTTAGATTCCCGACCTTTGCCACCTTATGCTGTTATTCCAGATTTGGCAATTAAGGGGGTGCCTATAAGGGGGTGGGAAGAATTATACCCCATGACGCAAAAAGAGAGAGAGATGGTGGTCAAGCCTTCTGGTTTTTCTCCGGAATCCTGGGGAAGTCGAGGAGTGGTTGTTGGGCACGATGTTTCGAGTGAGGACTGGCAACAGGTTTTGACGAAAGGTTTGGCGCAGTTTCCCGACCAACCTTCGATTTTACAAAAGTTTTATAAAGGGAAAAAGGTGGAGGGTCAGTATTTAAATCCGGCCACTGGTAAAATTGAAACAATGTTATGCCGGGTGAGGTTGACGCCCTATTATTTTGTATCAGAAAAATCGGCCCAACTGGGTGGAGTTTTGGCGACTCTTTGTCCTCAGAATAAAAAGAAAATTCACGGCATGGTAGATTCGGTAATGATGCCCTGTGCCATAAGAGACTCTGATAGTATTTAATTATGATGAAGCTCTATAATATAGACGGATGCGGTTATTGCGCCATGGTCAGAGAAGTGCTGGCAGAAATGAGTCTGGAGTATGAAAAAGTAGATGTTCCATGGCCTCACCATGAGCGTAAGGAAGTTCACGAAGTATCGGGTCAAACCGCCGTTCCGGTTTTGGTGGATGGCAATACCGTTCTTGACGATGAATACGATATCATCGACTATCTAAAAAAGACCTATCCGGTCAATTCTTAATCTTCCACGAAAGTAAGGAAAAAAAATGGAGCCTTGGCAACAACAACTTAGCCAGAGCGCGGTTAAGATTAAAGACCTACCGTTCATCCCCGAGTCTTCAGAGTATAGGGAACGACTTAAAAAGGTAGGGGAGCTTTACCCCATAAGAATCAACTCATATTTTCTGAGTCTCATCAAGGGACCCAATGATCCTTTGTGGAAGCAGGTAGTGCCCACACTTGAAGAGTTGGACGATTATATAGATGGCGATACTCTGGTCGCCGATCCGCTTAACGAAGAAGTCGACATGCCTGTGCCCGAGCTGGTACACCGCTATCCCGATCGGGTATTGCTGATGATCAACAACCAATGCCCCATTGTCTGTCGGTTTTGCACAAGAAAACGGAAAATTGGTTTTCCCGGAGTTGTTACACGTGATACCCTAAGACAAGGTATTGAATACATCCGCAATAATCCTGAAATCCGTGATGTCATTATGTCCGGCGGAGACCCGCTGCTTGTTCCCGACAAGGAACTAGATCGTATTCTTGGCGAACTTCGGTCCATTCCGCACTTAGAGATTATTCGTATTGGCACCCGTGTCCCTGGAACCTTACCATCCAGAATAACGGAAGATCTTTGCTCGATACTAAAGAAATATCACCCGCTATATTTCAACATGCATTTTAACCATCCTTCGGAGATCACTCCCGAAGTGGAAAAAGCCTGTGCCATGCTTGCAAATATTGGCATTCCTCTAGGCAGCCAGACAG
>ENA-OREN01003212-OREN01003212.1-marine-metagenome-genome-assembly--contig:-NODE-3212-length-15425-cov-2.913995_pt1 | contig 15425 bp, 22 predicted proteins | sample MGYA00248624_ERZ508555 | MGnify/ENA primary metagenome ERZ508555 (study PRJEB26222, sample SAMN06267773) | marine metagenome | isolation source: Saanich Inlet, British Columbia, Canada | place...
GGATCATGGTGAAATTAAAACAAGATCACTGTTGTGTAAACTTTACTTAAAGGAAAAATATAAATCGTTTTATGAAAAATAATAATAAAACCATGTCTGTTGTTATTCCTTATTATAATGACACAAATACAATTTCAGATACAGTTTTTTCGGCAATAAAAGCACTTGAGTTTTTTGAGGAATATGAGATTATAATTGTTGATGATGGTTCTAAGCATCAGCCACCGACGGATTTAATTTCAAAGGATAAGATTAAATATCTACGCATTGACAATGCGGGGGTTGCTAATGCAAGAAATATTGGTGCCAGTATTGCAAGATTTAGTTATATTGCTTTTTTGGATGCAGATGATCAATGGAGGAATGATAAAATATCTGTACAGCTAGGTCTTATTGATAGTTTAGGATTCAAATTTATAGGATCCAATTCAACAAGAATTAGCTACCCATCATTTCAAGAATATTTTAAAATAAAATAATGATAGATGGAGTAAAAATAACAAAACCTAATTATAATTTTGGTTGTATTTTCGTCAAATCCCCCTGTATAGAGCTGTAACCCCTTGTAAATAAAGCCTGTTATTGATTGTGACTTTTTTTCACTTTTCTGCACTTTTCCCTTGCACTATGTATGGATAATGATATAGTGGGGGTATGAAAACAACGAAACAAAATTCAAACGGGAGAAGAGAAAAATGGACAAAGATATAAAGGCTATACAAATAAAAAAAGCATTTACCTATGCGATGGGGCAATACATTTTTAACAATTATGAACATTTACCTTATCAAGAGAGGCAAATACGTTTTGATTTTGCTGGTAATTGGAAATATAAAAAAACCACTATAAAAAAGAATGGCAATGAAGTTTATACATTTGAAAATAAGTCTTTAATAAATTGCAAAAATCTTTGCCTTACAGTTGAAAATTATACGGGTATGCAAATTGCCGAAGAACTAAATCAATAAAGGTAATATGTAGGTATGAAAACAACGAAACAAAATTCAAACGGGAGAGATGAGATGACAACAATTACAGAACTTGAGAGAAAATGTTTAAAACAAAATGCTACAGAACTAAGAAGGGTTGCGAAGATTATGAGTAACTTACAAGCAGATCATTACAGGCAGACAGAGCAAGGGTTGTCAGTATCTATCGACAGAGAATATGCAAGAGATACTGTACTGGAACTCCAAGCAAGACTCGAAGAGACTATAGGTAATATGAAGAGCCTAAGAATAGTATTAAATCAACCACTAAAAAGTAAGTAAGCTAACAGGGGGCTTTGCCCCCTCAACTGGGAGAGATGAGATGTTAGGCAAAACACTTCAAAAACTTTCAGCGAAAAACAAAAAAAATATTAAAGAACTGGAGTGGGATGGAACTGAAGAAAAATATTGGATGGTTTTACGCAATAAATGTGATCCGCATGGTTCCCATACAATTACAGGAATCACCGTAAACGACTTGCTTGATAAGTGGAGAAGATGCAAACCATGCAATTGCGGGGAATGTGAATAATCAAATCAACTGGGAGAGATGAGATGATTTATAAACTAAAAAAACTTTTAGAGATTGATAAGCACAGCAATCATTGGATCAAGGGGCATCCCGTGTTTATTGAATTTGGACACGATCACTCTGGTTGTTGGAGGGTGAGTTTGGCTTGTGCCTCTGGCTTTAGTTTTGATGGTTGCCAATATCATTCGACTGACATTATTAATGGTTATGAAACAAAAAAGGAATGTGAGGAAGCCTTGGTGAAAGATATTTTGGATGAGGATGGAGAAGTTCAGAGTGTTACCGAGTGCGATTGCGGTCACCATGTTGAATGGAGTAATGAAAAGAACGATTGGGTTCCGCAAGAAATTGAACTAGATATTAAGGGAGAGATGAAATGATACAAACATTGAATGAAAAACGGCTTGACGAAATTGAAAAAGTTTTAGCTTTATTAGAGACATTGTTGGAAACGAATATTCACCCTGATTTTGATGCTTCTCTAACCCATGCGGAACGGCATTATAAGGAAAATCAGATTAAAGAAGTTAAAGAGATAGACGAATTTCTTTTTGACCTTTATACCAGATTGACTAAAGAAGATAAAAACATTCGTAAAAATTCCAATCCATGAAGAATGGCAAACGCTTTATCAGAACGGGATCATTCCACAAAAACCAAAAAAATAAGATGAAAATCAAACTAACAACTTTAACTTGCCAGCGTTGTGAGCACGAGTGGATTCCCCGGTCCACTCAACTCCCGAAGCGTTGCCCTCTGCCAAGAGGGTGCGGATCACCTTACTGGGATAAACCGGTAGAGCTGTTTAACGTAAGTGAAATCCAAAAAAGGAGAAAGAGGAAATGACTAAGGAAATCGATTTTAAACAATATCAAACTGTTAATTTTTCAATATTTTTATATAAGGCGATAATAGATAATTTTCCAGAAAAAGATTGTAAAAAATTCGCTAATCAAATCTTAAATTTCAAATGCTTGTTTTTAAACACTAATGCCTAACTGTTAACAAACGGTTAGGGAACAGTTTCCTAACTGTTCTATACCTATACCTATACCTATACCTATACCTATTATATATATTAATATTATTAATATTATTAATAGATCTATATAGGGCAGTCCCATTGTACAGTGCCACTGTCTGTTCCACGTTTAACAGTTTGGTTATATTGTTTGCGTGGAAAAGCAACTGGGTAAAATAATTCACGTTAAGAGAATTGCTACCAGTGCCGGTGGTACGTTTGGCGTTGTGCTAGACGATGGAAAACCTTTCTGCGTTTCATGCGAGCTCCCCTACAAAGACAACGCCCCTAATATTTCAAGTATCCCCGCAGGTTTATACACCGGAGTCCGTATAAATTCCCCTAGGTTTGGTAACACTTACGAAGTGACGGGTAATCTGGGTAAACGAACCCATATACTTTTTCATCGTGGCAACTCAATCAAAGACAGTCGAGGTTGCATTTTATTGGCAGAGGGCTTTGGCGTGGATGAGCACATTGAAAACAGCCGGAATGCTTTCGCGGAGTTTCTTGACCGTACTAAAAAGCACAATACTTTTATTCTTCAAATTACGGAGACTTACTAAATGGATACGATAGCCGGGTTGATAGCAAAGGCCCCAGATTATTTAATAGCAATATCTACAGTGGTTACAGGATTGACGGCAATAACGATGATAACGCCAACCCAAATTGATAATAAATGGCTAGGGAAAGCAACGGGAGTTATTAATTTCTTGCTGAAGATTTGCAACATGGGTGCTGGGAATATTCTCAAAAACAAAAACAAAGATGAGAACAGGTAATGGTTTTAACTGGTTTGATTTTAGCTTTGCTTGGTGCGTTATGGTTTGCAGTCCATATAGGTCGCAAGGTTGCAAGGGCAGACCAGCTTGAAGCACAAGAAAAAACAACAAGTAACATAAACGAGTTCAATAGGCAGGAAGATGAAAAGCTGGCAAAAGATCTTAGTGATAATACTGTTCGTGGTCCTTGGTTACGGGGTAGGGTGTCAAAGCGCAAATAGTTATGGACTCATACCTTTACAAGCCTATCCACCCTTACCCATGGCAGTTAATGAGCCCGATAAGGTTTGGATACGGTGCGGAACTTTGGGGGGTCATCCCGATGCAGTTGAGTCTGAAATGTTTTGTGTGGATGAATCTCATGTACTTGCACTGAAACAGTATCTCCAGAAATTAGATTCGATGGTACGAAAGTATGAATATGCGATTGAACAAATTAATTCTAATTAGCCTCCTGACCTTATGGTCAGTGTTCCCCAAGGTTGTCTTGGCAGGTAGTGTTCCTCCTCACAACTTGTCAGGGCAACCTTCTCCCTCTTCACCTTTAGAGATAAGGGATTTTAAACCGCAACCCAATAAATTGATGGTCGTTACTTATGCTAATGACCGAGTTTTTATATATCAGATTGTAAAAATTATCCCGCGCCCTGAATGTAATCAAGTCAAATTCGACAAGGAACGCAGGATACGAATCACAACGCAGGCAATCAGTCAGGCTTATGAGTATGTATTAGCATCCAAGCCTGTAATGTTTAGCGAGTGGGTGGATTGGTATGAATAACCGTGAGACGGTTAAGGATCGTGCGAACTAAAAAAACAACAATGGAAATTGTTCATGATGCTAACGATGTTTTGAAGTCAGGGAATGTTCCGAGCTCTATGGGAGTTACAGTTGATGAATCACCTGACAGGTACATGGAATATAAAGGCGCGAACAGACCAAGCGATAACCTAAATTCAATTGCGCGATATAGGATTGACGATATGTACGAGGCAATAGATTACTAATGATTGATGATGGGAATAAAAGCGAGTTTGATAACTGGATGAAAAGGCCCTCGAGAACTGGCGAATGGTCACTGGATGCTCAAATAAATAGAGCTCTGAAATTAAAAATTTCTAGAAGGAAAAAAGTTGATTGGGATCTCGAGCTAAAGAAATTACCGAGGACAAGTAAATGACTAACAAACAGAAAAAGTTCGCTAGGTTTTATGCATTGTCAGGTAATGGGAAGCAGTCAGCGATTAAGGCAGGTTACAGCGAGAGAAGTGCTAATTCTATTGGCTCTGAAAACCTAACTAAACCAGACGTATCCGAAGCTGTAGCCAAGTATAGAAGGCGCAATGAACAGAAGCTGGATGAGTTAGAGGATCTGGTTATTGCTAAGACTCACCAGATGATTGACTCCGATATTCTTGGTGCGTTTGATTGCAATGGATACCAAGCAACCTTGTTACCGATTGATAAATGGCCAAGGGCGTTAAGGGATTCAGTAACAGAGTTTAAGACGGTATCTCTCGATGATGGCAATGTTGGTGTTATGTGTAAGTTTACCGATAGAGCAAAACTAATGGCGCTTGCCAGTAAGATAACGCAAATGGATAAAGTTGATGCTCAGGTTAATTTAGAGCAAGGGCTAAGTGTAAACGTAAACTTTATAGGTGCAAATGCAAGCTGAAGCGATAGACATAGATATACCAAAAGCATTCAAAGAGCTGTTTGAGCCGGCAAGGTATAAGGCTTTCTTCTCTGGACGCGGTGCATCTAAATCCCATTCGATAGCAACTGCATTGCTTTTACTAGGAGCACAAAAACCTTTACGCATCTTATGTGCTCGGGAAGTACAAAAGTCTATTAAGGACTCGGTCAAGTTATTGCTTGACGATAAAATCGGAGTGTTAGGTGCTAGCGAGTTTTATGAATCTTTGAAGAATGAGATCAATGGTGCTAACGGCACTCAGTTTTTCTTTGCTGGCCTTGGAACAATGACGACTGACCAGATTAAGTCGATGGAAGGAATTGACATTGTTTGGGTTGAAGAAGCGCAAACGATTAGCGACAGGTCCTTAGAAATTCTTGTTCCGACAATACGCAGACCGGGCTCCGAGTTGTGGTTCAGTTGGAACCCGAGACATCCTACTGACCCGGTTGATAAGTTATTCCGTGGACAGGTTGTCCCGGAGAACTCTGTAATCAAGCGAGTGAGTTACGAAGATAATCCATACTTCCCATCTGAGCTAAAAACCGAGATGGAGTTTGACCGAAAGCATAAGCCGGATCGTTATGCACATATTTGGTTAGGCGAGTATGAGCCGACAGCGGTTGGTGCTATCTGGAACCGCCAGAACCTGCACCAGAACAGGAGATCAGAGCTCCCAGAACTAGAAAGGATTGTTGTGTCGGTTGACCCAGCGGTATCAAGTGGAGTGAATGCAGATGAACACGGGATTATTGTTCAGGGGGTTGGTTCGGATCAACGGGGTTATCTTCTGGATGATCAGAGTATTAAAGGCACGCCAAGGCAATGGGCTAATCGGGCTATTGCAACGTATGACCGCTACGATGCTGATGCAATCGTCATTGAGATTAATCAGGGTGGCGAGATGGTACGCCATACGCTCGAGTCTGTAAGACCGGGAATAAATATTATTGAGGTGAGGGCATCAAGAGGGAAGCATGTAAGAGCAGAACCTATATCGGCGCTGTATGAGCAGGACATGATCAGCCATGTTGGTAGTTTCCCTGATCTAGAAGCTCAGATGTGTCAGATGACTTCGGGTGGTTATGAAGGTGATGGATCTCCTGATCGTGTGGATGCAATGGTATGGGGATTCACCGAGTTATTCCCGCAGATGATTAGACCTCGAGACGTTGAAGAAGTTTATGTTGAACCCGCAGGAGTTGGAGGGTGGATGAGTTAATGGAAAACAAAACAGACTACAAGACGACAGCAGATCCAAAAAAGAGCGAAGGAATAATACAAGAGGCGCTTGAGCGGTTTGAAGAATCTCAAGACGGTTCTGATTTTAATCGGAATGAGTACGAGGAAGACATTAAGTTTGGACGGCTAGGGATTCAATGGCCGGAGAAGGTAAAGAAACAGCGCGAGGAAGAGGGTAGACCGTGCTTAACGGTTAATAAAATTCCATCGTTCATTAGGCAGGTTGTAAACGATTCAAGGCAGAACAAGCCGGGGATAGTGGTCAACCCGATAGACAATGGAGCAGACATAGCAACGGCAGAGGTAATCAATGGAATTATCAGATCGGTACAAAGGAACAGTAATGCTGATGTCGCTTTTGATACAGCTATTGATCATGCGGTGAGTGGGGGTTTCGGTTTCTTTAGGATAGGAATCGATTACGCTCACGATAGCACTTTTGATCTTGAAGCTAAGATTGAGCGCATCAGTAATCCGCTACAGGTTCACTGGGATGTCAACAGTACAGCGTTTGATGCATCCGACTGGGAGTATTGTTTCGTATCTGATTTTTTCAGTAGGGAACATTTTGAAAAGCGTTGGCCGGATGCAGAGCCCGTATCGTTTGAGGCTGATGAACGAAGTCAGACAAATCAGAACTGGCTACAAGATGACAAGGTACAGGTGTCCGACTACTACCTGAAAGAATCAGTCGAATATGAGTTATGGCAGATTGAAGGATGGAACCATGTTCGCCCTAGCGGTGAATTGGTAAACACGCAGGCATTTCGCAAAGACAAGATTGCCGGAATGGCGCAACAGTTTTTTCAAGCGGGGAGCATTGATCTTGGCAAGACCGAGGAAGATGAATTGATCAGTATGTTCTTTGAGGCTCGAGGGTTGAAGGCTACGCAGACCCGGAAGGTAATGGGCACTAAGGTGATGAAGCGTGTTATCAGCGGAGTTGAGGTCCTCGAGGAAGATGAATGGCCGGGCTCTTTAATTCCTGTTTGTCCTGTATGGGGTGAAGAGGTTGTTTCGGAAGGTAGGCGCTGGTTCCGGTCAATGATTAGAGATGCGAAAGATCCGCAGGCAATGTTTAACTTCTGGCGTTCAGCATCTACCGAGTTGGTAGCGTTAGCTCCTAAAGCTCCATTCATAGGTCAGGAGGGATTTATCCCTAAAGGCCAAAAGAGTAAATGGGAGTCTGCGAATACACGGTCCTATGCTTACCTTGAATATTCTAAAGGTGCAAGCCCTCCGCAAAGGCAGGCGTTTGCTGGTGTTCCGGCTGGTGCACTACAGGAAGCCTTGAACAACTCTGACGACATGAAAGCAATTATCGGTATCTACGATTCATCGTTAGGTGCACGAAGTAATGAGACTTCAGGCAGGGCAATTCTTGCAAGACAAAAAGAGGCTGATGTTTCCAACTTTCATTTCTTGGATAACTTGTCCCGGGCGATTAGGTACGCAGGTCAAGTGTTAGTGGATGTTATCCCTGCTATTTATTCAGCGAGAGACGCAGTGAGGATCCTCGGAGAAGATGATAAAGAGAAAGTTGCACGGTTGACTATGGATCCAAATCAAGCAATAGCAGTGGGCGATGATCAGGAAGATGAAGACAGGCTTTATGAGATTGGAACGGGGAAATATGATGTCACTGTTAAGGCAGGCCCATCTTATGCGTCCCAGCGTGAAGAGACTAGAGAAGCATTAATAGAAATCATGAGACAGGTTCCGGGTGCAGGAATGTACATCGGAGACATTGTCATGAAGTATATGGATTTCGAGGGATCGGAAGAGGTCGAGAAACGATTGAAGATGGCCCTGAAATTACAAGGTATCGATGTCGATGGGTTAGGTCAGCCGGGTATGCCAATGCAACCGGGACAGCCTCCTGTCGGCCAACAACAACCGGGAGCGGTTCCACCGGGCGCAGTACCGCCGGGTGTAGCAATCCCACCTAATGGAGTACCAACATTATGAGTGAAGCAATAGCCGATGAAGGAGTTGCGGAAGAAGAAGTTGAAGAGCAGACCGATGAAACGACTGATGAAGTTGTTGCCGATGAGGAAAATTCTGAGGAAGAGTCTGAATCGGAAGACAGCGAAGATCAAGAAGAAGAATCGGAAGAGGTAGTTGCCGAAGAGTTAGAGTTTGATTTTGGTGGCAACAAGATGACAGTCCCTAAAGACAAGATCCCGGAAGATCTTGCCCAGAAGGTTCAAGAGTTTGGTAAGGGACTAGAGTCAGCCCATACGAAAAGATCTCAAGCATTAGCTGATGCAAACAAGGGTTTGGAAGCCGAGAGGCAGGTCGTCCAAAAACTTCATGGGTTGCATGGCGAGACATTGAGCGAATATTCTAAGGGTTTGCATTTACGTGAAGAGCTCGAAGAGCTTAAGGGAGTAGACATGTCAGCCCTCTGGAGAGAAAACCCGGATCAGGCTAGAAAGGTTTCAGATGTTATCTCTCAGAAGACAAGCGAGTTTAATACGACCGTGCAGAAGGTTACTCAACTCGAGCAGGAATCTTCCCGTGCTGGCCAGCAAGAAATTGCAAGGCGAGCTAACGAAGGGATTCATGCAGTTGAGAAGCGTGTACCGGGGTTTGCAAAAGACAAAGCTAAAGATGTCATTGAGTATGTTGTCGGTACTTATGGTGTAGCCCGGCAGGAAGCTGATAAATGGCCTTTGAATCCTGCGGGTGCAGAGATGGCATACAAGGCGATGCTTTACGACAAGATGCAGACAAAGGCAAACCCGAAAACAGTGAAAAAGAGAGCTGTTCCTGTTAAGCCTGTCAAGTCAACTAAAGGCGGTAAGGGTGGAGTTAGTAAATCTAATGTTCCATCTGATAAAGACTCGGTTGGTGATTGGCTAGCAAAACGAGAACGGCAAATTGCTAATAAAGAAAAACGTAGATAAGGAGTTAAAAAGTGGCAAATACATTACTTACCCCAACGGCGGTAACCCGCGAAGCATTGCGGATACTGCATCAAAAGCTGAACTTTGTTGGCAAGGTTAATCGCCAATATGATGATCGGTTTGCAAAAGCTGGAGCCAAGATTGGTGACAGTCTACAAATTAGAAAACCTAACCAGTACACGGTAAGGACCGGCGCAACTCTTAGCACTCAGGACACAACCGAGACTTCAACCACCTTGCAAGTTGCAACTCAAAAGGGTGTTGATTTGAATTTCACTTCGGTTGACATGACGATGGATATAGATGATTTTTCATCTAGAATCCTTGATCCTGCAATGTCGGTACTCGCTTCTAACATCGAGAACGATGCGATGAGCATGTACAAAGATGTTTTTCAGGAGATCTCTGATGTCGGTGCAACGATAAGCCTTCAAGATGTTCTTGATTGTGGCAAGAAGTTAACCGATGCATTAGCCCCTGTTTCTGGTCGTTGTTTGAACATGACGACTCAGCAGAATGTGGATCTGGTTAATGCGGTGTCAGGTCTTTTCAATGACCCGGCAAAACTATCCAAGAACTACCGTGAAGGTATGGTGGCTAATGACTTCCTCGGATTTAAAGAGGTTTATCAAAACACCTTATGGCCGATACATACGACCGGGATAGATGACGGTACTGGCGATTACTTGGTTAATGGTGCAAGTGAGTCAGGTGCAAGTATCACTATTGATACCGGGACAAGCGGAACTTTCCTTATCGGTGACATTGTTTCTTTCACCGGTGTTAATAGAGTTCACCCGGAGACAAAGGCAGATACTGGCCAGCTCATGAAGTTTGTTGTAACCGCGAACAGCGGAACGACAGCGACTTCGTTGGCTATCAGTCCATCCTTGACTGCTACCGGAGCAACGCAGAATGTTAGCAACGTACCCGCTGATAATTCTCAGGTATGGAAACGGGAAAGTGACGACTCTACTGCAATCGGCTCGAGCGCTGATTACGCGGTCGGCTTGGGATTTCACAAAGATGCATTTGCCTTCGCAACTGCGGATTTGATCATGCCTAAAGGAGTTGACTTCTCGGCTCGGGAAGTAATGGACGGGATCTCTATGAGAATCGTCCGGCAGTACGACATTAACAACGATAAGTTCCCTTGTCGTTTAGATATTCTTTACGGGTACAAAACTATCCGTCCTGAATTAGCTTGTCGTATTGGTACTAACTAACCAACTTGTGTTCCCAGCCCTTTCGGGGGCTGGGGCCACTTAAGGTTGGGTGACTAGAGGACTTTGTATGAACTTGGTGAATCGTAGAGTCGGAACTCAAATGTTACTTTTCCCCCAAGGTTTTTCCAACAGTCCTCGTAAAACATTTTAGCGGTTGTCGGATTGGCGAATGACTTGGACATACCCATGTCAGCTTCACCGCGTTCATAGAGTTCTGAGTTGCAACACCAGACTTGGTAAGGATAGAAATCTTGATTTGTCATTTCGTTTCTCCTTATGAATAATTTTTTAACTTACAAAGACATTATAACATTTAGCTTTTTTAGTAATGACAGTTCAGCCAGTATTGGCAAGGGTTTTAGGCTAGTGAGGTTCTAGGATGCAGATAAAAAAAAGCTTGACACCGATAACATAGGCCGAAAGCACCCATGAAGTTGGTTGACCAAGAGCAAAACATTTGTTTAACGCTCTGATGAGTAGATAAAAATAATTTAAGAGGTGATGTATGTCGTTATTAACAATTTGCCAAGACGCATCGAATGAAATAGGAATTTCTCAGCCTTCATCTTTGGCCAGTAGTACTAACCCGGAATCGCAGAAGTTATTGAGATATGCGAAGAAGGTTGGCTCTACATTGGCGAAGGGATTCCCTTGGCAGATATTGAGGAAAGAGGGCACGTTCACATCTATCGGGAATGAAACTCAAACGTCTATCCTCCCGTCTGACTTTGATCGGTTTGTTGCGGAGACGTTTTGGAACAAGACTGACAAGACTTTAATGATTGGTCCTATCTCATCGGTTGAGTGGAATAGTTTAAAGGCCAATGCTTATGACGATGATAGCAAGGTCAAGTATGTTCTGCGTGGCGATTCGATATTAACAGTCCCGGCTATGACTGCGGGCAAGTCGTTAGCATTCGAATATGTATCAACGAACTGGTGTCAATCATCGGGGGGAGTTGCCCAGTCTACTTGGGTGGCAGACACTGATACCGGGATACTAAACGAAGAGCTAATTACCAGAGGTGTCATCTTCGAGTTTTTGTGGGGTGACGGGTTGCCGGCAGATGTTGCTTACGAATCTTTTGATCAGTATTACAAAGTGCTCATGGACAACGATAATCCCGATGCAGATATTTTAGTTGCCGGTGATATTTTTAAAGGTAACCGACATTTTATTGGAACACCGTGATAGGAGTTTAACTTGTTAGCAATACAAAGGGCGAGAAAAAGACAACCGGCTAAAGCCGTTGCGTTACCTCCTCCAGTTGGTGGGTGGGATACGAAGAACTCATTAGCGGATATGCCTGCTAAGAATGCGGTGATACTTGACAACTGGTTCCCGGAAACCGAGCAGTGCACATTGAGAGGTGGCAGTGTTTCTCATGCAACTGGTCTGGGTGGTTCAGTCGAAACGATTATCGAACATACCAAGACTGACGGCACTAATAAAATATTCGGTTGTGCCAACGGTAATATTTTTGATGTTACATCAGCCGGAGCGGTAGGCTCCGCAGTAGTTTCCGGGCTGGCTAATAATAAGTGGCAGTTTGTTAACTTCGGCACATCGGGTGGACAATTCACATTAGCGTTTAACGGTGCGGACACTCCCAGAACTTTTAACGGTTCTGCTTGGTCTACGTTTGGCGGGACAGGTCCAACGGTTGCTAATTGCATATGGGCGAATGTTCATCATCGGCGTGTATGGATAGGAGAGAAAGATAGTTTGTCTGTTTGGTACGGCGCTACCAATGCTATTACTGGCACGTTTACTGAGTTCCCGCTTTATGGAGTGTTTAAAAAAGGTGGGTACATTATGGCCATGGGAACATGGACCCGTGACAGTGGCGAAGGCGTTGACGATGTAGCAGTGTTTCTTACAAGTGAAGGCGAGGTTGCTATTTACAATGGTATCGATCCTTCGACTGCATCTAGTTGGCAGTTGGTCGGACGTTTCCAGATAGGTCGTCCGGTAGGCAGGCGCTGTATGGTTAAAGCCGGTGGTGATCTTGTCATGGTTACAGAAGATGGATTCGTGTCGGCACAAGCGATATTGATGACTGATAGATCGCAAGCCGAGCGTGTTGCAATTTCCCAGCAGATTAATGACGCGGTAAATACTGCGGTCAAAAATTATGGTTCTAATTTTGGATGGCAACCGCTGATCTATCCTAAAGGTCAGATGATTATTTTTAATATCCCTATTTCTGTAGGGAGTACTACGACATCACATCAATACGTTTTTAATTCTCTAACGATGGCCCCATGCAGGTTTAAAGGACTGGATGCGGTTTGTTGGGGCATGGCAGGAAACAATATTTATTTTGGTAAAGATGATGGGACGGTATGGGAGTTTAACGGCGTTGATGCTAACGGAGACGATATAGCTAGCGATGGAGGCTCGGCTATAGAGGGCGATGGGTTGCCAGCGTTTAATTATTTCGGAGCTCCGCAGGTAGAGAAGGCATTCAAGCTGATAGAAATTATTTTTGATTCGAGGGGTGATCCTGCTCCGGCGCTTGACATGAATACAGATTATCAGATCAAGGCTCCGACAGGGTTATCGACCGAATCGGTATCTACATCAGGCCATTGGGGTGTTTCAAGATGGGGTTTGGGCACATGGGGTACAGAGTCGCAAATCTTTCGTGGGTGGCGTGGTATCTACGGCAAAGGCAGGGCAGGCAGTTGCCGGGTAAGAGTTAGCATGACCTCTTCAAGACCTAGTTGGATTGTTACGAATTATACATTTGTCCCGGGTGGCAAGATATGACGATTGCTGAGATGTTACAGGCGAAGATGAACAGCAACCCGGCGCAGGGTCAGAATTTTAATCCTGCAATGTTAGAAGATATGCAGAGAACTATTGCCAATAACAAAGCAATGGAGATGGACCCCTATAACCCGCTCAATGCTGTACTAGGCGCGATGCTTACATCTCCGCGACCTGCTTACGATGGCAGGCCGGCAGAGTCTTCGGGTGATCATCTAGAAAGAATGTTGCTAGATCCTAATGTTGATGATTCCGGTAGAGGGGATCTTCTCCCAATTGTAAAAACAAGGCAAGGGCATAAACAGTTTGGTCTACCGAGTGCATTGGTGGATTTTCTTAAATTTGGTAATACCTACATGAACCCGGGTAGCGCCTCCACCGAGGATGTAGCTAATGCTAGTCTTTCTATGCCGTTGGGTAGTCTTGTCGCTCAGAAATTGGTTCCGAACTCAGTCCCAGAAGGTGATGTGTTGGGTATGTTCGCTGATAGTAGTCCTGATAATTTCTTGGCTAGTTTATTGAAGAATGAAAGTCCATTAGTAGATAAAAAGACAGTAGCAGATTACCAGAAGGTTATTGATGAAGGGGGGAAGGTAAGACTACACGACTCCGGCAATGCTGGTTATGCTTTAACGAAAGATGGTGAGTTAGGTTCTGTTTTCTCTAATGACCCCGGTAAGGGTTATGGAAACGAGATCATGGACGATGCTGTTTCCTTCGGGGCTAAGTCCTTAGACGCTTTTGGTCTTGCTGAATCGCTTGGAAGTGACCTGCCTAAATTTTATGGCAAGCATGGATTTAATGAGACAGGTCGTATGCCGTATGATCCTGTACATGGTCCTGACAATATGCCAGCGGGTGAAACACCTGATGTTGTTTTTATGAAGCGCCAACCTACTTTTGAAAATTCTCCTGAAGTTGATATAGAGGGAGTAAAGATCCCCGGCGGGCTCGAGGGCAAATTCACACTGTCCGACCTTGCGAAGATGAAAGCGAACCCGATGCATACTGGGAGCCTTTCCCCGGAGACAGTGGATGCCTTGTATAAAAAACATATGAGAACAATGCAACCTAATCTAAATGATCCTCTTGAAGTTTTTAACCGGCTTATGTTTGGCCAGTTGTCCGCTAACACTAACTTGGAAAGTTCAGAGATGATGCTAGCCCGGTTAAGAGCGAGGAACTTTGATGATGTTAAGAAGTTAGCTGAATATTTGCCGGAAGGTAAATCGTGGCGTGAGATGACAAGACCCGCGACATACAAGGTAGACAAGAAAGGAAAAACTCTTTTCGAGAAGGACAAGAAAGGCCGACTAAAGAGAACCAAGGCTGGTAAAAAAATACCAGTTGTTGATGTTCCTTCAGAAAGGAAAGAAGTTTCTGATGCGATTAAATTTGGGAAGTCAATGCAGGCGGGGAAGGATGGTGGTATGGGGCTGGCATCCACTAACGATTTCTCTGCCGTAGCTGAACTTGCTAGACAGTTTGTTAAGCACCCAGAGTTTTTCGCTAAAAAAACAACGGAAGACGATCTCCAATATATTGAGAGGTTGGGGTCGGTAGTTCCTTCCATTGGGCCGAAGACGGGATCACTTGCAAACTTGATGATGAACCCAGAAGGATCGCAGGTCGGAGCGTTGGACAGGCACATGATAGAAATCCTTGGTCTGGACCCAACGAAGATCGGTGCGAACAAATCTAAAATAACCGCTGGCAAGGCTAACAAATCTCTCGGAGTAAAGAAAGGCGATTATATGCCGGGGAATGAACACTTTAAGGATGTAAATTTTCCAGAGTTTACCCCGACTCATGCAGAAAAAGCATCTCCAGAATATTTGCGTGGTCTCGGACTACTTGATGAAAGGGCTAAGAAAAGCGGTCTAAGTATTGGTGGTCAGCAATGGCGCGACTGGGATCAACGGCGCGGGTACTTTGCGCCACATATGCAGTTGATGCCGGGAATGCACAACCTTCCCCCGATGGGCAATCAAGAAAAGTCAATGCGAAGAGTGCGCGACCTCATGAGTAAGTCAGGGCATTGGTCCGGTGGCGTTGGGGATGAGTCTCATCAGTTCAAACCGAAACAACTTGATAATTACAAAGATCTTATTTACTGGAACAACCCGGCAGAATCCGCGATGCCCTCAATGCTTTCGGAGACGTTAAAAGAAGAAAACCCGTGGCTTGAGAGTGAGATTAATGACAACCAGCTAGGAAGGATTGCCCCGTCAATGCTTGCGGAGATGTTA
>ENA-OREN01003213-OREN01003213.1-marine-metagenome-genome-assembly--contig:-NODE-3213-length-15424-cov-6.727439_pt1 | contig 15424 bp, 17 predicted proteins | sample MGYA00248624_ERZ508555 | MGnify/ENA primary metagenome ERZ508555 (study PRJEB26222, sample SAMN06267773) | marine metagenome | isolation source: Saanich Inlet, British Columbia, Canada | place...
TTATATCTTTCCTGAATATTCAGTCCACTGTAAGTAATCATCAATACTCCAAATCCACTAAAAAGATGTTGGGCACTAAGAGCCATTACTCCTGCATTATTACAAAGGACATCAAGTCCATCTTTACATAAATCAGTAATTGTTTTTGCAGCTTTTTTTACTGATTTGAAACTCTGCAAATCACACTCAATATCAATAAAATTAGCCTTTGGGTAATGCTCTTTCAATAAATCAGATGATTTATTTGATCGATTAGTTTTTCTATTTAATAATAGTGTCCTGGCACCTTTTTCAGCTACTGTTTTAGCCGCAACGAATCCAGTACCCGAAGTTGTACCAGTAATTGCAATAGTTTTCCCATCAAGTGATGGAACTTTTTCAACTTCTTTATCATAGTACAAACTTTTTAATTCAGGTTTATTATAACTATTTCTCATTTTAATTTTATCCTATTTAAATAACACGGTGCCTCTTACACAAATATTAATTAATACTTAAAATGTTTTATTTTTTCACCTTCACTACCAATTTTTGTCATCGCCTCTATACCCATATCAATATGTAGGTCAACATATTTACGTGTAACGTCCCTATCTTTTTCCTCAGTTTTAATTCCTTCAGGTATCATGGGAGTGTCGCTTACTAAAAGCAAGGCCCCTCTATTAATTTCATTTGAAAAGCCTGTAATAAAAATTGTAGCAGTTTCCATATCTATACCCATGACACGAACTTCACGTAAATATTTTTTAAATGATTCATCATGCTCCCATACTCTTCTATTTGTAGAGTAGATAACTCCAGTTCGATATTCTAAATTACGCCCTACTAATAATTCGGAAACATACTTATGCAGTTTAAATGATGGCATTGCTGGCACTTCTTTTGGGAAATAGTCATCACTTGTGCCTTCGCCTCTGATAGCAGCAGTTGGTAGAATAAAATGACCAATCTCCGTAGTCTTTTTTAGTCCGCCACATTTACCTAAAAAAAGTACACCTTTAGGTTTAATACATGACAATAAATCCATTATTGTTGCAGCATTTGCACTCCCAATTCCAAAATTTATTATGCTAAGACCATCATCGTTGATAGCTGATGTCATTGGCCCACCTATGCCATTAATCTTCGTATCAAATCTTTGAGCAAATTTTTCAACATAATTTTGAAAATTAGTTAGAAGTATCCAATCTCCATATTCATCTGGATTAGTGCCAGTATATCTTTTTAACCAATCAAAAGCTAATGTTTGTTTGTTATTCATAATGCTAAATTACAATTAATTTGTAACTAATTATTATAGGTTGTATAAATAAAATTAGTAAAATGAAACGCCTCTGGGTCAAATAAAGGAGTATCCAATGAAGAGCAATATGACTTATCGTGTACTATTTATGTTTGTTCTTATCAACATGATGGGTTGCGGCAACAGCGAGGGAAACGCCACACTTGATATTGACCAACGCTCTTATAACCTTGGAGGGATTGGCGCTTTCGGTGAAATGGTGAATGTAGGCGTCAAGAAACTGGCTTTGAGCCCAGCATTGTCACCTGAAGACATGGATGCACTTATCAAAGAAGCAACTCGAGTAGCTAAACGGAATAATGTTGAAATCTACCGGGAAAATGACTTTCTGGAGACAGACCTTTTCCCCGCATCCATTACGAAGGGTAAGCATGTATTGGTAATATATAAGGGGGAGACCAAACAGCAATATCTGGATCTCAAAATCCGAAAGTCACGACTTGTCGCTTCAAGTCAATATACCGGCCAAGCACGAGAAGAAATTGCTCGTCAATTAGGCGCGATGCTAAGTTACCCCGAATGGAAAATTAACGAACTGATTAGTAAAAATAGTCACGAATGAGGTTGCTCAAATGAAGAATGTTTTAATTGTATTAGCATTACTATTTCAAATTAGCTGTGAAAAAGTGGAAACTATAGAAAATTCAAGTTCCTATATTTTTGCTTGGACTAAAGATGAGAATGGATGGGATTCAGAGTTTCTTACTGTAATTAATGCAAATCCAAAAGATAAAGATTATGGATCGTTGATTAAAACATTGCCAGTCGGTTATAATAATTTAAATGCTCACCATTCTGAGCATCGTTTTCACAAAAGCAAAACTTTATTCACTAACGGATTTATGGGTGGACGTTCATTTATTTTCAATTTAGAAGACCCGTACAACCCTGAACTAATCACTAATTTTACTAATATGCAAAAATACACTTTTCCGCACAGTTTCGAACGTCTTCCCAATGGAAATGTGTTAGCCACATTTCAAACCATAGGAGAAGGAAACAAAAAAGAAGGCGGATTGGTAGAAATCACATCAAAAGGTGATTATGTTCGATCCGCTATATCATCAGATCCAGAAATAGAGGATTTTATTCGACCCTATAGTCTAGCTATTTTGCCTGATTTAGATAGAGTGGTTTCAACTAGCGCAGATATGAAGGAAGCTGATCTCAGTCGAGTGGTCCAAGTATGGAGGTTATCTGATTTATCTTTAATTAAGACCATTCCCTTAGAGCCTGGACCACGTGGGAACGAACACTACGACCCTGCAGAACCTCGCGTTTTAAGTGATGGCAAGACGGTTTTAATATCTACATTTTTTTGCGGGTTGTATCGTATTACTGATTTAGAAACCATTGAACCTAATGCCGAATGGGTCTACTCATTTGCGTTTAATGATAAGTACGATTGCGCCATCCCTGCGGTTAATGGAGATTATTGGATACAGGCAGTTGGATCTAAAACATCTTTGGTTAGCCTTGACGTTTCAAATCCATCAAAACCTGTAAAGGTGGATGAGCTTAAATTTAAAAAAGGTGAATGGCCTCATTGGATAGCAGTAGAACCAAATGGGCAACGCATAATTGTGACGGGTAATAATAGATTAAAAAATAAGTTGATGATTGTAGACTTTAATTCGGAAACTGGTGAAATGTCTTTTGATAAAAACTTTAAAGATAAACGTACAGGAGAGATGGGGTTTAGCTTTGATAGATTTGATTGGCCGCATGGCAATACAGATAGTGGGGTTCCTCACGGTTCAGTCTTTAGTATTAAATAAAATTAAATGAAACGCCTCTGGATAATATTACCACTTACTATCTTTTTAGGAGCTCAATCTAATAATTTCTTTAAGATTCCTGTTATTGACCTTAACCATCGAAAAGATCTCCAGACGGTTGTAGACAAAGAAAGTGATGTTTACCTTGGCCATCCTACCACCGTTCTTTTGGAGGACGGCAAAACAATTCTGACTGTTTATCCCAAAGGGCACGGCGCTGGTGAGATTATATATAAGCGAAGTTTAGATGGTGGTAAGACTTGGTCTAATCGATTGCCTGTACCGGAAAATTGGTCAACCAGCAAGGAAGTTCCAACCATCCATCGTGTTGTGGATGCAAACGGTAAAAAGCGCCTTATTCTATGGTCAGGGCTTTATCCAGCACGTTTAGCTATGTCTGAAGATGATGGATTAACATGGTCTCCTTTAAAAAAAGTGGGTGATTGGGGTGGTATTGTTGTCATGAGTAGCGTGGTGGCTTTAAAAACCCCCGGACATTACCTTTCTGTTTTTCACGATGATGGTCGATTTTTTACCAAAGAAGGTAAACGGACGGGAATATTTACACTTTATAAAACCACTTCAACGGATGGCGGATTAACATGGTCTCATCCAGTAAGTTTCTATTCCAATTCAAAGATTCATTTATGTGAGCCAGGGATTATTCATTCCCCAGATGGCAAACAGTTAGCCATGCTTCTCCGGGAAAATAGTAGAACACAAAATTCCCATATTATGTTTTCCAATGATGAAGGAGAGACTTGGTCTTCACCAAAAGAATTACCTTTAGAATTAACTGGCGATCGCCACACAGCGAAATATACACAGGATGGAAAACTGTTTATATCCTTTAGAGATATGGCAAAGAATAGTCCAACTCAGGGAGATTGGGTTGCCTGGGTTGGCTCCTATCAAGACCTAACAGATAATGGATTAGGTGAGTACCGAATCCGAATCAAAAATAATTATGATAATTGGGATAGTACATATCCTGGTGTGGAATTATTACCAACTGGTGAGATAGTGACTACTACCTATGGCCATTGGGATGAGGATGAAAAGCCCTACATTATTTCGGTCTGTTTAAACCTTAATGAATTAATTACAAATACGAAAAGAAAATAAAAAAAGGAAAAACCTTTTATGAATAATTATTTATGAAATTCCAAATCATCAGAATTGTTTTCACTATAATATTCTTATGTTTATTAGCATGTAAAGAGGAGTTAACTAAACCAAATATCATTCTCTTTTTGGTCGATGATTTGGGTTGGCAGGATACGTCCGTCCCCTTTTGGAAAGAGACTACCCATTTTAATCAACGATATCAAACACCTAATATGGAGCGGCTAGTAAAAGATGGAATGAAATTTACTCAAGCCTATGCCACAAGTGTTTGTTCACCGACACGAGTGAGCCTTATGACAGGAATGAATGCGGCTAGGCATCGAGTTACCAATTGGACTCTACATAAAGATAAAATCCAACCCATGGAATCCAATCATCCCGACCTAGATTTTCCTATGTGGAATGTGAATGGGATTGCACCAGATGCTTCTGTGAAACATGCGGTCCACGCCACTACATTTCCTTCGATTCTCAAAGAAAATGGATATACTACCATTCACGTGGGGAAAGCACACCTCGGTGCGATAAGTACTCCGGCATCCAACCCACTAGATATTGGGTTTGATGTCAATATTGCCGGTCATGCCGCCGGTGCTCCTGGTAGTTATTATGGCTTGGATAATTTCGGGAATAACAAGGATGGAAGTCCAAAAAATATTTGGAGTGTTCCAGGACTAACTGAATTCCATGGAAAAAAAATTAACTTAACCGAAGCTCTGACACAAAAATCCATTACTGCCCTTGATAGTGCGCTGAAACTAGATAAGCCATTTTTCCTTTACATGTCTCATTATACGGTACATACGCCACTAATGGGTGATAATCGTTTTTTTCATAAATATTTGGAGGTAGGTCTCGATACAATTGAAGCCCAATATGCTTCTATGGTTGAAGGGATGGATAGAAGTTTGGGCGATTTATTGGACTATCTTGAAAAACATAATATAGAAGACAAAACGGCAATCCTTTTTATGTCAGATAATGGTGGATTAAGTGCTGTGGCTCGAGGAGGTGCCCCTCATACCCATAACAAGCCATTATCGAGTGGGAAAGGGTCTGCTAGGGAAGGTGGCATTCGAGAGCCAATGATCGTGAAATGGCCAGGTGTGGTAGCACCTGGGTCTACTAATCATAATTATTTGATAATCGAAGATTATTATCCATCGATTTTGGCTATAGCCGGCATAGAGAATTATAAAACTATTCAGCAAATAGATGGTCAAAGTTTTATCCCTTTGTTGAAACAAACAAGATCGAATTCATTAGAACGTGAATTGATTTGGCATTTTCCAAATGAATGGGGTCCATCTGGTCCAGGAATTGGTGCATCAAGTACCATACGAAAAGGAGACTGGAAGTTAATCTACTATCATCTAGATCAACGATTTGAGCTGTTTAACTTGAAAACCGATATTGGAGAAACACAAAACCTAGCCAATGATAAACCTGAGCAACTGAAAAAACTAGCCAAAGCATTAACTGATTATTTGATTAATGTAGATGCTCAGATGCCTTTAGATAAGAATTCAGGTATTCAAATTCCTTTTCCTACAGATGTAATCTCAAATCATATGGATACATATGAAAACCCCCAACAGCGTAAATATTCAGATCATTATTATAATAAAAAATCTATTTTTGAGAGTCAGCCCGACACAAAAAATGAAATCATATTTTTAGGAAACAGTATTACAGAAGGAGGAAATTGGAAAGAATTATTCCCGGATATAAATGTTGTAAACAGAGGAATCAGCGGGGATGTTACTGATGGTATATTGAATCGATTGGATGAGGTAACTTCCTCCCAACCAAAAAAAATATTTCTAATGATTGGTACAAATGATTTGGCCCGGGGACGGAGTGTCCAATATGTTTCAGATTATTGCCGAAAGATTATCGAAAAAATTTTAAGAAAATCACCAAATACTGAACTGTATATTCAAAGCGTGTTACCTATTAATCCCAATATTGGAGAGAGATTCACCGGGCATAAAAGTAAGAAAAATGAAATTTTAGCGGTGAATAAAAAATTAAAGGCTATGTCCATTGAATTGAAAATAAAATATATAGACCTCCATGGACCATTCAGCAACTCAAAAGGATTTTTGAAGTCCAAATACACCCATGATGGATTGCATATTAGCGAGGCTGGATACGGTAAGTGGAAATCACTCATCCAAAAATATTCAATAAATAGGACGAAGATTTAACACTAATGTATGAGAAAATACTTTGTATATGTTATAGAATTAGACCAATCAGTAGCAGATATAAAGAAATTTCGTGCTAAAAACCCAAACTATGTCAAGGGGATTGCCTGTGTCTATGTAGGTCAATCGTCAAGGAAACCATCTATTAGATTTGAGCAGCATAAAGAGGGCTATAAGTCTAACAAATATGCAAAATATTATGGGATTAAGCTTAGACCAGACCTCTATAATAAATATAACCCTATTCCAACTAGAAAAGATGCTGAAGAAATTGAAGAGATGCTTGGTAAAGCTTTACGAAAGCAAGGATATGGAGTTTGGTTTAACTAATCTATCAAGGAGAATAAAATGAAAAATATTTTCAAAATATTATTATTTATTTCTATAGTTTTTTGTCAAAAAGAACGAGCAAGAGACTTAGGTATAAAATTTGTAGGTATTACAGGAAAATTTAATGCAATTACTGATGTTAAAGGCGTTGAGGTTGGCCATAGAACTATTATATCAGGTAAAGGGGAAAATATTTTAGGTAAGGGTCCAGTTAGGACTGGGGTGACATCTATTTTTCCTACTGGAAAAAAATTCAGTCCAGTTTATGCAAACTGGTACAGTTTAAATGGTAACGGTGAAATGACAGGAACAACTTGGATCACTGAGTCAGGGTTTTTAGAAACACCAATAATGATTACAAACACTAATAGCGTTGGTGTTGTAAGAGATGCTGTTCTTAAATGGTTTGTTGATTTTAATTGGTATGGCAATGATGATTGGTGGTATACCTATCCTGTTGTAGGTGAAACATATGATGGTTTTTTAAATGATATATATGGCTTTCATGTAACTGAAAAACATGTTTTAGAAGCAATTAATGATGCTAAATCGGGTCCGGTAGAAGAAGGTAATGTGGGTGGTGGAACTGGTATGAGGACTTTAGGATTTAAAGGTGGTATAGGAACATCTTCAAGAATTGTTAAAATTAAAAATAGAAATTATGTAGTAGGTGTTCTTGTACAATCTAATTTTGGGAGTAAAAAAAATCTTACGATTAGTGGAGTTCCTATTGGTGAAGAACTTGCTAATATTGCTGGAAGCGTTTTCAATGGACCTCCAAGTAGCAGGCAAAAAGAAGGTGATGGCTCAATTATTGTAGTAGTAGCTACCGACGCTCCTTTGCTACCACATCAATTAAAAAGAATTGCACATAGAGTACCCTTAGGTATCGGAATTGTTGGTGGAAGAGGTTCTAATGGTTCTGGTGATATATTTATTGCCTTCTCAACAGCTAATTCTAATGCTTTCAATAGAAATATAACTAAGAGTGTAAAAACTTTACCAAATGATTTAATCACACCGTTATTTGAAGCGACAGTTCAAGCGGTTGAAGAGTCCATTGTTAATGCTTTAATAGCTGCTGAAACGATGGAGGGGATAAATGGTAATAAATCATATGCCCTACCACATGATAAATTAATTGGAATATTAAAAAAATATAATCGGATAGATTAAAAGGTATAACTGTCAAATTCAGGGATTAAAGCAAAACTCGCGAGTAAATTTTTAAAATAGATATCGATATTGAATACCGATACTTCTACCCGACTCTGGCATTATAGATTTTATTTTGGATAAATGATTGTAATAGGTTTCATCAAGTAAGTTATTTAATTGAAACACTAATCGATGACTTCCTTTTTTAGTTTCAAAAGAATAACTACCAAATATATCAATTAAAAAGTACCCTGGAGTCATGCTTTCAAATTCTGAAATCTTTTTTTGATCTAAAACCTTACTTAGCCTAATTGATCCTGAAAAATCTTTATTTGATTTGGTAGAGACCAATAGACTAATCTTATCTGGAGGCATATATGCTATATGGTCATTATTAGATTTATCTTTTCCTCTAACTAAAGAGAAATCTGTAGTTACATCAATCATTTTTCCTTTATATCCCATTTGAAATTCTCCACCGCTTATTTCCGTTTTAATTCCACGCATTTGATATTTATATAGCCAACCACTTGACCCGCTTCCCCATTCAATCCAATCTGCTCCAGGGACAAATCCGTCACCCATTTTCATATATTGATGAAAGTTTGGGCTTTGATTAAAAAAACCATTCAGTAAGAAAAAGAATTGGTCTTTTTGATATTGAATTGAGTTCTCAATTCCAACTGTCTCTTCAAGGTCAAGAGTAGGGTTGCCAATCTCATAACTGTAACTACCAAGATGTGGCCCATCTGAAAACAGATCTTCAATTCCAGGTGTTCTTCCTGTTCTCATAATGGTTGTTGAAATTTGCCAATAATCCCAAGACTTAATAAGTGCAGCAGATAAGGAGAGAAAACCAAAATTTTTCTTTTCTACAGATTTTTCATCAATATTTGAAAATTTTGCACCTTTATTTTGAGGATCTATAATTGAATATTCACTTCTAAAAGAAACTTGCCCTGTAAGACCAAATATATCTTTTTCTCTAAAGCCAAATAATGAAAAGTTTGACTCGGATGTATTTGGTGTCCAATAGAAGCCACCAGCAGTAAACATTCGGTATTGAATTGCGGCACCAATTTCCTTTTTTAATCCAGTCATCTTAGACTGTAAGAGTAATATGTCTTGACCTAATTTGACCGATGGTTGCTTTTGATTTGACTCAAATTCAGAATGAGCATAATGAATAAACTTTTGATCTAAGTCAAAGGTTTCAAAACCTTTAAAATCAATATCTTGATGATAGTTTAACTTTTGAGTGGTTTTATTCATTTCCATATCTACGCCACTAATGTGTCCTTCAGGGCTTCCTGGTATTCCATAATCCATTTGAACATGTTCAATTGAAATGGTTCCTCTTTTTCCATCATGAAATCGTGTTAATCCAAAAAATCCTTCAGTGGTATTCATGGAGGTGTTTTTTAGTTGTCCTAATGGGGTCATTTGATCCCCAGTTTTTCTATTTTGTAAAGAAAAACGAAAATTGTTTTTATTAATCGGAGTAACTAAAGAAAAATTATTAAACAAACCTTTGTTGCCAGAATCGTAACCGGATGTTATATATGTATGAAGATGATCAAATTCAATTTCTGGGATAGAATTTTTTTCAACGTCAATAACTCCACTGATGGCATTTGATCCAAAAAGCAGAGCGCGTGGCCCTCTAATTATCTCAATTTCTTCTACTCCTCCCAGGTCCATACTTAGAGCATGATCTACAGAAGTTTGAGACAAATCACCAACTTCAAATCCATTCTCAGTGATCAAAAAACGGTCACCCGAATATCCTCTTAAAATCGGACGAGTTGTTCCTTGCCCCATAGACTGAATTGCTACACCCATCTCATTTTGAAGGGTTTGCGCAATGGAACCTTTCATATTTTCTTGAATCTTTTTCCCAGACATAGAAAAACTAGAGAGTGAAGAAGTAGGGTCCAAGTCACTATGAACTTCTACTTTTATTTCTTCAAAATGTAAAACTTCAGGATCTATTAAAATCCTACCAAGATCCACAAGGTTTTTATTTATTACTATAGCTAAAGTTGTATCACGATAACCTAGAATTGAAATTTCTAATTCTATCTTTCCATTCGGAAGATTGATTATTGAAAATTGGCCATCCAGATTTGTTGCTGAACCTAGTTTTAGTTTTTTTACATATACATTAACATCTTCTAAAGGTTCAGAATTATTTGAGGAAAGGACTCTCCCTTTTAACTCTGCATTTTGTGCATGCATTGGAAAAATACATGCACAAAATATTACAGTTAATACAAGCTTATTGTACGGTGATAGGTACATTGTTTGTTGATGTATAGTCTGCATGCTCATCATGCATTAACTTAAGCTTAAAGCTTGTTGAGCCAGTGCTGACACCTGTGATTTTCAATGCCATTCCATGTTCTTCATCACCACCATCATCATGATGTTTTTCAAATTCAACTGTAGCAACGCTAGCATTGAATCCAGATACTCTTAATTCTGCTTCTTCCTCTTCTTTACCTTCATGTTCTTCATGCTCTAGCTCTTTTCCATCATCACCAAGAAAATGTACAGAAAGTTCTAAAGTTTCTCCAGCATTTAAGATTATAGAGCCTGTTTTAGTACCTTTAAATTCTCTATATACTTCTGTTTCACTACTACTTTCTAATATGAAACCTTCTGCATCAGTATGTTCTTCCTCATGTGCATGGTCATCATCTTCGCAACTCACAATGAATAGTGCTAAAAATATTCCAAAAATAGATACTAGAGAGCGAGAGCTCTTTTCAAAATCAATAGTCATAATTGATTCCCCTAAATTTATTTTTTTAAAAATTGACTTTATTTTTATAGCTGTCAAAAAGCTATATAATATCTTTATGATATATTTAAGGGGGGAGCCCTAGATAGGAAAAGTCCAAATGATTTATCAGAAGTGATTATGCAAATGGAATCAATAATTAAGTTTTTATTATCAGGTATAAATGATTCTTTTGTTGAACCACTAATAGTTTTGCGAACTTTATTGGTACAGATATCGCAGTCATCATGTACAGAAGAATGTTCGTTATGCTCACAATCAACAGCACAAAGACTATAATCGCCTGCTTCAGTGAAATTTGCAGATTCAACTATGTGAAAATTTGAGCTTATAAATACAAGAACTAGAAGAATTGATAATATTTTGTTTCCAAAGTTCATATTACAAAATAATGAATATACTCATTATAGTAAAAACGGTTTTATTTTAATTATTATGTAATAATTAACTAAAGATTGGAACTTAAAATAGTGCTAATAATTTGTTCTTTAGATTCTAATAGAATTTCTACGCTAGAGACTGCTTTGTAATAGTAAATATCAGATTTATCTTCAACTATAAAAGCGATTAGTCCAGCATCTTCAAATGCTTTTGTTTGACCCATTCCACCATTAAAATAACCAGAATTTTGGATAAAAATAAAATTCTTGCCATTTTGTTCTATCTCTTTCTGTTGCAAAGGAAATAATGGGTTTTCAGTTCCACTGAATTGACCAATCCATCGAGAAATATTTTGTTCTGTAGATCCACCAATATTTTTAAAAACAATCAGATTAAATTCACCTTTTGAATTTGTGATTTTATACTCTTTATCTCTCATTGAAGAGGTAGGTTTAATAGAATTCCAATTTGAAGGAATACTTGAGACAGCTTTTGACTGATTATTTATTGAGGGAGTTTCTTTAATTGATTTGAGATCAGAAGGTTGATCATAATCAATTAATAATATTAAAATAATTCCACTAAAAAATGCTAAGATGTATGATATTGATTTAAATTTTTTCACCATATAATGTAACGCTCAAAACGTTCAAATAATAGCTTTTAATATTTAAGATAAATATTTAAATTAATTAAGATATTTAATTAATTAAAAAATAAAATACTAAATAACCATAAATTCAGATTATGAAGTACGTCACTTATATATTTATTTTTATTTGTTTTGCAAAATCTCAATCAGATCTTGATATACAAAACATTGAACAAATGCCATTACATACAAAAATACTTTGGGGCGAAAATGGGTTTTTTAGGCAGATTAATTTCGGACCAAAAACAAGAAAAGATGAACTGAAGCTACGTGTAAAAATGCTTCAAAATCATCAAAAGCTAGCACTCCTTAGTTTAGGAATGTTGGCTTACCAGTCCTCATTAGGTTATAAAATGTACGAAGGTGATTATTCAAAACTCTCAAGTCATAGAAAATTCAGTACAATAACATGGAGCTTTTATATGACATCAGCTTCTTTAAGTTATTTTGCTCCTCCAGCACAAAAATACGAAAAAAGAGTGAGCTCAATGAAAGTACATCGTTGGTTATCTTACATTCATTTTGCTGGAATGATGGCAATTCCTTTTCTGGGTAAAAATATTTCAAATTCAAATGATTATGATAAAGCTCTAAGATTACATAAAAATGTTGCAACTATTACAGTAACAAGTATGAGTCTTTCTGCATTACTAACTATACTACCCTATTAATGAATCGATTATTATTAATACTACTAATATCAGTTAGTTTTGCGCAAAAAATTGATATTAGTTCATCAGAAATAAAATATTATGGAAATCATTTTCTTCATAGTTGGATAGGTATTTCAAGCGAAGTAAAAAGTACTGTTATTTATGATGGTTTAAAAAAGAATGGAAGTGTTTCAATAAAGGTTCCTCTAAGCTCTTTTGATAGTAAAGTCTCAAGTAGAGATTCAAACATGCTGTTTTATACTGACGCAATTGACTATCCAAATGTGAAGTTTAAATCAACAGAAATATCAATGATCAATGATTCTGTTAGAATCGTTGGGAATTTATCTTTTCATGGTATAACCAAAAGTGTGTCAACTACAGCAAGTATAAACACTTCAAATGGATTTAAAGTTCAAGGAAGTTTTATAATTAAACTATCTGACTATAATGTACCTAGACCAACTTTTATGTTTATAAAGATAGATGATCAAATTCGAATAGAATATACTTTTCAAACCAATTAAGATTCGACTGATATGAGCCTTGCTACAATAAATAAAGGATAAAGTTTGCATATATCTAATAATAGTTTTGAAGAGCTTGATCTTCGATTTAGATCTAATTTAATTAATTCAATAGTAGGTATAAAGCAAGCGTCCCTTGTTGGAACAATTAATTCAAATAATTTAACTAATCTTGCAATATTTAGTTCAGTAGTTCACTTAGGTAGTAATCCAGCATTAATTGGTCTTTTTACTCGTCCTATTACAACGCCTCCAAAACAAACTTTAAATAATATTATTTCTGAAGGCAGTTTTACTATTAACCATGTTAACAAAAATATTATTTCACGTTCACATTGTACCGCTTTCAAATTTTCAGCTAATGAATCAGAATTTGCTGAGTGTGGCTTAACCGAAAAATTCATTGAAAATTTTAGAGCTCCTTTTGTTAAAGAATCTCAAGCCTCTATTGGATTGAATTATATTAGACATTTTGATATCAAAGAAAACGGTGTAATAATGATTATAGGGAGCTTGTCTCATTTAATAGTAAATGACGATCATGTTCAAAAAAATGGTGAAGTAGATATGATGTTACTAGATTCTATCGGTGTTGCTGGTAACAATACCTACTATGAATTTCTCAAGCATAAATCTTTAAACTATATAGCTTCTAATCAACGTGTTTTACTAAATAAAATTGTTAAAGAAGAAAAATCTAAGTCGGATTCGTAATATTTTTATTATTTAACTATATTTTTTAACCATAAAAATTGTATTTTCGCGACTAATTTTTAATTTATTTTTAGTAAATAACATAATAAAGAAAGAAAAATAATGTCAAAAACAAACTCACTTTACGATCAAATTCATTCTCATTACGCAACATTTGAAGAAGAACATGCAAAAAATGCTAGCGGCAATAAAGCTGCAGGTAGCCGTGCACGTAAAGCTCTTGGTGAAATCAAAAAGCTAGTTACAGCTTATCGTAAAGCATCTGTTGCTGGTGAATAATTAACTTTTTAAGTTAAAATTAATTAAAAAAGCCTCCATTTCGGGGGCTTTTTTGTTTGTAAGAAAAACATCCGTTTTTGTGGATTATTTATTATATTCGCAACGTATACTTTGATTAATTCTGTTTTATTTGTAATAATTTCTGAATTATAACTCATTATCTCACAATTAGCCAAAGTTGTTTAATTAACTAAGTTCAGGTGTTAGTCACCTGTGAAGGATGAATGAATGAATATATATGTAGGGAATATCTCTTGGCAGTTAACAGAAGAAGACCTAAGTGCTGCTTTCGCAGAATACGGTACAGTTGATAGTGCTAAAATTATCACTGATCGTGAAACAGGTCGTTCTAAAGGATTTGGCTTTGTTGAAATGTCAGATCAAGGTGCAGCTGAAAAAGCCATTGAAGGATTAAATGGTAAAGAGTTGGATGGACGTGCTATGAAAGTAAACGAATCCAAACCTCGAGAAGATAGGCCAAGACGCCCTCGATACTAAAATTTGATAGTATCTGATTTACGATTCAATTTAATTTGATATCGGTGAAAAAAGCCTCCAATTGGAGGCTTTTTTTTTATTTAACTATTGTTACTCTAAAAACTGTATATTTCTAGAACTAATAAAAGGACCTCAAATGTTAAAAAAACTAATATTAACTGGTATAGCTACCCTTACCCTATCAAATGTATTTGCTCAAGATAAGAATACTGTTTACATGGAAATGGCGGGAGTTGGTCTTCTTTATTCTTTCAATTATGAAAGAAATATCACAGATAAGATTACTGCAAGAATCGGTTATAGTGCTGTTCCTATTGGTGATGATGGAGTATCGGTAAACTCTATTCCAATAATGGCTAATTACCTATTAGGTGGTGGTAATCACAAGCTTGCTCTTAGTGGTGGTGTGAGTATGATTTCTTTAGATGCTGATACTGAATTTGGCGGTGTTACACTAGGCTCTACCACTGCTAAGGTATTTGGTGGTGGTTATCGTTATCATAGAATGACTGGAGGCTTTTTCTTCAACCTATCAACATATATGATAAACCTTGGTGATATTGGTTCTATTGCAACTGCTGGAATGGGTTTAGGATGGACATTCTAAGATAAATTAATTTTATCTTGATGAATTTAAAAAGCCTCCTTATTGGAGGCTTTTTTTTTATTAAATTGTCTAGAAAAATATATTAGGTTAGGATTAAATAAATGTTAGAAAAAATATGCTGGGATGATGTTGAAGAAGAACAATTAAATCCAATGATCAAGCGAAAGATGATTTGGGGAGATAAAGTAATGATCTCTAAATTAGAGTTAAGTGATGGATGTATTGTCCCACAACATCAACATGACAATGAACAAATCACCCAAGTTATATCAGGGACAATCCGTTTTTGGTTGGGAAAAGATAAAGATCAAGAAATAGATGTTCATCCAGGTGAATCTTTAATAATACCAGGAAATCTTCCACATGAAGCACTTATGATAGGTGATGTAGTGGAGGTAGATAC
>ENA-OREN01003214-OREN01003214.1-marine-metagenome-genome-assembly--contig:-NODE-3214-length-15420-cov-3.305938_pt1 | contig 15420 bp, 17 predicted proteins | sample MGYA00248624_ERZ508555 | MGnify/ENA primary metagenome ERZ508555 (study PRJEB26222, sample SAMN06267773) | marine metagenome | isolation source: Saanich Inlet, British Columbia, Canada | place...
GATGCTTCTTTCGTCGACGATCTGGGGGCGGACTCCCTAGATACGGTGGAACTTGTAATGGCCCTCGAGGAAGAATTTGATGCCGAGATCCCAGATGATGAGGCCGAAAAAATAACGACGGTGAAGCAAGCGGTCGAATTTATTCAAAAAAATACCAATACCTGATTACGCCTGAACATCAGATTCCAGCACCCCTATAAAGCCGGCTGACGCTCACGCTTCAGGCGGCTTTATTTTTTTATAAAACTAATATGCATGGATTAAGAAAAGTGGTTGTCACAGGTCTCGGCTGTATTTCGCCGGTAGGCAACGACCTGGATTCAACGTGGGCTGGTTTAACGTCAGGTCAAAACGGTATAAACACGGTCAGTCATTTTGACGCCTCTGACCTTCCCACGCGAATTGCTGGGGAAGCAAACGGTTTTGATCCTGAGGCACGCCTCGGCGCTAAAGAAATACGACGGATGGATCGGTTCATCCAGTTGGGCTTGTGTGCCGGGCTTGAGGCTTTTGAAGACAGTGGTATCGATTTAGAGAGAGTCGATCGAGATCAGATTGGCGTTTTAATTGGAGCGGGAATTGGCGGGCTGAATACAATTGAGAGCACGACTCGGTTAATGGCCGAAAAGGGTCCGCGAAAGGTCTCACCCTTTTATATTCCCAGCAGCATAATTAACATGGTCTCGGGCAATCTCTCCATCATGTTAGGCCTTCGGGGACCGAATCTAGCGGTAGTCACGGCTTGCACCACAGGGACTCATGCCATTGGTGAGGCGGCACGGATGATTGCACTTGGAGACGCAGAAGTTATGATCGCTGGAGGAACCGAGGCGCCGATTACGCCCACCTCGCTCGCTGGATTTGCAGCCGCAAAAGCACTAAGTCGTCGAAACGATGATCCAACAGTCGCGAGTCGACCGTGGGATCTCGAGCGCGATGGTTTTGTGATGGGCGAGGGTGCCGGAGTCATGGTTCTAGAGTCAGAGGCACATGCAAAAAAACGGCGATCCCGTATTTATGCAGAGCTCTCAGGTTATGGGGTGAGCGGCGATGCCCATCATATGACGCAACCCGCGCCCGGTGGGGAGGGTGCCGCCCGATGTATGAAAAGCGCGTTGCGAAGTGCGTCAATCTCGACCGACACCATTGACTATGTAAATGCGCACGGTACGTCGACCCCGCTCGGTGATCTCGCGGAAACACTCGCACTAAAAAGCGTGTTCGCTGATCATGTCAGTCAAATTATGGTCAGCTCAACTAAATCAATGATCGGGCACCTTTTAGGTGCTGCAGGCGGTGTTGAAGCGGTGGCTACGGTAAAGTCGATTTTCCACCAGATCATTCCGCCCACGATTAATCTTCATAATCCTGATCCGGATTGTGATCTTGATTATGTTCCGCATTCATCTCGAGAGGTTGTCATCCGTTCTGCGCTCTCGAACTCCTTTGGCTTCGGTGGCACAAACGGCACCTTGGTTTTTTCTTCGATCACAACTTAAGTCGCCTCGGAATAAACCACACTCTGTTGGGTAATATGCTCTCGGCAAACTGGACATTGAGAGCACTTTTGGCAACATCCGTTGCGATCGTCTTTTGTGTTGCTGGCGTATCAATCCTCTTTCTCTATCAGTCGGTCCGAACCCCAATTGCAGCAAGCGACCAATTTCTGGTTATTGAGTCTGGCGCTGGACTGTCAAAGATCGCAAGGCAGTTCGAGAATCAGGGCTTTACCCATTCTGAGTGGCCAGTGATTTTCTGGGGGGTCCTGAGCGGAATCTCGGCCTCATTAAAGGCTGGCGAGTACTTTGTTGAAACCGGGGAAACGCCTGCACAAGTGCTTGGGAAAATTGGACGCGGTGAGATCTTCGAACGCAAGGTAACGATATTGGAAGGTGTTACATTTAGGGAGATGTCAGCTCGCCTCGCCCAGGCTAAAAAATTGAAAGATCAACTGAGTCAGATGTCAGACACGGAAGTAATGAACACACTCAATCTCGATGCACCGTCAATCGAGGGTTCCTTCTTCCCGGACACATACCATTATGTGTTAAACGAGTCGAGTGTTGATGTCCTGTCACGTGCCGCGGTCAAAATGGATCGTGTATTAACCGAGATCTGGGAATCACGAAGTGCAGATTTAAGTATTTCCACTAAATATGAGGCGCTTATTCTTGCGTCGATCATTCAAAAGGAAGCAATGTTGGAAGCGGAGATGCCGGTGATAAGTGGCGTACTCCAAAATCGGTTGAAAATTGGCATGCGTCTACAAACCGATCCGACGGTGATCTTTGGGCTTGGGCCAGACTTCGATGGCCGCTTAAAACGCAGTCATTTGAAGAAGGATACCGCTTACAATACTTATACTCGGCATGGTCTTCCGCCGGGTCCTATTGCTGCGCCGGGTAGAGCAGCATTGTTGGCAGCCGTTAACCCATCCGAAACAGAATTTCTCTATTTTGTGGCTAAAGGCGACGGTTCACATTATTTTTCAAAAACACTCGCCGAACACAATCAGGCTGTCAAAAGATTTATTAAATAACGTTTATGAACAATCAGCGAGGAAAATTTATCTCTTTTGAAGGAGGAGATGGTGTCGGAAAAACCACTCAGATTAACCTCGCGTGCCAGTATGTTGAAAAATTGGGTCATACGCCTGTTGTCACGAGAGAGCCAGGGGGCACCATGCTCTCTGAACAGATTCGAGGCCTTGTTCTAGAAAGTTCAGCTGGGATTACCCCGGTAACCGAGGTTTTAATGATGTTTGCAGCACGCGCACAACACACCTCAGAGGTTATCGAACCTAATCTGGCAGCGGGCAAATGGGTTCTTTGTGATCGGTTCACGGATGCCTCCTACGCCTATCAAGGTGGGGGTAGGGGATTACCTGATGAATTGATAGACGTGCTCGCTGAAATTGCAACAAATGGGCTGGAGCCCGATCTCACACTGCTACTCGATCTGGATGTTAAAGAAGGGGTCCGACGCAGTCATTTGCGAGATTCCCCTCTGGACCGATTTGAGTCGGAGGCGATTGAGTTTAAAAACCGGATTCGAGCGGCCTATCTTAAACGGCAAGATCACAATTCGATGAGGATTGTTTTGGTTGACGCGGCGCAGTCGATTCAAGAAATTGAATTCGAGATTGCGACACGAATTGATGATCTGCACGCTCGATCTCTTGGCTAGTCCAATGCCTTGCGAATGGCTAGAAAATGCCAGAATTAAACTGATCAGTCGATGGCAGTCATTGCCTCACGGAATTCTTCTTACCGGACCGGCGATGATTGGTAAGTCGCTACTCGCTTTTGATCTCGCACGGATTATGTTGTGCGAAACGGATCAAGATAAGTCAGGTTGCGGGACATGCTCTTCTTGTCAGCTTGTTGAGCAAAGCGTACATCCGGATCTTCATGTCGTCACAAGTGAAGCAAGCGGGAATTTTTTGTCCACTCATTTCGTCAGACATGCAGAAAGATACTGGCTTGAAAAAAAATTGACGTCTGCTCGAAAGCCAAGTGAGCAGGTTGGTGTTGACTCGATTCGGGCCTTAAACCAAAATCTCGCCGCTACGGCAAGTCGTGGGGCTCGAAAGGTTGTTATTTTTCCTAAAGCAGATCAACTCAACCATAACGCGGCCAATGCACTCTTGAAGTTACTGGAAGAGCCCACCCGTGATACTTTCATTATTTTGGTAACCTCGTCCGGGCATCGTTTACCCGCAACAATTCGAAGTCGATGCATCCATTTTTCAGTCAAAGGACCCTCGTCATCTGTTGTGGCGACCTGGCTTCGAGATGAGAAGGGAGTGGACCCAGAAACCGCCACCCAATTGTCAGGAGCCGGGCTTGGACCGTTTGTTATTACGGACCTTATTGAACGAGGCGTCGATGGGGCTCTGCTTGAGTTTCTCGAATCTATTCGGGGACGCGAGTCGGTCTTTGGTGAATTCGAGACTCTCAAGCCATTTTTCGAGGCTTTGGGTGACGAATTTGTCCTTGAACTTCTGCAGCGCCAGTTCCTAAAGCAAGTGCGCAGGAGTGCGAGCGCGGGCGTTCTCTCTGCAAGTGATAAGACAATAATGGATCGATTTGTTGAGATTGGGGAGGTTCGTGAAAGCCTTCGCACCACAATCGACTCGCAGCTAGCGCTTGAAGATATGTTGATTCGCATTCAGAGTTAGCGAATGCCACAAAACCATATACTTTGATTCCGGTCCGGCAAGGAAAAAACATGATTGATCATCCTAATGAGAGCGGTTCTCGAGCGAGAACCGTGTCGGTGTCAATTAATGATGCGCGAACGTTACGAGCGGCTTATATGCCGTTCCTTAAAAATATGGGATTGTTTATTCCAACAACCAAGGAATATGAAATGGGCGACGAGATATTTCTTGTGCTTAAGTTGATTGATGATGAACAATTCGCATTGGCAGGATCTGTAGTTTGGGTCACCCCGGCAGATGCCCAAAGCAGTCGTACGAGAGGCGTTGGGGTTCAGTTTAAGGGGCCTGAGGGAAAACGCCTGCAAGAACGGGTCACGATGTTGTTGGGAGATTCAGATACCCAACATGGCGCAACGCATACGCTTTAAATTATGTTAGGTACGTATTTATGTTGATCGATTCGCATTGTCACGTGGACTTTCCCGACTTGTCGGAAGATATCACCGGGGTGGTGATGAGGGCGCGGTCAGCTGGCGTCTCACATTTATTGTGCGTCAGCGTTAATTTAGCGGACTTTCCAAGAATGGTTGAAATCACAGCGCCGTTCGACAATATTTCACTGAGCGTCGGGGTACACCCCAATGAAATACTGTCGCACGACGAGGAACCGGACGAGAAAACGCTTGCAAACTTGGCAACGCATGAAAGGGCCGTCGCAATAGGGGAAACCGGGCTCGATTATTTTCGATCAGAAGGCGCGCAGGACTGGCAAAAAGATCGTTTTGCAGTTCATATAGCGGTCGGGAAAGCGCTACAGAAGCCTGTTATTGTTCACTGCCGGCATGCTGCGGCCGATACGGTTGAAATAATCAAAACAGAGGGCGCCCATGAATGTGGCGGCGTCATGCATTGCTTTGCCGAGGATTGGGTCACCGCCCGGCAAGTAATCGATCAGGGGTTCTACATCTCTTTTTCGGGTATTTTGACATTTAAAAATGCAGCCGAACTTCGCGAGGTCGCCAAAAAAGCGCCACTCGACCGGATACTGGTCGAGACAGACTCGCCATATCTGGCGCCGCATCCATTCCGGGGCAAGACGAATGAACCGGCGTTGGTTCGTTATACAGCCGAATGCTTGGCGGAACTAAAAGGAATTACGCTTGAAGAGGTTGCGGAGGCCACCAGTGACAATTTTTCGAGATTGTTTCCACTGGCCAAGGTTTCCAAAGGTGCTCAGATCTAGTCTGGAGTTACCGGTCGTTTGAGTTCGCGCCTCTGATATATGTTCGCATAATGTATATTATGTAAAGTTAACGAAATCACCGATAATCGGTTGCTTCGTCCGTGTTTCACCCTCTTAGAGTGTCGATTCGTTGACGGTTGGTCATTTCTCAGCCAGAATCAAATCTATTCAGGGCGCCCTTGGCGCCCGGTGACTCCCCAATAACATCGCCTTACAGGACGCCGGTTAAATGACGCAGAAGGAAATAGAAACCCCGGCAGGATCTGACAACGCCAATAAACCTGTAGCTCCTCAAGCTGCCCCGGCCCCTAAAACGCCGGATCCGGTTAAAACGAGCGGTCGTAAGCCCGCGACGATAGGCCCCTCGATTGTGATCCACGGTGATGTGAGTGGCGAGGAAGATCTGATCGTTGACGGCACTGTTGAAGGTACCGTTAATTTCAAGGACAACAACCTGGTTGTCAGTGCTAATGGACAAGTGAAGGCCAATATCAGCGCTCGGATTATTCGAATCGATGGCGAGGTCAAAGGAGAACTCCACGGCAGTGAGCAAGTTGTTATTAGTCCGTCCGGTAAGGTGCACGGTGACATTCGGGCGCCCAGAGTCGTCCTCGAAGACGGTTGTACATTCAGGGGATCGGTCGAAATGGAAACCGAAAAATCGCCTGCACACGACCGCGCAGCGACCCCAAGACTCCGCCCTACTGCCGCGCGACCGGTGCGCCCTGGACGGGAAAGTTAGGCTTTACTGAAGCCAGACCCTGAAAAACAAAAAACCGCGGATAAACCGCGGTTTTTTATGGGTGAACCCACCCTTACACTACCTTTTATTTAGGAAACAAAAGAAGAAATATCCGAGAGTGAAACCGTTTGATGCGAGTTGCCGCCCTCGGCCCTCACTGATTGAACACTCTGATATCCCTTAAAGATTTCTACTTTCGCAGGATCAAACGCAGCGATTGGGCCCTGAATCAATTCAGGATGCTCGTATAGAATGTCATCAGAAAGCGGAACAAACACTTGGTTTTTCACGTTTTTTACTCTTGAAGCAATTTTCAATACCGTCATCTTAACTGCGCGTTGGGGTCAATCGCCGTCAAACCTATGGTAAAACAGTGGCAAAAGATGACGAAACCGTGGATAACCGTAAAAATCGTGCATTTCTCCTGTTTAACTAACCTGTAACTGAAGCTCATGACCACCGTAATTGCCGTTGTAGAGGATGATCCAGACCAGCGTGAGAACTACAGCGATGTATTAACGGCCCATGGCTATGAGGTTCGAACCTACCCCGATCGCCCAACCGCCGAGGCGGCATTCAATCTGGAACTGCCGGATCTCGCGATGCTCGACATCATGCTTGGGGAAGATATGAATGGCGGTTTTGATTTGTGCATGCAGCTTCGCAATATGAGCTCAACGTTGCCTATTATTTTCTTGACCGCAAGAGATAGTGATGCTGATCGAATATCTTCCCAAAGAATGACGGCTTGGGATTACATAACAAAACCTGTCAGCCTGGAGTTCCTCGTTGCGCGCGTTCATGCCCTTCTGAAAATAGCTGATCAGCTTCAAACCGCGCCAGCTGAATCCGCTACTATTTCGGTAGGATCGTTAGAACTTAATGAAAACAGCATGCTGGTTCACTGGAAAGGACAGCCGGTAAATCTAACCCTCACCGAATTCTGGATAATCGAATCGTTAACCCGCAACCCAGGGCATGTAAAAACATATGACGGATTAAGTGATGTCACTCGACAGGGCTTAGTCGAGCGAAATACGATCAACGGTTATATTCGACGAATTCGAAATAAATTCAGAACATTAGATGATTCATTCGATCGAATCCAAACTGTTCACGGAACCGGCTACAAATGGGAGCAAGATAGCACGTGAGTGCAAATTCTGTTCGCGCCAGCGGGCGGTTGACTGGCACTAAAAAATCTGGTGCAACCGTCCCGACAATCAGGCCGGGGCTAAAAATCCGAACGAAACTACTTCTATTGGTGTCTTTTCTGCTCGTGATTCCGTGGATGGGCTATGAATCGGTTCGCGAGATGGAAAAATTCCTCCTGGAAGGTCAAGAGCAGGCGCTTGAACTGACGACCCAGGGAATATCCAGCATCCTGGGTAACCGAAGTGAACTTTTTGACTCGGAAATCGGCGTTTCGGAACTCGCAGGCGCGACCCTTCCGAATCTCATAAAGGAGATAGATGAGCCCCTAGCGATAGATGCGCCCTCCGAAATCTGGGCACAGGCGGTCGGTGAGATGGTTAATTTTACCGGGTTTGGTTTGTACGAGTGTGGCCCAGACTATCGTCCCGATTCACTCGCGGTCCGTCATGCAATGTCGATTGATAGCACGATGATTTTCGCGTATTTTGAGATCGACGACGACATACTTGTATTTCGCAACCCTGACCTTTTATCTCTCGATACCAATGATCAAATTCGCCTTACGATTCAAAAAAAATCAGGCGAGATTCTCCGTTATCTCTTAACGCCTGAAGGACCCGGTCGGCTTAGCATTTACCTAATGAAGTCCAATTGGAGCGAGGTTGTTGATGGTGAAGCACTAAGAGAGATTGCGGGGACCATTGACCCTGATGAATATGGATACGCTGTAAAGCTAAGAATTCCAATAGCATTCTTGGGAACAGGCTCAAAACTCAAATTTGAGATCGTTGATGTTGATGATGACCAGACTCGGGAAATTAGGCAAATTATCAGTACAGAGCCTGATCCTTTTTTGCATAAATTTGGAAGTGTTCGACTTGTCACCCCGGCCTTGGCTAAATTGATTCAACCCGTTTACGTCTCTGAAGCGAACATCATGGTCTGGGACCAGTTCTTCCGGGTGCGAGCCCAAGTCGGATCCGTTTTTCCATCGATTAGAGAAGGTTTCGGGCGATCGTCGGATGAGCAATCTTTCTTATCCTCGATAGAGGATCGTTTTTTCGAATTTTTTGAGTGGATTTTACGTAACCCTGCTCGCGGCATGGCTGATATGCCGACTGACTCCAGTCGCGAGGATCGCAGGCTTCTTAATAAAGTCATCGGGGATGGGGTCGCAGTTAGCGAGCGTCGACGATACGGTGACGCTAAACTGATCGTCACGGCTGCTCCGATTTGGGCCGCCGGGCAAATTCAGGGCGCGGTACTGGTAAAGCAAAGCGCTAACAAACTGCTGACACTTCAATATGAAACTTTGCAGCGCTTCACGATCTTGTTCCTAGGCGTGTTTGTATTTTTAGCATTTGCAATTTTGGTGTTCTCCACTCGACTGACCTATCGGGTCGGAAAGCTTCAGCGCGAGACGGAACAGGCCGCAACCGCCGAAGGACGTCTTTTAAAAGACCGGATCCGAGCAGGCGCCCGTTCGAGCGATGAACTCGGCAGTCTGACCCGAAGTATATCGGCGCTATTACAAAATCTGGGTCAATACACCCGTTATCTGGAAAAACTCCCCGATACCCTGGCGCATGAGCTTCATAACCCGCTAAACGTCGTTAACTCCTCTCTTGAAAACCTGCAATACAACCATCAAGATCTCGCCGACGACAAACACTTGCAACGTGCACGAAACGGAGTTGGGCGGCTACGATCGATTATTACCAGTCTTACCGAAGCGGCAAGCCTCAAGGAGGCGCTAACGCAGGAACAAGAGCAGGCAGAACCTATCAATTTGCCGGATCTCGTGCGGTCTTGTGTCGAAGGTTATCAAGCGGCGAATCCAGATCACCGAATCATCGCCAATTTTAAAGATTTTCCTGCTCAGGTTATGGGGGTTCCCGATCGACTGGCTCAAATGTTAGACAAGCTTATTGACAACGCAATCCAGTTTGGCACCCCAAAGGGCCTGATCGTGGTCAATATTCAACCGTCTGGTGAGGGCGTGGACCTCGCGATCCTGAATGACGGCCCTCCCCTGCCACCCGATATTGCTGATCGCCTCTTTGATCCAATGGTCTCCAGCGCCAGAGATGCGCGAAAAACACATCTCGGTTTAGGTCTTTATATTGTTCGTTTAGTTGCAGAGTCTCACCGAGGCGTTGTTAGTGCCCAGAATCGTGGCAGCGATCGCGGAGTTGAGGTCACGGTGACGCTCCCGTTAATCAGTAACCGATAAGCATTAAAGACTAATATCATGTGTCTCTAGACTTCTAGGTAATAAATCAAGCGGACGAGATACCACAAAGGATGTCTGCAAGTTCAGGCTTACCTTTTGCGACCTCTTCCTCTGTTAGACCTTGAAGCTCATGCGGAAACACGAGCCATTGGTCCGTTTTGTGAACAAAAAAATCAGGCACACGCCCGGTTTGGCTTTTAGTCGGCTTATACCAACAGGTCGCAACGCGTAAATCAGCCGGCAAATTTCGTCGGCAGCGCGCTCCAAGTTCAGCAATCAGCGCTTCGATACTTTTACCTGAATCAAGCACGTCGTCGACAATAAGCAACTTATTATCTGCATTGAGTTTGCGAATGAGGTAACCGAGACCATGAACCTGAACCGATTCAGCGGTGCTCTCAATTCCTTGATAGTATGACGTTCTAATTGCAACGTGGTCTGTTGTGATGCCAGCATAATCGAGCAACTCCTGAACCGCTATCCCGACCGGTGTGCCGCCTCGCCATATGCCAACAATGAAATCGGGGCGAAAGTCACTCTCGAGAATTTTCTTGCCCAAAATAAAAGAGTCCCGTAAAAGTTCACCAGCGGATATAAATTTTTTTTCGCCCACAGTCGCCGTACCTACGTTTGAAGTCAGTGTTTATCGCGTGCTAATTTTATACACATAAAGAGATTTTCTAGCGCCTGTCGTTGGTGCGCTCATAAGGATCAACAACGGGTTTTAATTCCGAATTTTCAGGATATCCCGTCGAAAAATCACTGGTTGAGGTTGATATTTCCGCCTCTTCTACAATAATAACAACGTCGTCGTAAACTTTCTCTTCGGAAGCTTCATCCCCAGAGGTGACTTGGTCATTAACTGTTGTTGGGGTTTCAATATCGTTTTCTTCTGTTTCTGCGATCTCGGTTGCATTTGTAGAAGTGCTAGCCGCAGTCGGTATATTGTCCCTTTCGATGTCCGTATGCGTCTCGTCGTTCAAGTCGGTGGATTCAGGCGAAACCTGCTGCTCAACGACGTCATCGACAGGATCCGACCTCGGGATCCAGCCGGGATCTCCAAGGCTATATTCGACAGGACTATAAAATACAATTTGATCAGGCAATGATTTTTCAGGATAACGCTTCGCGAATTTTTCGACTCCGATTCGTGCGATTCCATAGCTGAAAAAAATATCACATTTATCGCAGGTTTGGCCCTGATAGCGAACGATCTGTTCGCCATTAATCCACATATTAAAAACCCCTTCAGTCTTTGCCCAGGTAGCTTGAACAATGGCTTCTTGCCATTCCCCAAGCAACTGTTGTTTCGTTAGAAGTGAGTAATACTCGCTGTCACTCGCAATCAGTCGACCTAACCAAAGCACGCCTGTTCGCCCCAACTCCAAAACCCACGCCGCCTTCTGGGTACGACTATCAATAAATTGTCCGAAACGATTCTTCGCCGGATAGCTGCTTTCGAACTCCTCAGGAATGTAGAACTGCCATCGATACCACTGCGGGCCTGTCTGTGAGCTGTTACTAGGCGTCTGCGCAAGCTCAGCTCGTTCGATTCCTGATTTACAGTCGTTATAGGGAGGCTTTGTTTGGCACTCACCGGCACGGAGTTCGAATCGTTGAATAAAGGGTTGCGAAGCTAAACCGGTCGGATCTTCAGTCGTCGACACCGCCCATTCAGGCGCAGTTAAAAACCGAGAGAATATGCCAGAATCGGCCATGGCAACATTCAGGAGGCTCCCAAACAAAACCAAGAGTATTAATTTCGCGGTTGGAATTACCGGGTGCCGCGATAATTTTTTAGGATATTTACGATTCATTACTGAGGACCGGTCGCGCTGAACCTAATGGTGCCTTGGGCCGAACTCGAAATGAAATAATGTATAGGGCGAGGGCAACATTTACGCCAATTTTACCCCACTTTTTACCCCATTTATTTCAACAACCGGCAAGCTTCTCGGCACGGCTCCAGGCGTCCCGCACTGTCTTTTACAGTCGGCCAGGTCTTAGCCGCGGACTGCCGGAGGCATTAATGGCGGTGAGAGGATCAGCATTCTGATCGACATAAATGGCGTAGCAGCTAGTGGAGATCTGAAGATGCTCTTTGCAGCCTAGGGGCAGCGCCCTACCGTCATTAGCACCGGTACCTTCGTGATGGGTTTATTGCTTTCTACCGGCCTAAATTTAGGATTCATCGTTCGAATCGGTTTATCGACGCCTAAAAAATCAACCATTTGCTAAGACCCGGCGGGGTTATCACCTTTTTTTTTAAAACCGTATTAAAACTTTTTGACTCCATCTGTTCTCGTGTATTTAGAGCACCATTACAGTGCGAAGCACGAACTGAATGCCCTACTGATGGCCATTCTTGGATCATTTAATTTATGAGTCGCTCGTATAACCGGTTCAGAGAGATTTTTAAGGTCGGCACGTTTATTGCTTGCATATAAGAGATGAACCCATCCGACGATATTTTTTTATAACCAACTCAAAGGAACTTGAACATGCTCAAATTTAAATCGCGACTCATTATCCCCACAGTACTTCTGCTTTCAACCATTTCGACTGCACCCGCGCTCGCCAATCCGAGTGTTGATGTTTTTGACAACACCATCACTGTTGAGGAAGTGATGGCGGCACAGAGGGGCTGGTGCGCGGGCCTGCTAGCCATAAACGAAGCCTATCAAGAAGGCGGCTTCAAAGCTGCGAAATCATCGACGATGTCGTTCAGATATTCGGCGCTACCGCCAACACCATGGATTCGTATAAATTGTCGACAACGAGGGTGGAGTCGCTCAGCCCGAAAAAACCTGGACCTTCTGGAAGCAGAAGACGGGGGACATCCGAATCATTCTGCATCACTCGTCGGCTCCATTTGATGCACGCTGACCCGAGCCCTTATTGCCCTCTAGACAGATCGAACCGATGTTAGCGGAAAAAGTTGTTCGAATTGGGACCAAGAAACCGGGAGTTGAACGATACAACGCCATTATCCAAGCGGCGGAAGCGATCATTACCGAGGAGCGCTCAATTAAGGGCTTATCCATTCAGTTAGTTGCCCGTCAAGCGGGTATTCCATGAGTGTCGGTTTATTATTTCTTTCCGTCGGTCAACTCATTAATTGAAACACTTTATGAGCGGAGTGTGGAACGGATGGCGATCGAGTTTTTAGGTGAGGCCCAAACTGAAACTACCCAGCTATGGCCCAGTTTTGTTGAGTCTCTGATGGATCAGACCCGATCTCACTATGAAAAAAATCCGGTTACGATGATTCTGGCGCTATCTCCCACATCACTGACGAGCCTTAATCAAGCTCATCAGCACTATGGAAAAGAATTGGCACATACGCTAGCCCATCTAACAGGAGGTCGAGGTTCCCAACAGTTGGTTCGCTCCTGTGAAATTGCATCTGAGATCGCGGACTGCGTCTGGAGAAAATCGTTTGTCGAGCATCAGATTATTTTGCCTTCTTTTCATCAACAAGCCAAAAGTGCGGTTATATCTTATCTCAAGTCTGTTATCAGATAAGTCTTTTTCGACCAGGTTTCAGCTGTTTAAAAGGCCTCCTCGAGGACCTTACAGGATGGGTCCAAGATAGAACCCATCCTGTAGCGGATCAATTTATCGAGGGAAATTAACAAACAAAAATCGAGTGTCGGGGTTAGGATATTTCTCTAGCGTGTTGGTCTGAAATTTTGGTAATTTCAAAAATAGACAGATGCGACATCACACCTCAGATGCTTTTTGGGCGCTAGAGGGTCTGATATGCAATCGTACCCAAAGCGAGAAAAAAACACCGAATCCGCGATACCACGTATAATCCGCGCGAAGCTAATTTTCCTACGTTTTATTTGACTAAACCGAGAGCTTAAGTGGCTGGGTGGCAGAGTGGTTATGCAGCGGCCTGCAAAGCCGTGGACGCCGGTTCGATTCCGACCCCAGCCTCCATTTTCGTTCGCCCGTTTAAAGCCGTTTCCGCCAACACGTGATATTTCAGCTTATTCTTCCAACATCCTCTTTGCGCTTGCAACTTATTCGTTTGAGTTGGTGATTAGCCAACCCGGGCATCAAACACCTCTTTTGCCGCCAGAAGCGCGTTGGTTGCGGCCGGAAACCCGCAGTAATCGATCATTTGGGTTATCGTGGCAATAATTTGATCCTGAGTTGCGCCTCGATTCAAAGCGGCATCCATATGGACTTTGAGCTGCGGAATGGCATATCCGAGCACCGTGAGCGCACTTACGGTGATTAACTCCTGAGTCACCTGATCCAGCACCTTGTCTGTTTCCTTGTATATATCGCCGTAGGCAAATTCAACATTCACTCGGGCAAAGAACGGCGAGATCGCTTCCAGCTTTGCAATATATTTCTCAGCATCTTCACCAAGATGTTCCTTTAATTCTTCCATACCAGCTTCATAGCGGTCATTCATATCTAGCATTCCTTATGTTCACGTTGCACAAATGGGACTTAATTGTACCGCTGAGGTTGGGTCATCCCTCCGCCGGAGTAGTAACAATAGGAAGATCTTCGCGTTATAGCCCGTTTAGGGATCATGTACGTTGAGCCTGTTTTCGATATCACTTCGCGAATTGGGAAGAACGGCCGTGAAGTCTCGACCGTCACCTTTCGCATGGTGATCTTTAGGACAAGATAGAATAATGACCAATTCTTTGCCTAGCTTGAGCGTTTCATCGATGGATTACTTAATATCATTCAAGCAGATTCCGACGCGGGGTTTAGCGCTATTGCTTATGTTTTCCCTTGCCTGTCTTGCACATGCCCAGGGCAACACTGAAAACATTTATTTCGAATTGCCCCCCGGATTTGAACAGGGTTTTGAGGAGAGCGATGAATCTTTTTTTATTCAGGAATGGGTGCCGAAGGGCGAATCAGTTAACGATTGGAGCGAGATGTTGACGCTCACTATTCAGAATATGCCCAATATTGATCCGGTGGGGTTTTTTGAGGCAGGTTACCGTTTGTGACGAAAGCAGGCCTCAGTCGCACGCTTGCGACTGAGGCGACTTACTGCCTACCATGTGTTTCGCTATTCCACTTTTGAAATCAGAGGTGCGAGCCGATACCCCTCGTCTCTCACGCGCTCAGAGGGGATGTAGTGGCGAACCACAAAATTAAAGACCCCCGTGTCGTTTGTGATTGGCACATTGTTGGCCGCATTCGTCCCGCAACCGAAGCGCACGGTGAATGTTCCATCGGCATTAGGGGAGGCGATATCTGAACTCATGTGCGCCACATCATTAAACATGAATCCCTTTTTGTCGTAGATCGTAAAAGACCAGAAAGCGCCATTGTCCGGATCTTCAAAGGTTGCTTCATAGCATCCCTTCGCGGGGTAGTCCGGTGAGCTCTCGTAAAGGTTATCCCTCAGTTGCGCGCCTCCCCAGCCTACCGCTGCTCCTACGGTATATTTGTCAAAGGTATATAACCCTCTTGAATCATCAGTCGGGGCGGTAAACATCCCTTTGGCTACATTACCTGGGTCCGCGGTCGCCAACTCTGCTAACTTTTCCCGAAGGGAACGTTCAACAGTCTCGAAGGCGTCTTTATCAACGGGCTCGGCCAAGAAGGGTTCCGCACTTGCCGCATCGATCACCATGGCATCCTGCAGCGCATTCGCTTCTTCCTGACTCAGGGTGCTGTCCAGTCGGACAATCAAATAGAGGTGGCTTCCAAGGTGGGTTGCTAACTGGTAGGTCCCGCTCCCATAGGACATGGGCTGAATGCGATGATCCTCGGTCACCGGTTGCACGGAGATATATTTACCCTCCGGTACCGGTGGCAGCGTGACCGTCGCGCCTTTGGATACGTCAACCACCGCAAAACTGTAATAAGTATCCCTGTTCATTCGCACCACCGGCTGATCG
>ENA-OREN01003215-OREN01003215.1-marine-metagenome-genome-assembly--contig:-NODE-3215-length-15408-cov-8.428739_pt1 | contig 15408 bp, 25 predicted proteins | sample MGYA00248624_ERZ508555 | MGnify/ENA primary metagenome ERZ508555 (study PRJEB26222, sample SAMN06267773) | marine metagenome | isolation source: Saanich Inlet, British Columbia, Canada | place...
AGTTATTCAATTCAGAATATAAAACTTGGTATACCGAAGGTGAGTTACAGCTTTTGTTTATGGTGTTTTTAAAAGAAGAAGAAGATTAAAGATGAAGATAGAAAAGAGTTTTCAGTATGTCATACAAGTTGCTGAAAAAGCAAAATGTAATGAACTCTCGCATAGAAAAGGACAATATCACACATTTTCTGAACCTTGTCCCGTAAAGGAAGAATTATTAAATCATATTACAATACTTAATAAATGGTTAAAGGAGAAGTAAAATGAAATGGATTAAAATGAAGATTTTAACATACTTTAGAAATAGAGGATGGGTGATATTTTACCTTGAGGATGAACACCGAAAATGCAATAACCAATGCTGTTGGCTTAAATTATACGAATCAGAAGAAAAAAGGAGATAGAGAATGAAACTCTATAAAGGTGACTGTTTAGAAGTTATGGATAGAATGATTGCTGAAGGCGTTAAGGTCGATGCAATAATAACAGACCCACCTTATGGCACTACTGCTTGTAAGTGGGATTCAGTGATTGATTTTGAATTAATGTGGGAACAATTAAATAAGTTGATAAAAGATAATGGAGCTATTGTTTTATTTGGGAGCGAACCTTTTAGTAGTGCTTTAAGAATGAGTAATATTAAGAATTATAAGTATGATTGGATTTGGCAAAAAAGCAGGCCAAGTGGGAGTATGCTGGCAAAAAAACAACCGCTAAGAAACACAGAGGTTATTAGTGTGTTTTACAAAAAACAACCTTGCTACAACCCACAAATGACAGAAACAAAAAGAGTTGTGGAAAAAACAAGAACTGTAAATAAAGGCGAAATAGTAGGGGAACAAAAACTAACAAGGAAGTTTGACAACAAAGGTTTAGCTTACCCAAGAACAATAGTAAGTTTTGGCAACTCAAACAACAAGAGCTTGCACCCAACACAAAAACCAGTCGCCCTAATGGAATACCTAATAAAAACCTACACTAATGAGAATGAAACAGTCTTAGACTTTACAATGGGAAGTGGAACAACAGGAGTAGCTTGTGTTAATACTAACCGTAATTTTATAGGTATAGAATTAGATAAAGATTATTTTGAGATAGCTAAAGAAAGAATCGAAAAACATACTACACAAGAAAGATTATTTTAAGGAGAAATAAAATGAGTTATGATGGAGGATACACCTGCATAGAATGTGAACATCTATATGACGATAGAGATGGTGATTTGGACGAAAGAATGTGTAACGAGTGTCTTGATAAGGATGAATATGTCGAGCCATTCGACACTAATCTGATTACACTAAGGCTTGACCGTGATGATTATAGCCACGCAGATAAAACCCAAGAACTGAAGGTAAAGGCATGAAGTACGCTAATAGCTCACGAGTGGACGATAGGGTTGTTATATGTCCTGAATGTATGAGAGGCTATGAATATGGTATTGTAGGTTGGACAAGCACAAAAGCCATAAGGGGTGATATTTTCTATCCAAGGTACATGATGCCTGCAATAGGTAAGAAGAAAAAGATTTGTAAAGATTGTTCCCTATGATTTTACATGGACACGTTACGGACATCTTGAAAGAGATTGAAACAGAGTCAGTTCAATGCGTTGTTACTTCGCCACCGTATTGGGGATTGAGAGATTACGGAGTAGATGGACAACTCGGTCTTGAAGAGACTCCTGAAGAATATGTAGAGAACTTGGTTGATGTATTCAGAGAAGTTAAACGAGTATTAAAGGACGATGGAACAGTATGGCTGAATCTTGGAGATAGTTATAATAATTATCGACCAGGTGGAACGAGCCAACCTAAGCAAACATTAACAAATAACAATGGATCAGTTGTTAGTTATTCTGGAAAAAGGAATAATAAAAGTATAACCCTTAAAGAAAAAGACCTTGTTGGTATCCCTTGGAGAGTTGCATTGGCTTTACAGGCTGATGGTTGGTATCTACGTCAGGATATTATATGGGCGAAACCAAACCCTATGCCTGAATCTGTTACCGATAGATGCACTAAATCACACGAGTACATATTCCTATTAAGTAAGTCATCTAAATATTTCTATGATAATGATGCTATTGCTGAACAATCTTTAGAGTATGGCAAAGACAAAAGAAGTGATTTAGGAAATATAAGATATGATGGAAAACGTACTTTAGATAAGAGTGGTAAAAACGGACAGGATTCTTTTGTTACGATAAACCAAACAAGAAACAAACGTTCTGTGTGGACTATTAACACTCAACCTTATAAGGAAGCACATTTTGCCGTATTCCCTGAAGAATTACCAACACTTTGCATTAAGGCTGGTAGTAAGGAAGGCGATGTTGTACTTGACCCATTCTTCGGTAGTGGTACAACAGGCTGGGTGGCTCAAAGATTGGGACGAAGATGGATAGGTATAGAATTAAATGCCGAGTATATTAAGATTGCAGAGAAACGATTTAATCAAAGAGAGTTATTTCCCCTACCGAAAACGCAATTCATTAAAAAAAGATGAATATGTTTGGCGACATGGTGGATGCTACCACGGGTGGGGGATAATTAACGGATAAATAAAATGGAAATAACACGATGGAATTTGATAACGATGAATAAAGGCACTCCACCCAAAGATGATAAGACCTATTTGGTGGACATAGGTTACCCTTGGCTCGTAATGGCTGTTTATAATAGGGTTGATGACAAATGGAGTTATGCTACACTCGAAGTTGATATATATGATGGTGAGTTTGAAGATACGCATTGGGTTAATGAGCAAGCCAAAGGTCACGAAATATTAAGATGGATGGACTATCCAGGAATCAATGCAGAATAACGACACACATGATCAATACAATGGATGAACCATTTGATATACATAAGCGAAGACCACCTTGGGATGATGCTATGAAAACAATAAAACTAACCACATTTAATGACATGGGTGATTGCGATAGACAAGATGTTAATGACTTAATCTCGGCACTCGTCAGGATAGGTTATGAAGTATGGATGACAGACACTTTTGTTTGTTTTAATTTGGGGAATGATGATGAAACAGATGACGCAACAATACAGAAGGAAAAGTAAAGTGAGAAAAGAACAAAATACTAACCTACTATCTCTCATGAAAAGCCTAAAGGAGTTCTCAGAAGAAAGGAGCGAGATAATTAACGAGATGATGTCAATAACTAAGAGTGTAATTACAAGGCTGTCTGCTTTAGAAATAACTATTCAGCATATTGAGAAGAAGATGGTTACAGATACTGAGAGAAAATCTTTCCTAAAGCTAATTGATAACCTTCAAAAACAAGTTGATGTCTTAGCAAAAGACACATACGAAACGGAGAAATAGAATGACAACAGAGTTTTATCAGCACCAAGATATTATCACAGGCGGTTTATATGTTAGTTCCTGACTTTATTAAATGGGCAGAGTCAATGCAGGTCGAAGAGAATAGAATCATGCTACTCAAGGGCGAAGAATATACCGTGAGTGATGAAGACAAGTTCAAAAACTTCAAGAGTATTGGGGAAAGAACTAATGTTTCTGCCCTAAAGGTTGCTATGATATATTTCTTGAAGCACGTTGATTCTATACGTAATTATGAGCAACACGGCACAGAAGCATCCGATGAAGAGATTGAAGGTCGAATCATGGACGCAAGGAATTATCTATTGTTAATGGGTGGAATTATACATGAAGAAAAAATGGAAAAGAAAAAGCGTCTAATGGGGGATTTTGATAAAGTAGTAGAAACCTTTGATGGAGAGATTCTCCGATGAACAGGGATAAGATATTAGAGCGTTTAAGAGAGCAATACAATGATGGTGAAGAAATCCATCCACACTTAGAAGCGTTCCTTATGGATAACCCACCAAAGCGTAAGTATGAGTCAATCCAATGGGTTCTTGATGCTTTAGGGAATAGTGTTATCCGTGGCATCTAAAAGAAAGCACGGTTCAATCCAATGGGTGATTGACACATTGGGTGGTAATGTAATCAAGAGTAGGATCTACGAGAATTACAAGACGGATAGCGTTAGGGCGGATGCAGCCTTGTCGTGGTGTCCTAAATGCCGTCGTAAATGGAATCTCTATGAAGGTGTGTTATGGGCTTCAAGGGATATGAAACTATGGAAGGAAAAGGTATGTCCAGAGTGTTAAGATTCCCATGTACTATTATAAATGGGCAGATGACTTTAACAGATAGGGAAGGTTTTGATGCTAATATAAAAGGGTTAGATGGGTCTTACTATCTTGAACTAAAGGAAACTACGGTTCGTTCACCTATCCAAAATAACTACTACTGGACTATCATTGAGATAATAAGGAATGATTTAGGTTATACTAAACAAGAGATGCACGAAGCCATAAAAGAACACTTTGAAATTGAATCGACTAAGTATCTCACTCAATCAGAGTTTGCCATATTAATAGATGACATTATTATATGGGCAGGGTCAGAGATGGGGATTACTATCCCGTCTTAAAACTCTTCTTCTATTTTCATGGAAGTATTGAATACGTCTGGGGCTACTTGAGTCATATCAAGATTGTTTTGGGCAAACCTTGCAAACAGATAATCAGATTCTTCCGTAGAACTCCCATCAGTAGTAAATATAAAAGGCAATAAGTTGCCACTGGTTCTATTCCACACATCGGCTACTACAGTATCACTCCCTGAGACTTCTGATTTATAATCACTTGGCATTAAAACATCAGACCCCAAATAAGAAAAACTCATATCGTAAGACATACGACCACCATAAACATAATAACCTTGGCTTGCCTGTACAAATGGTGTCTGATTACCCTGACCTACATATCTACGACCCCTATGTGTTGCATTACCATATCTTTGTCCACCTATTGACTCTTGTACGCTAACACCATCATACATGATAGACCGCTTTACACTTAGGTCTGGGGCATGGGGCATATCATAAAATTCACCGAAGATTATGCAACCAATCTTTAAATCTACACCGTTGAATAGTTTTGTACCAGCATCGTTAGCCAATGCACTCGACCCTTCGAATTGAATACCCCAATATCTATCACTACTGGAATCAAAGGTTATAATTGTAGAACCATCCGCTGTTGGAGTAACAACATTGCCAGTAATACCTCCACCATTCACAACATCCACTACGCTTGCTATATCTGTACCGCCCATATCGGCAGATTGAATAGTGGCTTCAGCACCATTACCAGCATGGTCTACTTTAAACTTGGCATCAGCGGAGTGCATATTATGATTTAAGATGGCAACAAAATCCACATTGAATCCACCACCAGTGTCCATATTGGCTAAAACGTGTCCATCTGTATCTGCGGATGTAGCCCAGCTACATTGATTCATGGGTCGAAGGTCGAATAACTCTGGCTCTGAACCCTGTGTAAAAGTGCTGATTAAGTTTGCTCCACTCATTAAATCAAAGTTCCCGTTCTGTGCTGAACCAGTTGCCATCCTATGGTTAGCCAGACATGGATAAAATCTTGGTGTTCTTATGTTTAAATTAGCCATCAGCCAACCTCTCTTGCTGTTATGCTCACTTTACCTGGAGAGCGATTTAAATTAGTAATCATATAATAATCAGCCCAATTATCACCAAATGGATCAACGGGCATATCTCCAGCTGTATTTGAGAATTGCACAATGTCTCCAGTCTCAAGATTATAACCTTTAGCCGAATTAACTATATCGCAATTAATAATCTTTTTAATATCACCAAATATATTATCATAATATGAATAAAAGTCCGCATTACCGTCAGTTTGACCGCTTGCGTTTGGTGTTCCCACGTTCATATCAAGATTGACTTCTTTTATATTCTCTTTTGCTTGGATGTTCCAATCCGTTCTTGCTGTAGAATTTGATGATGTTACACTTGAAAGATACCGATTCTCGGCTGGATGTTTTTCATAATTTATCTCCATCTTTGTTAATAAATCGCTAAATGATGAATTATTTATCTTTAAGTTGGCAATATCTTCTTTCTTAAATGTTTGAACTGCTGATAATTCGCTTGTCTGTAAAATATGGACATAGGATCCAGTTCCATCTGCTCGAAATTTGAAGATAAATCCAAATTCATACTGTAACTGCTCAAGAACTTTCTTTAATTCTACAGGATCTAACTCCCACCACCTTATCTTCCAAGTGGGAATAGCTCTATCGTTATTTAACGCAGTCCAGTTCTCAGGTGCTGTTGTTGTATAACCAGCAAATCTAATCAGCAAATCACGATGAGCATCATGTCCATGTAATATAGCACCTGAATCCCATGATGCGGTGAGTCCATCTGAACCCGAGTATAGTGTTTCTATTTTTGCAATAGACTCTGATGCTGAATTATGTTTGGCTACATCCGTATCACGAATTGGTATTTTTAATTGTGGTTGGATGAAAGTATCATACATTTTAAAATCAATATCAATTGCTGTGAATTGCCTTCCTGTCGTACCTTGATTCCCAGTAAAGGCAAAAGCCCAACTAACTTGATAACTAATGGTGTCTGTAGATAATCCTTTTATATTAGACTTGAAATCATTGCTCAAATTAGTTGCTTTTGCTACTGAAATAAGAGCGTTTGACGATGTTTGGTCACCACTAACGGCTATTGAAGTAGAAGTCAAATCGTGTTGCCCAGTTGCCAGAAAAGTGCCTGTATAGTTATATGATTTCACAGCAACATAACTGCCCGTTGTTTTATCATTAATAGCAAATTGAATACTGAATGTATCCCCAACCACCCCTATTGCTTCAATATCAAGAGTAAATTCAAAAGTGAATCCTGTTTTATATTCTTGAATTTCATGCACTACTTGTGGGATATTAGCATTTACCTGAGTTACTTTACTCCATATCCTATTGACACTACTTAATGTGCCATCACCTATAGCAAAATCCAAAAGCGAGAAGGAAGTATCATCAGTATCAATAGTCTCTGTACCGTTATCATCATAATCATCATAATCATCACTTGCGATTATTGCAGTTGGTCTTAATTGGTATTTCCTGTCTAAGTCTATGTCCGTTTTATTTACATAGCCATCCCCCAGAGCAACACTTGAACTATTTACATCATCTAAGGGTAGAAAGCGGTCTGCGGATTTATTATAGAAATGCAATTTTCCACTACTCGAATTTAAAGGTTGTAAAGCAATAAAATCATCATTTTCTACTTGTTCTATTGGTGTTGGATAAAGTTCTTTAGATTCACAAAAATCTGGAGATGCTATGGTTGATGTATTGACTGTAAAATCACCATATACTATTGGGAAATAATTCCCTTTTGGGGATTTGACATTTGGAATACTAATAAAATCCCATGGTCGTTGTTCTGTTAATTGCAGCGAAACAGATGAATCATCATGTGAAATATCAATCAACCTTCCTTGATAAATCTGCAAGCAATTAGCCAATGTAGTTTCACCATTAAGCTGTGAATAGATTTTAACATTTCTATTAATGTATTTTCTTGTTCCAAGGAATAATTCAGCAGAGAAGTCATCGCCTTTGTATTGAAAGTTTGCTATGGATAGAGATATGTTGCCTGTTTTTGCCGTTGAATTGGCTAAGTCAATGGATGATCGGATAGATGGTTTATTTGTAATCGCTCCATGATAAAAAACATCATCAATAGTTGTATCTGCTAATGATATTGATGTAAAGTTATTCCAGTAAATAGCAGTATTATTAGTGTGAGTTGCCGCAGTTGTACTCATAACACCACGATCAACAGTTAGCGTATTAGTTGAGATACTTTTCACCTTCATGATCTCGCTTTCAACTTTGATATAATCGCCCACTTGAAACACCGTGCCATCATCCACATCAACAGGAGTTTCAGAATCATCCAATGCTTCGTTTAATAAATTAGCAGTACCATCTGCCTGTAGCGTAGCATCCCATCCGCCATCTCCGCTTCCTTGTGCATCACCGTTAAAGAATCCTAATTGAACAATCCAATTTTCTTGGATGTTGCCTAATTTACTTGAATTAGAATAAGCTGTGGGTAAGGTTAGGCTCATGCAAGGTTCATCCTTTGTGCTTTTTGGATAGCTGGTATGATTGTATCAAGAATAGTCTCATCTATTAATGGGGCAGATATATTCAATGTAATATTGCCACCATCTTTCAATGCTCTACTTTCGGGTCTATCAATAGGGGTAATCCTAACGTGTTCTCTACCTGCTTCACCAACCATAATCATCTCAGGCTTATTAGTTACAAAATCCCCACCCTTAGCAAACGCTTGTGCATTAATAGTGGCAGCCTGAGCAACACCTTGTGCTATCATCATCCCTGCTATTGGGAATTTTAACCATGATGGCTTTATTGTTTCATCTGCAAGCACTTGGGTTACAGCTAAAGCAGTATTACTCACAGCGGATGCCATTTTCCATAATTTCATTTTTTTACTTCTTGATTGAGCCTTCATATCATATTTCTCAGATATAGCATCTAATTTATTTTTTCTCTGTTCTTCGTTTTGTATTGATGATGCTGCGGCTATTTCTTCTCTCTTTGAGCTTGCATCACGAGCTGACATTAGTCCATCAATAGAAGATACTGTACTTGCGAAGCCATTTGATAATTGCTGAAGTGATTCTATCCTTCGCTTAGTATCTCTTTCTGCTAATTCAGTCGCAATCTGGTCAGATTCTATTAATAATGTAATCCATTCTATTTGAAGTTGGGACTTGCCTTTAAATATTTCAGCTTCTTGAGTAGATGTTAGTGTGAGGGTCATCCCTAACTTTTCTCTCATCTGTTTCATTTTATCAATATTATCTAATCTCTTTATATTGAGAGCATCTTCATCACTTAATACATTTGCATACCGCTTTGTAATTAATACCAACGCTTCCAAAGAAGCAGCAGATTCGGCTGATTTTACATCCATTCCTTTTAAAGAACCTTCTAGCTCTTTTAATTCTTCAGTCAAGTCACCTGTACTACCTGCAAAGATATTAAACTTATCAATCAATGCCCCAACGGCTAACATACCAACAAATATAGCAATATTCTTTTTGGAAATCTTATTAAATAATGCAGTGGCTTTAGATGCAATTAAAGTGCCTTTAGTATATGCTATCCATGCAGCACTAACACCTATAATAGCTGTGACATAAGCCTTAATTTCTTCCGCATCAATAGAGTCGGCAAAGGCTTTTATAGCTTGTGCGGATAATGTAATAGCTGGGATAAAGAATGAACCAAATTTCTCCCCTACGTCACCTATAGAATTACCCATCTGGTCTATAGAGCCTAAAAATGTTAATGCACTAGCTTCTGCTTGCCCACCGTATAAAGCCGTTAAGGCAGTTGTGGCACTCTCAAGTCTACCCACTGAACCAGCAGTGCCTTCTATTGACACTCCATATCTTGATAGTGCATTAGTTGAGCTAAAGACACTTTTAGATACTAAATCGACTGCGGAGTTTAAATCCATTCCCTTAGCAACAGCTAAGTCCATTGATGCCTTAGTTAATCTGGAAATAGCCTTTTCATTGTCAGTGTAAGCACCAACAAGAGCCATAGCCGTTATAGTCTCTTCATCTCCAAATGTAGTTACTTTCTGTTGTTGTGACGCATAAGCCAATAATGCATTAGACCTTCTACCTAAAGCGGTTTCAAGTTTCTTTTCTGCTGCTTCTTGCTCTCCGTATGCTTTAGTGAGCTTACCAATCGTTCCACCAACAATGGCGGTAGCAAAACTTGCTAAGAGCATTTTGGAACGAAGGACAGCAAATGAACCCCCTAGGATGCGAGTATCATGCGTAGTGCCAAGTATCCCTGCCTTATTCTTGTCTAAATCTCTTGTATATTTCCTTGTTGCTCGGCTTAACTTCATTAAGGCAACCGTGTCGCCTCGTTGTGCCGCTGCTAATAATTTAGTATCTTTCGTAACATCTAATAAAGTCTTATCGTAGGACTTCATAGTGTTTTTTAGTCTGATATAGGCAGCTTTGCCTTTTTCTGTTGCGGTAAATCCACTCTTTTGAAAGTCAGCCATACTCGCTTGAGTATTCATCATAGACTTAGTGGCACGGTCTAAAGACTTTATAGCAGTGACTAAACTCTTATCACCTTTTGGCTCAAAGTGTATTACAATTTTATCAGTTAGTTCAGCCATTTGCTTTACCCTTTTGTCGTTCTACTAAGTTCTTTAATAGGAATGATTTCTCAATCCACTTACTCGGTTGTTCACCATAAGAACCTTTATAGGGTGAGATATGGAAATCCCTAGAGTAGATGAAACGTGAAATATCTTTTTGTGATGCGTTGTTTAGCATAATATTTTTACAAGCAAAGAAAGGTAATTGTGCCATTACCGATTCAGCTACGTTGAAGTTGTTGCCCTTTGTATTCTCAATTCTTGTTTCCTCAGTAATTAGGCTGATAACGTCCCAAACTTCATCGTCTGATACAAACTGACTTACTTTGTATTTGCCGTCGATTAAGACAGGGATTTGAGCCTCATAGGGGTATGTATGGAATCGACATCCCTTACACACCCCTTCTATGAGAAAGTTAGCTTCTAATTGGAGGGCTTCTTTTCCCCCAGCCGTTGATGCTCTTGTACCGCTATGGAGATGTTATTTTTATCATCTTCTGAAAGAGACTTAATGAACTCGTCATTTGCCCCTTTAACACCTTTACGTATCCATGCTGTTCTTGCTTTAGCTAAGTTTACAATAGCAACCATCTTTTCGTTCTCGTATCGCATCTGTGGAATATCATTGCAGAAATCAATATCATCTACGGACATATCTACAAATACAATATCTTTGCCTTTGATTTTCTTCATTATGCAATATCAATTGAGATTAAATCATCTGTACCATCATCTACAGCCTTGATAGAGCAGTCAAGCATCATAATATCGCCTTCTGAGAGTGCGACATTAGTGAAGACCCCATTCTTAATATCTACACCGAAAGCAGCATCATTGACAATCTTGAACATAGATGCACCATTAAAAGCCGCAGTTTGCGTATCGAAGCTATTTATGAATCCCTTAGTATTAGCGTCATACTTGACTTGAGTCTCTGCAGTAACGCTACACTCAGCACCACGACTTGCAACTTGATAACCGTTAGTGGACATTCCCGTGAAAACACCGGGGCTTTCAATAGTTGCAGTGAAACTACTCATGACCACGGGTACATCAAATACTTCATGAGCAGATGAAGACGACAATAAAGGGATAGTTGTGTTTGCATAGGCGGTTATTGCATTTGGCACTACTACTGAAGCCAAGTCAGGCTTTCTTCCAGTTTGAAAAGTAGCTGACCACTTATATTGACCGCCATCGCTATTAGCATCTGCCGTGATACTGAATGATGTTACAATACAACCTTCAAATTCCATTGCTTGTTGGTTTGTTACGCCTGATGGTTGGAAGATTACAGTCAAGGATGATGCAGAGTTTGTAGCAGTAGACCCGTATATTTGAGAGACTGGGGTAAAACCAGATGCTACCGCAATTTCATTCGTTATATCATTACATATATTCTTTACTAACAAGAGATGGGCTGCATCATTATGCAATGTTCCAGATAGTGAAAATTCAGCCACTCTCATAATATTATCCTGAAAGAAATCTTCATCTTTGAGAGTCCTTCCAGCACCACTTTTGACATCGAGTTTTTGTGTTACGTTGAGAGATGGAAACCCGATTGAATCCACATCTAGTTGAAGAAAGTCAGCGAGTGCTGTCAGAACAGATGTTCCGGCAGTTGCTTCGTTAAGAATCCCGACTTTCCAATCTTTTGGTGAAAATGCTTGTGCTGCTATAGCCATTACTTATCTCCTTCTTTTTTTGATGGAGATGTTACTATCTCGACCATGTGTTTTATTGATTCTGGGACAGATGATACATTTATCTCTTTCCCTTTATGTAGTTCTTGCCAATCTTCATAGGAAGCCTTACAACTCTTCCAACAATTAGGCAGTTTTGAGCCTTTTGCTTTTAGTTTCACTTTCATATCGTAGTCCTTTTTACTTTAAGATATGTTTCCTAAATACATGCCTCTCCATTCCCATCGGATTACGTTCAATCCATCAATCGCTTCTTCAGCATCTTCTTTTTGGTTGACTCGATTACTATCCAACCTACCGTTAAAAAAGGTATTGTTTTGATTTTGGAAAAAGAGAGCCTCTATGTGTGATACCTGTCGCAAGATATGCTCCCAAGTATCCTTCTTTACTGACTTTTCTTTAAAAGTGTATGATACGTCTAAGATGTATTCTCTTAACTCAGCCGTAGTCATTCTTTCAAGTAAATCACTTCCTACGGGGTTAAGTCTAATAGACTGACTCCCCATATCTTTAAAACTTCCCGTGTAAATAGGGATAGTGCCTGCAAACTCTGTATTCAAGAATGAACGCATAGGATCTAATATCTTTGTCTCCCATATATTCTCAAAAGTAATCATCTGCGAGTCCGTCTAAGAGATGATGGCATTGCATTATCCACTATTTCGGTTTTACTATGTACTTCAATTTCCCATGAATCATTCAAGGTGGCAGTATCTCCTGTGTCTCCAGCAAATCTTATATAAAGACCATTGCCTATTGGTTGGTAATTGCCATTGATATTGTCTGTAAGTGTAGCCGTTTCACTATTATTCATTCTCTCAGCACCTATATTATCGGAATCACCTGCCCAATAAGAATACTTGGCTGTACCCATAACCCCTCCTGTAGAAACCTTGATACCAATCTTATCGTATCTACCAGAGTATGCTCCCATCGTATCAACAATCCTAATACTACCTGATACAGACTTCTCTCGAATAATACCCATTGGGGCATCACCAGTTGTTTGCCAAGATAGTTTAGTAGCACCACTATTCAGAGATAGGATGTTCTTATCAGCTTCATCAAAGAGTGCATCAGCAATTTCGGATGCAGGGTCAGATGCTCTGATTAAGAAACTACAAGCTAATAACGCAGATGACCTAATTATAATGTAATCATAATTACCATCTTGGTCTTTAAATTGTGAACGTGGCAATTTGCCATCAAGTCTTGAATCAAGATACTTGGATGCGTTTGATATAAATCGTGTTCTTATATCTACCCAATCATCGCCTGATTCCATAAGTAAGTCATTTGGGTTAATTGCATCTGTAGCATAGTATAGTACAACATCATCATCACTATTATATAGCCATTGACCATCTTCTACCCAAGTTGCCCCTATATAAATATCAGTTGCTGTAGTATGAGTAGCAGATGTTGTCCCTAAGATTGCACGTTTAACAGTCAATTTATTAGTGGCAATGGATGTAATAAGCATTTTTTCGGTATCAATACGAATTATATCACCTAATGCGAATACGGCACTATCAGTTACATCTATTTGTGATTCAGATATTTCTACGGCTTCATCTGTATTTGCTGTGGAATCAGCGTAGCTTTCCGTAACCATGTGTGGGGATAGGTTGTGACCATTTTTATATAGAACAGTTACAAGTCCAGCATCATAAGCTTCATACAAATAATTACCACCATTACTAAATACTTGTACCCACCCATATATAGGGGTTTTAGTATCAAACTCATCTATTGATGGGAATATGTCTTTTAAATCTCTATTTGTGCAATAACTCATATTAATTCCTATGTTTGGAAGTTAACACCATAATGATTGTTATCCAAGTTTTAATTTACTACTTAATTCTTTTGCTCTATTCGGTGTCTGCTTTGCCCATCTCGAATCTAAGGCTTCATCACCTGCTAATATATAATCACCACTCTTAATGTAGGCAATCATCTTTTTAAACTTAGAAACACCCGTAATGCCTAATTGATAACACATCTCGATAATCACTTCTTGAATACCTGATGGTTGGGAACTAAGCCAGTTAAACCTATTGAAACTATCAAGGATGAGTTTTGTCATCTTACGCTCCAGGATTAAACCTGCCATATCTTCGTCTAATTCGAGGTCTTTTATTGCGAAGCCATACCCAATCGTCTCATACCCTAAAGTGTCCGTATAGACCCCTTTACGGTAGCCCTCATGGTGTTTGATGGACCTAACTAATTCGTTGTAGTTCATTTAAAGGACTTCTCTAATTGGGTTAAGAAGGCATCGTCTAATTTAGTGTCTGTACTCTTGACATACTTTTCTGCAAGATCAAAGAACAGTGCCTTTAGAAATACTTCACTCATTAAGACTTTAACACCTTTAAATATTAAGACTCGTGTGAATGGAATCCATCCTAAGCCTACAATTGTTACTAATGTTCCACCTACCCAAGGTAGGTACTCTTTAAGCAAATCCATTATATTACCTTTAATGCTATGTTAATTAATATTGGTATAGTAAACATTGCTATACCACCCCATGTCTTAATCATTGTTAACTCTTTTTCGTGTGATGCTACCTGACCATTTAACTTCTCTAAATGAACATCTATCCGTGCAACGTGCTTAAAGATAGTAACCTGTCTCTCATTTAAGGATGTCAGAAGTCTTATGACTTCTTCTCTGTGTGCATCCACTTTACTCATCGCCTTTTACAGTGTGAAATTTATTGCCATTCTTAGGTAGAGACTTCTTGATTACCATTGTTTTTAATCTCTCATTAGGAACTATCATCTTTATGCTCCAGTCTCCAAGGGTATCTTTCATGTAGAATACCGTTTTCCGAAGACCCATTCTAACAATTCGAGCAGGACGCTCATCAACGCCAATATAAACCACATCGTCGGCATTAAAATCATTACCAATGAACACCATAAGACCTTCATACACATTGAGAATAATCCCTTTGAAGATGGAGATGGAGAGGTAGATAGCAGCAACCCACATGAATTGTCCAAAAAGACTCTCAAGTAATGTCTTAACTTCATGCTCATTCAATGGCTACACTCCACGCCTGTATAAGCGTTATCAAACTATCTATTAAGTCAGGTTCACCAAGACATAGAATGGTTAGTATCACTATCCACTTCATATCCCAGTTAATCTTCATCGTTCAGTCCATAACTGCTCATAATTTCATAAATCTCTTCTCTTACTGTACAATAGGCATCTATGTAATTCTCTAATTCTTCACCAGTCTTATCTTCAAGACCTGATTCATACTTTACCTTGTTACGTAGCCATTGTTGAATATCACGCATTGCAAGAGACCACTTATAGCCATTCATAGCCATACGCAAATCGCTTTCTTCATAAAAGAAAAGTTTGCCTACTAAGTTATCTTTCTCAGCGTCCACTACTTCTTCTCTTTAGGTTTCTTGATTAACTCAGGGTATTGCCACTCTGGATTTAGATCGTCTATTACAACTGCGTAACCAGTTTCTTCAATTAGTTTAAATACTAATGATTCTAACTCATTAACACGTTTTTCCAGCTTTGACTTTTTCTCAAACCCTAAATACTTCATACT
>ENA-OREN01003221-OREN01003221.1-marine-metagenome-genome-assembly--contig:-NODE-3221-length-15386-cov-3.876674_pt1 | contig 15386 bp, 20 predicted proteins | sample MGYA00248624_ERZ508555 | MGnify/ENA primary metagenome ERZ508555 (study PRJEB26222, sample SAMN06267773) | marine metagenome | isolation source: Saanich Inlet, British Columbia, Canada | place...
CAGTTTGCTGTTGTTAAGGATCATTGCGATATTGTATCTTATAGTTCTAAAACTAATCCAAAGGTTGCAGGGATCTTGGAATCTGGAATTGTTGGAGAGAAATGTTTGTTTAGTGTTCATTTAGTTAATGAGCTTGAAAACATAACTGACTGTTCACGAGTACTTTTTTTAGCACAAGCTTGGAGTAATTCTGAAATAGAATACCTTTTGTCACTTGGTGTAACTAAGTTTGCTGTTGATAATTTGAATGACTTAGAAATATTAGAAGAGTATTTGCAATCTAATTTGGAAATTAAACTTGATATGTTGCTACTTCGTTTGAAATTGCGTGAACGTTCTATTAGGACCGAAAAATATTTTGTGTTTGGAATGGATTCTTCGCTGATTAATCAGAAGGTTAAGAAGTTAAGGGAGTTAAAGCAAATTGGGCAACTTGGGATTCATTTTCATCGTAAAACTCAGAACATGAGTGAATGGAATTATGGTTTTGAATTATCAGAAATGTTTGATGATGATTTTTTTGAGTGTATCGATATTGTGAATATGGGTGGTGGCCTTCCTGCAAAATATGCAAATACTAATATGAAATTGATTGGTGGGATTTTTGAAAAAATAGATTCTTTTCGTGATTGGTGCGATGGACGTAAGATTAAACTGATTATTGAACCTGGGCGCTTTATTGCTGCGCCAGCTGGAAGATTGATTACAAAAGTGATTGCAATTGATGGGAATACAATAATGGTTAATGCGTCAGTTTACAATAGTGATATGGATGCAATTATAGTTCCAGTAAAATTACTTGTTGAAGGAGAAGTTTCTAAGGGATGTGAAGGAGCTAAGCAGTACGTTGTGAAGGGAGTGACCCCTTGTTCGCTTGATTTGTTTCGTTACCGGGTTTATTTGAAGTCAGTAAGTGTCGGAGATGAATTAGTATTTTTGAATGCTGGCGCCTATAATTTTAGTAGTAATTTTTGTAATTTAGGTGAAGCTGAAGAGAGGATTGTAGAATGAGTAATGATTCAGAACTTGTTTGGATGAAGCTCCCTTTAGAATACCGAAGCGCTGAAAAATCTTCTTTTGTCGTATTGCCTGTCTCCTATGAAAAAGATGTAACTTATGGCAAAGGAACTTCTAATGGATCTTCATCAATTGTTAGTGCGTCATCACACCTGGAATATTATGATGAAGAGTTTGATTGTGAATATTTTGAGAAGGGAGTTTATGTCCATCCTAGTTTAGATTTAAGTTCTGGGAGTGCTGAAGATATGGTTAGCAAGGTGCAAGGAGAAGTAGTATCTTGCGGCGTTGAAAAGTTTGTATTAGGACTTGGTGGAGATCATGCCGTAACTATTGGACTTGTACGTGGCCTTGAAGAAATAGAAAAACAAAATGGAAATGAAGGGGACTTTGCAATATTACAAATAGATGCGCATAGTGATTTTAGAGATTCATGGAATGGGTCTGTTTTGAATCATGCTTGCGTTATGAAACAGTTGTCTGGTAGGCATGAAATTGTATCTGTAGGGATTCGATCACAAGACAAAGATGAGCGCGTACTGGTTGATGAATGCGAGAGCGTGCAAACAGTTTACGCATGGGAATATTCTATCTCTAAAGTTAAAGAATCACTTTTAAATTTGAAAGCAAAAAGAATGTATATCACAATTGACGTGGATGGTTTTGATCCATCAGTGATCTCTTGTACTGGAACTCCTGAACCAGGTGGGCTTTTTTGGAAACAAGTAATTGAAATTTTGAAACTTTGTTTTTCTATGAAAGAAATAATTGGAGCAGATATAGTTGAGTTTTTACCAATTTATGAATCAAACGGGGAAGAAAGTAATCAGTCGCGAGTAGAAGCTTATACACTAGCTCGGCTTGTTAGTAAAATATTTAGTTTAGCTGTTAAAAAATAACTTTGGCAAATAATTAGAATAAGTTAAGGTAAATTCAGTTTTTTCTTAATTATTTTTTGTATTTCAATGAAATTATGTGCTATTATGTCGGCCTTACTAAGGTCTTGGCCTTCATTAAAACCATTTCTAAATCCGATTGTGAAACAGCCAGCAGATTTTGCGGCAAGTGCTCCAGCGTAAGCGTCTTCTATAACAATACATTCTTGCGGTTTGAGTTTTAATTGATTTGCAGCTTTGATGTAAACTTGTGGACTAGGTTTACTTTCTAAATTTAGGGATTGGACACTTAGAATTGGGTTGAAGAATTTTGTTAGTTCGAATCTTTTTAGAGTTATGTTGATCCATTCTTGTTTTGAAGAAGATGCAATAGCCATAGGAATATTATGTTGGCTTAGAAAATTAAGAGTTTCTTTGACGTTTGGAAGTAAAGAGGTTTCTTTTTCGTAGATTTGAATTGCTGCTTTATTGATTCTTTGTTTGTAATTTTCTTCAGATATTGGAAGATTATAGTTTTTTACCAAATGTTTGTAAATTGCATGCATAGTCATACCAATGATTTTTTTTTGGTCGTTTTTGGTCCAAATTGGAATATATTCTTTGAAGAAGTTACCTTCACGTTTTTCCCAATGGATTTCTGAGTCTATTAGGACCCCATCCATGTCGAAAATAACTGCGCGAATCATATTAAAGAGGTTTTTTTGGTGAGTATTTTAGAGTTGTGGATTTGATTTCTTGATGACTTGAACAGATAAAAAGCAATTTTTGGACATTACTAACGTAATGTTTTTAAGATAGAGCGTGACTTTGCCAGTGTTAGGAGTATTGGGCCTGTAGCACAGCCTGGATAATGCACCGGCCTTCTATTTCAAATAGAGGTTTGTAATCCTTCAAACCAAGTTTGGAAGTAAGCCGGGGACCGTGGGTTCAAATCCCACCAGGCCCACTCCTAACCTTTACAAAAGGTTAGAATCCAAAGAAGTGCCACATGCGCTACTTTAGGTAGCTTAGTGTCACTAAGTTTTAAATTCATTTAGTTTGCCTTTATCTTGGTATTATTATGGAAGTTGAAATTAGAGTAAAAGTAGATTCTTTAGATGACGTAAAAAGTAGATTGGAATCCAAAGGGTTCTTGTTTTCTGAAATAATAGTGCAAGATGATACTTATTTTAAACATAAAAGTGAAATTGGTGCTATACAAAAACCTGGATGTTCAATTTTACGGGTGAGGGAGACTAGTACTGGTTCTAAATTAACTTTCAAGGCGCTTACTGAAGTAGTTGGATCATGGGATGAACATGAAACTGTAATCTTGGAGCCAAGTGAAACAAAGGCTATGCTTTTGAAATCTGGATTTGTTAATGACTTAAATATCCATAAAGAACGCCAGAAAGGAAAACTTGATGGAATTACAGTTTGCTTAGATAAAATAGAAGGGCTTGGAACTTTTATTGAAATGGAAATTGTGAGTGAAGATGTTTTAGGTGGAAAAGAAAGGTTGCTTGCGCTTGCAAAAGAGTTAGGATTTTCTGATAATGATATTGTGCATAAAGGGTATGCTGCAATTTTGTTTGAACGCCAAGGTGTTAAGTATGAAAATACTGGTTAAGTATTAATTATAAAAACTTTTTAGGGATATGTTTCATTGTTTTTAGATTTCTTTGTTCTAATGCTTGAGTATATTTTGAACTTTTGTTCTCATTATTAAAGCCAATTACTTCCATAAATTCTCCTACTCTTTTGAACCCATTAATGTAAATTTTGTGTATTGTGTACGTAATGTCCCTTTTTTTGTAGTATTGGGCCTCTTTGCGAACATAATTTTTGATACTGAGTTCTTTTAGTATTTTTGATGATTCTTCTGTGAGTGTTTTTGATTTGAAGCCACCTTGAATAACAGGATATGAGTTTGGCTTGTATTTTATAGTGAGGCAAAAGTCTGCGTCTGCTAAACCTCTTATAAAAAGGGCCTTAATTTTGGATGAGCCTGCTAAGATACATTTTGGGATGGTGATATTTCGCTTATTATTAGGGATATTAATAATATTTTTGAAGAAAAGACAAACCGCTTTTGATTGTTTTTGTAGTTCAATTGCATTTTTGTTTTTGATAATTAGTTTGTTTAGTTTAACTCCAAATACAGAATAGAATAATGAGTTAGTATAATCTATGTGTTTTTCATCTTTGATATTTCCACAAATGTTAATTCTGTAATGACTTCTGTTTTCATGGTTTCTCTTGTATAACCCTATGTGCCCATCTCCGACAACTATCCCGATTAATTCAGCTAATTCAAGTGACATTTGAGTTGGAAGCTTTATTTTGTAATGTTTATCTTTATTGCTAAATGGGATGTTAGATATGTTGAACTTTTGCATGTTTTTAAGAAGATGTATTGCTTTATATCCCTTATCTGAAGTTGACCAGTGGCTAGTGGCTTTATGATCATAGTTTACCATAAGTTATTTAAAGAGATTCTATTAAAATAATTTTGTGCGTCTGTGGCTAAGTGGCTAAATTTAATACGTTTTACGTGTTGATAGCATGCGGTCCCCTGCAGAGGGACAGATCGAGAGTTCGAATCTCTCCAGGCGCTCTCTTATTTGTGCTACACTGCCGCTTAGTGTAGCACTTTTTTCTCACAAGACTTATATTGATGCCTTATTTTGATTAATAATAACCTGATTCTAATTTTTGATTTTAACTTGATTGTGGAGCGGAAGATTTTAAAATAGCTAGCTGGCGAAAATATGATGAGTTATTCATTAGAATCTGATTTTTTAAGAAGTCCAGTTAATTTAATCTCTGGAAAACATTATTTTTTTGGAACTTCCGATAAGGTACCTGGGTTAGTGGATTTATTTAAAGAACGATGGGGTGATAATTTTGTTCAAGTCCCACTACCAAAGTATTCACAGGGAATTAGTAGATTACATGCTATTCTTAGTTGGAATGGAGACTCCAAATTAGGACCTTTAGTTAGTTTTTCACCAGAACGGACTTTTTTGTCCCATTTGAGTAGAGGGGAAGAAGAAAGGGTCTACCAATCAATGCATCGCTTTTCTGATCTTCCAGGGATTGCTGAATCAGAGAAAGGATTTTATGATTTTTGTTTGAATGAAGTTTATGGCAGCGAACTTTCAACTAGATTGGACCTTGCTCGAGTTGCCCAAGTTCAAAATGAATCAGCTTTTAGGTTAGGACCAATTGCGGAATACGAAATTGTTGGGCAAGATTCTTAAAGTTAGTAGTTTGTGTTATTTTTGATTTAGTTATGAAAGGCGCTGTTAGTTCCGTAGATTTGCATGCACTAGTTAATGAGATGCAATTTCTAATTGGAGGAAAGGTTCAGAAAATCTATCAACCGCAGCGAGAGCTATTTTATTTTGAACTTCACGCACCGGGAAAGGGTAAACAAGTACTGCGAGTGATTCCTGGAAAACTTCTTAATTTAGGTTCTGAGAAATTTTCAGCAGGTAAACCAAGCGGGATGGCGATGTTTTTACGTAAATATTTATCGAACGCTAGGCTAATTTCTATCAAACAGCATGGATCAGAGAGAATTGTAGTAATTGATTTTGAAGGGAAAATCGCAAGTGGAGAAATTGTAGCGTATCATTTAATAGTAGAATTTTTTTCTAAAGGAAATTTGGTTTTTTGCGATAAAGATTGGAAAGTTATGACACTTCTTGATAGACAAGTGCGTGAAAGCCGTTCTGTGACCCACAAAGTAGAATATAAATTTCCTCCTGCGCAATTGAATTGGAAAGAATTGGAAGAAGAGAAGTTTGTGGAAATTATAAGTAAGACCGAGAAGAGAAATTTAGCTACTTGTATTGCAACTGAAATAGGAATTGGTGGTCTTTACGCTGAAGAAATTTGTAATAGAGTTGGAGTTGATCCAAAGATAATTAGTGCTTCACTTAGCGATGTTGCCTTGAAAAAGTTGTATAAAGAGTTTAAAGAATTGTTGTCTGAATTGGAGAAGCCAAGAGGTTATGTCTATACAAAGGAAAGGGTGCCAGTTAAGTTATCGCTTTCTAAAGTTGGAGATTTGGCAGAGCAGAAGGATTCGTTTCATGAAACACTTGTAGGGATTAACCCACTTGTTAAAGAGTCACCTTATGAAAAGAAAATTGCTAATGTCAAACGTATTATTGAACGTCAAGAAAAAATTGTGGCGGACGTTGAAGGTGGAATTGAAAAAGCAAGTCAAGCAGGTGAGAAAATTTATTCTGAATATGTGAAAGTGCAAGCTTTAATTGATCAATGTAATGGGATTGCTGCGCAAAATGGTTGGGCTTCTTTGAAAAAAGAATTGAAAGGACTTGATAAAATTAAACAAGTTGATTTAAAGAAGAAAATATTGACTGTAGAATTGTAGTTTTTTAAGTCCCTAAAACATATTGAAAAAGATATATTTTTAAGCGAAGCCTTTTTGTTTTGTTCTTATGTCAAGATTTGGTTATGCAACATTAATGGGGGCTTTGGCTTTAGGTTCAGGTTGCGCTTCTTCTGGAAACTTGGACTTGACATTAGATTCTAAAACAAATAGTGCAGGTGGGATTGGTGGGCTTGCTTATACTCTTTTGTTAGAAAATCCAGCAGATGTTTTTGTGTCAGCAAGAGTTTCAGCGCACCCAGGAGACGTTACAACTCTTTCAGATGAATTTGATTATAGACTGCAAGGAATTAGCAATGGCGCTTCTGCACATTACCAAGGCGCAATTACTTCTGAAGGAAAAGAAGTTAACCCAGATAGTTTTGATTTTGATAGCTCAGCCCTTCCAGGTTTGTTGTCAGGACAATACTGTGTTGAAGTTAGTGTTCAATATTCACTTCATTCTGAAGAAGCAACTGACTGTTTGAATATTAATGCTGGTTCTAGCTGGGATTAAAAATAGTTTATCAGGTGTTATTTTGTTTTGTGTATATCTTTTTGCATCTAGTGTTTCTAGCCTCGTAATACTTTTAAGCAAAATTGATTCTGTTTTTTCTTATGTCACGATGGGGAAAAGGGGGAGTTTTGGTTTCTCAACAGATTAGGCAAATGATTGATGCAAGTAGAATATCAAGTTCTATTGGGATGGATTTACATGAACATGTTCAACCATCTAGTATTGATTTTCCAGTTGGAGAAATTGCTTGGGAAATGAAAGGGGTTGTACTTCCAAGAGATGGAGAAAAAGTAGTTGACATAATTGAAAAATTTAAAGTTCCACATGTTAAACCACTTGATTTACGAAATGGGACAATTTTAGAAAAAGGAAGAACTTACATCATTAAAGCCGGTGTTAAATTAAGATTAGATAAAGGCCTTTTGGCTGAAGCTAGCCCAAAGAGTAGCATTGGAAGAGTAGATTTACATACAAGAGTTGTAACTGATTGTAGTTCAAAATTCGATACTATACCAGATGGATATGAAGGAGATGTGTATCTATATGTAGTATCTAATTCTTTTAGGATTTATATTGAAACTGGAATTGCACTTACACAAGTACTTTTTAGAGTTGGTAACCCTGCTTTAGATCCACTTGAAACAAAAATGGCTTCAGAAGTTCACAACTTTTTTCGTAATAGGTCAGGTAAAGTGACCTCCGCACGTGTTGACCCTACTGTTCCAGGGGCTTTGATGACTGTTGATTTACAAAATCATGATGTAGTAGGTTATTTTGCAAAAGACACACATACTCCTTTATTTTTGAACAGAAAAGACAATCCTACCTCTGAATTTTGGGAAGAAATACCTAAACCAAAAGATGGTGCTCTTCATATGCCACAAGGAAAATTTGGAATTTTTGTAACTAAAGAACACGTGTCTTTTCCACCGTTTGTTCCATCACGACTTTTAGATTCTAGGAAAGAAGCAAAACAGATGGAGCCAGGCTATAGTGGTGTTATGATGATTTATGATCCAAGTGCAGGAGAATTTCGTGCCCATTATGCAGGATTTTTTGATCCAGGCTGGGGATGCAATTTTAAGAAAGTTATTGGTGATGATGGTAAAGAAAGTTTTGTACGAGTTAAAGGAAAGCTTTGGGGCGCAGGAGTTTTGGAAATTCGTAGTTTTGAAAAAGATAGAATTATTCGTGATGGTGATCCTATCTGTAGAATTGTTTATGAAAGGTTAATGGACATACCTGACTTTTTGTATGCTACCACTGGTTCAGGTTCAAATTATGGAATTCAAACCGGCCCTAGGCTTTCTAAATTTTTTAAGTAGATTTATTTTAGTCGTATTTTTGTATCTTTTTGACAGTAATTATTTAAACGATGATTTTCTAGTGATACTATGTCTAAAGGGAAAGAAGCTGTTGTGACTCCATGGGAAGTGAAGGGCAATATTGATTATGGTAAATTAATTGAAAAGTTTGGTGTTTCTAAAATTGATAAAAAATTGCTTAGTCGAATAGCAAAGGTTTGTGGCGGCGAAGATAAAGTTCATCCATTTTTGCGCAGAGGAATATTTTTTGCGCATAGAGATTTGAAATGGGCACTTGATGAATATGATAAAGGAAACAAATTTTATTTGTATACTGGCTGTGGGCCATCTGGGCCAGTTCATTTAGGTCATGCAACAATTTGGCAATTTACAAAGTGGCTTCAGGATGTATTTGATTGTGAGTTATATTTTCAATTTACTGATGATGAAAAATTTTTGTTTAAAGATAAGAGTTTTGATGAAATTCAAAAATGGGTTCATGAAAATATGCTTGATGTGATTGCATTTGGTTTTGATCATAAAAAAACTCATTTTATTGTTGATACAAAACATGCCAATATCATGTACCCTCAAGCAATACAAGTTGCAAAAAAACTTACAACAAGCACTGTGAAATCTGCTTTTGGACTTAAGGATAGTTCAAATGTTGGCCAGATGTTTTATACTGCAATGCAGGCAGTTCCTGCGTTTTTACCATCGCAGCTAAAAGGAAAAAATATTCCTTGTTTGATTCCTCATGCAATTGATCAAGATCCTCATTTTCGTGTGACTCGGGATATATTGCCAAAATTAGGTTATTATAAACCAGCTTCTATACAAAGTCGTTTTTTACCTGGACTTGGTGGAATTCAAAAGGATGGGAAGCTTAGTTCTTCAACAGGGGCTGCGATTTATATGACTGATTCAGCAAAGGATGTTAAGAAAAAAATTAATAAATACGCTTTTTCCGGAGGACAAGCAACTGTTGAAGAACATCGAAGACTTGGAGGAAATCCTGATGTAGATGTTAGTTATCAATGGCTTAGCTTTTTTGAAGAAGATGATTCTAAACTTGCTGCTATTTATGCAGATTATAAAAGTGGGAAGCTTCTTTCAGGAGAACTAAAAGCTATTTTAATTGAGAAAGTTAATGGGATTTTAGCTGCACATCAAAAACGTAGAGCTAAAGCTGAATCAAAGATTTCTAAATTTATGTTGAAAGTTTAGTTTAGGTAGGTAAGTTTCCGATGGAGATTACAAAAAACTTATAAGCCAAAACATGCTTTCTAAAAGTAGGATGGTTAAGCGTAAGAAAGTAGTGAGAAAAAAAACTAGTTCTAAGAGAGTTAAAGCTAAGCCTAGTTCTAAAAGAAAAGTAGCTTCCAAGAGACCTGTACGAAGAATTCAGAACAACAGAGTTGTTAGAACAAAAAAGGTTTCTAAAGCTCCAGTTAAGAATTGGGGATGGAAAGCACAGCCAGCTAACGCAGGATTTTTAGTAATGTCAATTATCGGATTTTTAGTTTCAGGATATTTAATTTTTCCATTGTATATTCAATTTGGATTTGCTTTTATGGTAGTATTTGCTCTCATGTTTATTGCATCAGTGATTAGCATGGTTAAAGCATCAATTCCAGAAGGAGAAGGATTGTAATTTAATATTTAGTAAGTTTATTTTGTTAAGAAATTATAGAGGGTTAGGAAATGGCTGCACGAAAAAAAGTACAAAAAAAGAAAGCTTCTAAGAAGCCTATTAAAAGATCAAGAGTTGTTAAGAAACCTGTACGAAGAGCTTCAAGTTCTAAAAGAAAAGTAGCTAGGACAAAAAAGGTTTCTAAAGCTAAAGTAAGTAAAGTTTCAAGATCAAAACTTAGCAAAAAGGCAGGAAGTAGTCAAATTATGTCTGGTTCATTTTATTGGAAGTTTCCAAGAGAAGATTTCCAACTTTTAAGAATAGAAATTGCGGTACTGGTTTTGCTTTCTGGATTAGTATTTTTGTACATGTATCTACAACCGGAATTAAATGGATTTATCGCAGTTGTTTCAGTAATACTATTTTTAGCAATTTATTTTGTAGTTTCAGCAATACTTCGTAAATTACGACGTGTTGAAGAACTGTATGAACTTGGAAGAACACATCTTGACATCCAACGTTATGTGAATGGTAAACGATCTGAGAGGCACAAAATTGCTTTAAAGGATGTGAAGTTTCACAAATTCGATCACACATTTCATGGGGCTTACGTTGTGCTTCATGACGGAACACGTCATCCACTGTTTTTTAGCAGTTCAGCTGAAAGTCGGCATGTGGAACGTAAACTAAAAGCACATATGCGTAACTAATTTGATCATTTTCTTTTTATTATTTTAATTTATTTCTAGCAAAGTTTATGTATAGCTGTTTTGTGAAGGTCTTGTGGAACTTAAGAAATTTTTTGCAATCAGGAAGATTTATGCTTTGAAAACTGTTGAGAGAAATGGGACAGTTGTTACTGAGAATGATATTGAAAGGCAAGAAAGTAGTGCTGAACATAGTTGGAGCGCAATGGTACTTGCAGATTGGATACTTTCTAATTTTGAAATTAAAGTAGATAAACTACGAGTATTTGAGTTAATTATGTATCATGACCTTGTTGAGATTCACGCAGGTGATATTTGTATCTCTGATGTTGAAGGTCGCGCAGCTAAAGTAGAAGAAGAAATTAAGGCTGCTAAAATGTTGCGTGGTGAATTGTCAGGTGATAATGGTTTTGGTTCACGGTTTTATGATTTGTTTATGGAGTTTGAAGAACAAAAGAGTATTGAGGCTAAATTTGCTAAGATGGTTGAAACTTTTGATGCAGCGTTACATGAACTTGACCATAAAAAAAACTGGGAAGTGTGGACAAAAGAAAAATTGTATTTTTTGAAAATGAAGTATTTTGAAGCATTTCCTGAAATTAAGAAATTGTTTATAGAAATCGCTGATTGGGTAGAAAGTGAAGGTTATTTTAACCAATAATGGTTAGTTTGCTTAGAAAAATAGTTATTATAATAGTAAAGTAAAAAAAATTGAAAAATAAAGATAAAAAATTCTATCCAGCTGTTGGAAATATTTTTTGAAGTTCTTCTGATTCTTGTTTTGTAAGATTGTAATTCACAAAATCTTTGAAAAACTTTTCATACATTGGCTTTCTCATTTTTATTCACTTCCATCACTGGATCCTGTTGGTACAGCAGTTTTTGAAATGATTAAAATGTCGCCGACAGCTTTCACTAATTGATGTGGTACAATAACACCTTTAGCGGAACCTAGTACGCGACTTAAAAAAGAATTTTTTGTTGACCTAATTTTCCATCCAAATACTTTATTTCCTGTAACAATGGAGTCCTCTACATCTCCAAAATAGTCACCAGAATCAGTAAATACTTTTATATCGTATGTTTGTGATACTTTTTTCATTTTAAGCATAAGCTCATCACCTCACCTTCACTGTTTGAACTTCGTGAACTAGCTTTATATAGTTTTCTGTGCGTCAGAATCTAGAATGGTAGTATATTTACTTGGGACATCACATATTTCAGCTAAGAGTGTAGCTCAAATTAAAAAGGAGATTTCATCTTTGAAGTATGGTGTGGTAGCTGTGGAACTTGATGTTATGCGACTTCAAAGTTTATTTTCTAAAGTAAAATCTTCAATTTCACCAATGATGATCTTTCAAGTAGGAGTATTTGGATATTTGTTTGCAGTTGTTGGAAGAATTGTGCAGCAGCACTTAGGCAGAGTTGTTGGAGTTATGCCAGGAGAAGAGATGAAAACTGCAGTTTTACTTTCGAAAAAGCACGATTTGAAAATTGCATTAATTGATCGAAGAATTGATAGGACACTTAAAGCGTTTTCAAAAGAATTTAGCTTTAAGGATAAAGCTAGAATGGTGTATGATATGTTTAGAGGTATGTTTTTTCAAAAGAAATATTTGAAGGAAGTTGGATTTTCTTCGTTTGATTTGAGATCGGTGCCTAGCTCTGAGGTTGTTGAGAAGATGATTGGGTACATTGGCAGGCGTTATCCTAGTTTACACAAGGTTTTGATCTCGGACCGTAACAAAGTAATGGTTAGAGCACTTGAAAAGGTTGCAGAGAAGCATCCTGAAGCAGAGGTTTTAGCAGTAGTTGGAGCTGGGCATGTTCCAGGCATGAAAAAATTATTTGAAAAGAAAGAAGTAGCTTTTGAAATTCTTTGAAATTAAAGATTCTCAGATTTTTTTTTGTAAGTTTTTATAAAAACAGTTGATTTTTAGTCGATGTAGATTGCGCGAGGAAGCTTACGGTGAAAGGTACTTGTATCTTTTACTGAGGAAGGTCCGCCCACCGCAAATGAGCCTTGCCTTTAGGCGAGCTGGGGAAACTCAGGGCTCTGGAACAGAAATGACACGTCCATGGTTTAGGAATGATGAGTGCGACGCTTTGTGTGAATAAAGTTAGTTAACCCTTTGACTGTTTGAGATTATGGGATCGATGGAACATGCGAATCCGCTCTGGTGCAAGTCACTCGACGCTTAGTAGAATGCTTCCAAACGTTTGCTCGATTACGAAGACGTACAGAAGGCGGCTTAATGCGCAACTACACTTTTTTATTTTTAATAATATAATTTTAAATGGTAAGTGAAATAGCAGAACAAAGTTTGAGTGACAGAGTGCTGAACTTTTTTAGACCTACAGGTGAAGCACTTCAAGGTCCTGGTTGGGTTACAGTTGATGCTGTTTATGTTGAATTATTTGGTGGCGATGACATTAGTAGATATCATCATTTGAGAAGTGAGCTTTTGAAGTTGAGTGAAGGTGAAAATTCAATACTATTTCGTTTTGCCAAAAGAACAGGAATTGAGAGTGATTATTTTATTTCAAGAGCTAATTATAATAAGAATTGGAAGAATTAAGCGTAAAGTTCTTAAATAGGGCTTTTAGTTATTTTCATATATATGGCAAAAGACAATAAAGTGCACATGCCTTCAGGGCAAGGAGGACTTACTCGTTATTTTGATGAGTCTAGTTCTAAAATGCAGTTCTCTCCACATATGATTGTGGTAGCTAGTATTGTGATTTTTGTTTTACTGATAATTCTACATGTAGTAGGAAATAGGTTTTTTGGGTAAATGAGTAAAGATATAGGTGAAGAAGAAATGCAACAAAAATCAGAGATTTTTGAGCATTATGTTTCACCAGAGGTTCAACACAATGTTTCCAGGAGTTAATCCAAGACAAATGCAAAAGATGATGTCAAAGATGGGCATGAAGCAAGTAGACTTGCAAGCACGTCGAGTTATTATTGAGCTTGAAGATAGAAAACTTGTATTTGAGCAACCTTCTATTCAAAAAGTAAATATGATGGGTCAGGAAAGTTTTCAACTTACTGGCAGTTATTCTGAAGAAAGCTATGATGACACTCCTGATGTCTCCGATGATGACATTGAAGTTGTTATTGCACAAACCGGTGTTAGTCGAGATCGAGCTATTGAAGCGATTAATGTGTCTAAAGGAGATTTGGCTGAAGCGATTATGACTTTGTCTTCTGAAAAAGAAGAAAAAAGTGAATAAACGTAGGAAGCGAACAAAAGTAGGATTTTTGTAATCATGGGTAGTAAGATACAAGAGTTTCTAGAGGAGTTAGATTCTATAAAACATATTTTAGAAGTGACTTTTGCATCTCTTAAAGATACTCGGCTTTTGATGCAATGCATTTTGAGTCTGAGTGACACTTATGAAGGAGTTTTATCATATCTTGCTGAGAATGGGGAAGAAAAGAAGGGGTTTTCTGAAATTGTTTTGAAATCAAAGGAGTTAAAGGAACTTTCTTTAGGATATAAATCAGGCCCAAAGTCGTTTTCGCGTAAAGAAGATTATGTAGTATGTGCAAAGAATTATAAAGTTCAAGTTATTTCGAGTACTTCTGTTCAGGAGTACTTGGGTGCTTTGCGTAAATTTTTACTAATAGAGTGCGAGTGAATAATTTAAATGGAAGAAGAAGTTTTTGAGGCTCGAGAAGAGCTTAAGCGAATTGAACACATAGTGTTTGTTAGTTTGAAGTATACTCGAACTACAGATGTATTACGTAATGGTCTTCTTAGATTTGTAAGTTTTTATGATATCTTAGTAAATGGTTATTTGCTTCATGCGGAAGAGAAGGGACTTATTGAAAAGATACCTAAAAGTCCAGCGCTTGCTGTAAAACAGTTAATGAAATTGTATCCAGATGATGCTAAATTACAGCAGTATTTAGGACTATATTTCTTTGTGAAGGGCCTTTTGAAAAAACCATATGATAAAATCAATGAGTATCGTCGCCATGTAGGGATGCTGTTTCATCTTAGTGAGGAAAATGGAGATGAGTATAACCGCACAGTTGCAATAAACATTGATAGTTTGGAAGCCACTGAGTGGTATTTGAATAATTTTTTCTCGTTTAGTTTAAAATTTCTTGACCTTGCTAAAGAAGAAGATTATTAGTTCTTTAATCACTACTGATAGCAAAAGATTTAAGAGGAAGATTAGTGTTTTTCTTGCATGACACGATTTGTGACTTTATTGTCTGGAAAGGGAGGAGTTGGAAAAACTTCTACTACAGTAAATTTAGGGCATGCGCTTGCAGCACGTGGTAAAAAAGTAATTCTTGTCGATGCTAATTTGGCTACTGCAAATTTAGGTTTACATCTGGGTGTTTTGAAGCCACGTGGAACAGTGAATAATTTTTTACGAGGTGAGAAAGCTCTTCGAGAAATTATGCATGGACATGAGAGTGGATTTTCTTTTATTCCAGCGAGTACTTCTTACGCTGAATTTCAAAAAACTAACCCAATGAAAATCGGGAAATTGCTTTCTCACTTAGACAAAACATGTGATTTTGTTTTAATTGATGCCCCAAGTGGCCTTGGACCAGAAATACATGAACTTTTGAAACATAGTGATGAAGCTTTAGTGGTAACTAACCCTCAACTAAGTAGCGTTATGGAAGCTTTGAAAAGTTTGAAACTGGCTCAAGCACGAGATAACATAATTAGTGGAGTGGTTCTTAATATGAGTAATCGCGGTAGGCATGAGATGTCGCATTCTGATGTTGAGGAAATTCTTGGATCGATATTTAAAGACTTCTGTATAGGTAAATAAAATACCTCTTGTATTCTTAATATAGCGCGTTACATTAATTGCATGACAAAACAAAGCTATGATGTAGTAGTAATAGGCGGTGGTCACGCTGGATGCGAAGCAGCAGCTGCATCTGCTAGAATGGGCGT
>ENA-OREN01003227-OREN01003227.1-marine-metagenome-genome-assembly--contig:-NODE-3227-length-15372-cov-31.542857_pt1 | contig 15372 bp, 15 predicted proteins | sample MGYA00248624_ERZ508555 | MGnify/ENA primary metagenome ERZ508555 (study PRJEB26222, sample SAMN06267773) | marine metagenome | isolation source: Saanich Inlet, British Columbia, Canada | place...
ATGTGTTTACTGTAACTCCTACCATGTATGGCAGAACAATCAAATCTCTTACGTGAGTTTTGATAGGATTTTTTAATGTGCCTGCTTTTGCAGCTTTAATTTCTTCAATCAATTTTCTTTTTCCATCTGTGATCCCTCTGGTGAGTGATCGTCTTTGTCTGGAATTGAATAACAAGAATAATTTCTCTAGTGATAGACTATCTAGTTCCTCTTTTGGAATACCTCTGTATAAAAATTCTTTAACCATCTCTATTCTCCTCTGTTAGTGTTCGAGTTCTATGTTCCATATTATAGCATTCCTATCTTTGTTGCCAAATCTCTGGCTTTTTCGGTATTTTCAAACTGAACATATGCTTTTTTACCATAAATTGTTCTTGCTGTGTTTACTTTTTTGACATTTTGATTGTAAAGTGTTTTTACTGCTTCTGAAATTTCTGATTTATTTGCGGATATCTCTACTATGAAACAAATTTTACTTTCATTCTCGATCATTGCAAATGTTTTTTCCGTAATGTATGGCTTTATGATAATTCTCATTGCTTGATCTATATTCATTGTGTTTTCACCATTACTTCGAGATGTGTTGATTTTATTTTTCCAATTTCTTCTATTGCTGATTTGGAGTAAACTGTTAATCTAATTGGATCAGAACCTGGGGCTAAATCTAATACACTCAAATCTTTTACATTTCTTACTTCTACTCCTGGTAGTGCACCTGTTGCTTGTAGAAGATTAGTTGAATCTGCAGTTACAAACAAAATACTCTTGCCTACTTTTTTACTTCTGCCTCTAAGTCTTGATTGTCCAGAACGTGGTTTTCTTGTGTCCAATCTTTCTATATCTTGTGTTAGTTTCAATGCGTCTAATACTTTGGTGATTTCACTTGTTTTAGAAATGGATTCAATGTCATCTGTTATTACGATTGGGAATGATTCTATTCCTTTTACTTTATGGCCTCTTAGTTCAACAAGATCTTTTGATGCTGTTGCTGCAATTGCAGAACATAATGCTAATTTATTTTCTTTTTTGTTTAATTTCTTGTAAATTACCTTCTCTACAATTGGTGGATGTGCTTGTCTTCCGCCTCTGGTAGATGCAACTTCAGCTCCTTGTCCTTGTCTTCCACCGCCTCCACCTTGCATTCTTGCGACACGAGATACACCTTGACCAGTTGGAGGATCGTTTGAATCTGCAACTACGTCCATACCTGCCATTGGTTTTCTTCCTTGTCTTTGGAATTTGTGAGATGTTAAATTAGTAACAGCTTTGTGGATTAATTCTCTTCTAAATGGTGTTGAGAAAATTATTGGTAATTCAATGTCTGCATCTTTTGTTCCAGTTGTTGTGTAAGTTGCTGTCTTCATTATACTACAACCTCCAAGATGTTTGGTTTATTGACTTTAGCTGGTGCGTTTCTAATTTGACTTCTAAGTTTGATTAATCTCTTGTAAGTTCCTGGAACTGAGCCTTTTAGAATGATGAAATCGCCTTTAACTAAGCCAAAGTGTTTGTATCCTCCATCTGGATTAATTTTAATTTTATCTGATTCTGTATTGCCCATAATCATAATTCGTTTATCATATTCTACTCTTTGATGGAATCCTGTTTGTCCTGATCTTGGAACTGTATACATGACACTTTGTGGTGAGATAGGACCTAATGAACCAACTTCTCTAACTGTCTTTCTTGATTTGTGTTGTTTCTTTTTTACACCCCATCTTCTCATTGTACCTTGCCATCCATGACCTTTGGTAATTGCTGCAACATCTACAGTTGAACCTGTTTCAAAAATTTGATCAATTTTAATTTCTTTACCTAGATGTTCTTTAACATGTGCAAATTGTTTTGCAATGTCTCCTCCACTAACCATTGCTTCAAAAACATATGGTTTCTTCATTTCTAATCCTGCTGCTCTTGGAGATACTGCAACAATTGCGTAAATTTCTTTAATTTTCTTTAATCTTGACTCTGCATTTTCCATTGATCCTGCAATATTTTTAATTGTAATTTCTTTAGCAATATTTTTTGGAATATCTTCTGCATACACATCAAACTCTGCATGTTTACCATCATGATCTTTTGAATATCCTCTAATTCCTAAAATCAATACTGGTGGAGTTACTAGTACTGTTCCTAAACTTACTAATTGTTTTCCTGCGTTTGGAACTTTGTCACGGTCATCTATGCTGACAATTTGAACACATCCTGCTTTGAAACCACAGTGTGCTAAAATTTTTGGTTCTTCAGATGCTGATCTTACTGGCCAAGCTCTAATTCTTGCCTCCATTGTCTTTGCACGTACTCTACGTGAGTATGCTAGACTTCCTCTACGTGGTTGATGTCTTTTTCGAGCTCCCATGACTAAAACGCATCATCGATTTCCCTCTATTAAACCATGTGAGGTATCGTTAACCACTGAAAAAATTTAGGTTAACCAACTATGCCTAATTTGTTATGGGAAAATTAATTCTGAGATCGAATTCCAAATTGTATATCCTCCGATTATGATCCCTATTGCTCCTAAACCCATTGCTAACAATAAAAAATTTTTTCTTTCAGGCATTTTCTAATTAATTATTGGCGTTAATTATTGCCAACGTTCCTAGTAGTGCTTCTTCTAGACGTACAGTTTCTGTTGCTTGGTTTGGAAAAAAGTTTATCGATTTTGCATTTTGAACTTTATTCATTCTTCCTCCGATGATCTCATGAACTCCTTTTTCAGGTGATCCAAAGACAACTAGTGTATGTTCATTTGATTTTGTATATTTTGATAACTGTTCATTTGATACTGGTTTTCCTTTTCTTGATGTGATGATGATGTTTCCTTTCCATTCTGATAAAATGGAAAACAAATTTGATCTTTCTTTTACTGAATAACCCCAGTATTCTGGAACTTCACTTTTATCGATATCTTTGATTGATAGTTTAGGATATCCTTCTTTGAATCTAACTGTGACTCTTTTCCCATTTGTGGTGTTGTTGCCATAATATCTGATCAATTGATTAATCCCAACATCTACATATTTTTCTCCCTTTGAACTTACTACTATCCCTTCTCTAATGTCTCCAGCTTTGATTTTTTTAGAATTTACTGGTGTGTTGTGACTTGGAATTTTTAATGGCTGTAAAACTCCTGCAAATTTTAAATCATTCATTTTTGGAAACAACCTTCTTCTCAAAAATTGTGGTGTTTCTAAATACCTTAAAATCATCATCATTAATCCTGGATCTGTTTTTTTGTTTCCTTCTTGATAGACATAGATTGTATCAATTTTAAAAATTGCACAAGCTCTTGCTAGAACAGAAATTTTTCTAGTTTTATCAATTTTAAGGGATTCGTCTGATAATGAAGACTCGGGAATTGCAACAGATAATTTCAATGTAATTTAATCTCTCAACTGCTTAAAATAATTATTTTTGCTCGTGTGGATATTTTGTTTTAGCATCATTTGCATATTTTGTAATTTGTTCATCTGATACTAATTCATACAATCCGGTTTCTTTTTTGATACATGCCATTCTGATGTGACTTGTTCCTTCTTTATCTTCACTTGAAAGATAAATTCCTGCAGAAGCTAATGTTGCAGCGTCATCAAGTGAAAGATCTTCTTTGTATGTTTTTTCTAAAAAGTCAGTTACTTGATCAGAACCTGAACCAATTGCTATTGCATCATAAGAAATGTATGTTCCACTGGGATCTGTTAGATACAACTGTGGTGTGTTATTTACAACTCCACCTAGAATTAGTGCAACACCGTATGGCCTTACACCTGCATATTGTGTATATTGTTGACATTGATCAGCTAAATGTTTGGCGATTGTCTCAACATCGACTGGTTCATCATAAATCATCTTGTTACTTTGAGAAAAGAATCTTGCATTGTCTACTTGACTTCTAGCATCTGGAATGTATCCTGCTGCTGCAACTCCTACATGATCATCAATTTGGAAAATCTTTTGAGCAGTTTCTGAAATTTGTAATTTCCTTGGTTTTTCTTCTACTGCGATAACGATACCTTCTTTGCATTTTATGCCGACTGCAACTGTTCCTCTTCTTACAGTTTCAATGGCATATTCTACTTGGTATAGTCTACCATCTGGTGAGAATACTGTAATGGCTCTATCGTAACCTTGTTGTGCAGGAAGCATTTGATTGCAATGCTTTGATTATACAATTTAAACCATGCCCACAATTGAGAGTGTTTGTTACTTTGATCGGAGCCTATTCTATTTTTTGTACCATTGGTAGTTGCCAACTCTTATCATAGTATGCTTCAGTTGGAGAATAGAATCTCATGTATACAAAGAAGCCATCTCCTTCGTTAGTCTCTACCCAATTGTTTTCATAACTTTCAGGATCTTCTGGTCCAAAGTAAACATCATAGGAACCGTCTTCATTTTGCATCAAATTGGAATTAAGTGATCTGATTCCAGGCAATGGCTGTGATTCATTTTTGATCATTGAGCGTGTTTCTGCATCATAAACAACTATGGACCAAAAGTTTTCTGCAGGTACATCTGCTGGTATGTTCAAATGGTATGTATTAGAACCAATTAGAAAATTATAATCAGAATCTCGATAAGTTCCAACATATTTTGAACCCTTTCCTACTAATTCAAGAACCATTGCATCTGCTGTAGTGATTGCTTGGTACATGAAAGACATTCTAGGTTCAATTTGTGTTGCTCCTCTTTCATCTTCATGTCGAGGATTTTTAGTTTGAAATGCTAATTCCCAATTTTTATCTGGCCAATAAATGAATGGTTGTTTTGCAGGTGAATCATATGCAATGTTTCTTGCCATCAAATTTGCCACAATTGCAGCTTTGTCTAATAGTTTTTTAGAATCTTCATCTGGTTCAAATGATTCTCGGCGTATAGACTCAATTTAGTTAAACACACTCAGACACGATTTCTATTATTACGGTAATTTACCAAAAATTAATTTCATTTTAAAAAACTATTTTTTTAAAGTCAACTTGCAACTAAAGTACAAAATAATTGGTTTCAAAATATATGAAATGTATTGTAATTGCCATATACATCGACGTCTCATAAATTTATTTTAAAAAAGCCCATCTAGTTTACGTTACGTAATGTTGTGGACTATGGGGAGATAAAATCTACAAATGTGTTTAATCTAATAGTTTGAACCCCTGATTCAACTTCTAATGAAACTATGGTTGAATTTGTTTCCATTAAATAATTTGGTAACTTGAACCAAAATAATGATGCTCACATAAGACCTGAATTTAGTTAATTAAATCTAGTTTATACAAATTAAGTCAAACAAAATTACTATTATAATCTAGTCACAAAACAATTCTAGGTATGATTTAACATAAGATTCTATAATTAATTATTATCCTCCAGAAGATCATCTTTCTTTTCTAATTTCAACTAAAGTTCGAAGATCTATTTCTGCATTAATAGATAAATCTAGAGATGATAATCCTAATTGTTTAATTTTAGGTTCAATCATAATCAGTAGTTCTGCAACTGCTAAATCTAATTCATGTCTTGGATTAGAAATTCCAGAACATTCTTCACCAGTCAAACCAAACTTAAGTTCTGTAAATTTATTACCAATTCTTTTAATTAAATCTAGATTAGAATCTAAAGAATTTACTGGAATTGGGATTTGAGATATTGATCCTACTTCATTTTTTCTTGTGCCTTCTCTATTATTTCCATCTTTTTCCAAAATTACCTGTACAAAAGATGAATTTAGATATCCTGCAATAAACTTCAAAGTCTGTTTAGCGGATACACCCTTAATAGATAATGTACAATTTGATAACATTACAAAATTTGATGAAAAATATACTTTTTCTAAATCCCAAAAAGGATTAAAAGCTACATACAGATTTTTTCTGAGATTTCTAGGTATGATTATTTGTGAATTTGAAGTTAATTGATCAATAGTCCATTTTTTTGGTAAGGTCAATGAGTCATTTACTTCAAATTCTTGTTTAAATTTTTTAAATCCGGGAAAATCATCAATTAAATTATTTTCACTTGAAAATGCGAGAGATTGTTGTTTTTTAAGATCCGTTATGGACAGAGTACAATTTGTTACTACATCCGAATTTTTTATTCCTAATTTTATTAACTCATTTTCAATGTTTTTTATATGTGATCTGAAATCTTTTGCAAAGTTTTTATATTTTTTAACGCTCTTTGTAGACCATGGAAAAAACCACGAATTACCGCTTCCTTCATTTGCTAACTCCCCTCTTTTAACAGTAAATTTTTTACTAATTTTATTAAAATTACTAGAAGTTTTAAAAATTTCTATATATTTTGTTTCTGGTAGTATGTATTCTCTCCAATTATCTTCAGATTGGATATTGTTTTGAGATATTCTTTTTTTTACGAACATTTTATTATTGTTGTCAATTTGTTCAAGGTTTGTTTTTACATCTGTATCAAAAAATTTACTATCGCTAATCCTAACAAATGTTATTTTGTTTGTTTTTTCTTCATTACTTCTACGTAAAATTAAAACACATGGAGAAATATCTACATTTTGAAAGAAAAATGATGCAGGTATTACAACAATATACAATATTTCAAATTTTTTAAGCAAAAACTTTTTGATAATTTTCCCATTATCTGTATTTAGAAAAGACTGTGGAAGAATTAACGACATAATCCCTTTATCTTTTAAAAGACATGTTGCCATTTCTACAAAATAAAAGAAAAGATTTGGTTGTGAAGCTATTTTCATATAAGAATCCATTTTTAAAGATCGTAAAATTTTATTTTCAATAGCATCCTTATCTAACGGTGTTCTTTTGTTATCTGGTCGGATAAATGGAGGATTCATTAGCACGACATCATAATTTTTAAAATCAGTATTGTTAGTTTCAAAAAAATCCATTAAGCGAATATCTATCTTTGTATTTAGATTAACCCTATCTGGTTTTTTCATAATTAAACCAAAAATTCCAAGTTTTGCCAATAAACCATCTATTTCACACCCATGAAGATGAGATAGAATTTGATTATGAGACAGTGTTGGATTTTTTAATTTCATTTGATCGTATGAATATGAAAGAAAATTACCAGTTCCACAGCAGGGATCAAAAATTTCAGGAATTTGATTAGATAACTCAAAACACATAGTGGTCATAAAATTTGCAAGTATAGGATCTGTCATGACTTTCCCTTCTTCATTTAATGATTCTCGTGGGAATAGAGATTGTTCACTAATAATTCGATTTAATACATATTCAGGTTCCGCATTGTTGTCAATCATACCTTTCATCTCTTTGTTAAGAGAATTCAAAAATCTAGTAATTATCACAATATTTTCTTTAGTCATATTATTAGGAATAAAATCAATAAGTTGTTTATCAAAAATATTTCTAAAATCAATTTTTACAATAGAATTAAAAAACGCTTGAATGTTATTTGTTTGAATTTGATTAGGGAATTTTATATTTAAAAATAATTTATTTTTGTAGAAATATTCTTTATTATAGACACAAACAAAAAGTCTAAAAATTATATCCAGTGAAAATTCTTTGATAAATTGTTCTAAAGATAATTCAGTACTTTGAGGATCATGTAAATTTTTCCAATCTTGCATTTTTTGATTAAAATCATTTTCATCAATAAAGCCAAAATTAATTATCCATGACTTATCTACGGACATAATTTTTTGAATATTATTTTGCAAATCCTTATGAGTTTTAATAAACTCCTTCAAGATCTCATTAAAGTTTTGAGCAAATACAGATGCCGGTAAAATTCCTTGTAAAGTATGTTGACCAAGTAATTCAAAAATTTTTGGTACCACATTATTACTAAATTCTTGAATTGTCTCTTCATCATTTTTTGTTTCACCAAATCTTATTTTTGTATTGATGATTCCGGGATGTATTAGACATTGAGTAACTGTTTGATCTGTAATATGTGATCCATTTTGTAAGAAACAAGTTGTTTCAATATTTGTAATAATAAAATAAGGTGGCGAATTTATTTCCCAATTTGGGTTATTCGCAACATATTTTCTACCCTGTGCCCAAAATTCAGGGGATTTTGTATCATTGGGGGTACGTTTTACTTCTATTACAAAAACCCATTTTCCATTACTTTTGAGTTTAATAACAAAATCTGGAATTCCTGTAACACTAGAAAGATTTGCATGATGTTCTACATCGTATTTTGTATCAAGACCATGTGACAACATGTATTTGCTAATTGCTTCTTTTACAGCAGGATGGAATACATTTACTTCGTCATCGTTGTATGTTATTTTCATAACATTAATTTTCAAACGATTTAGCTAACGCAAATGATAAATTTGGCGGAACTGCATTTCCAACAATTTTGTACTGTGCACGTTTTGTTAATTCTGATGGAATTACAAATGTATCTGGAAATGACTGAAGTCTCAGTCCTTCCCTCACCGTAATCAATCTATCTTGAGAATAATGTATATTACAACCAACATTTAATCGTGAAAAATACGTGTTAATTGTATATGCTGGTTTTTTTCGATCTAACCTGCCATACGTAGTTGTTCTTCCACCTGATATTTTGTATTTTTTAATTCTTGTAGATGGAATAGAATCTGGAACATCCATGTAATTTCCGCCTTCTGTTACATATGATATTATTTTTTTATCTAATTCACTTAATGTAGGTATTTTATGGTTTCTTACGTCTTTAGAATTTTTTCTAGCCCATTTTTGATATTCAGTAATTGGTTTTTTTGTATATTTTAAAAATTCCACATTTTTAGGTATTGGTAAATCTCCAATTGCATCTTGAACAGTAACCCATTTCATGATTTTATTATTTTCAGGGAATTCGGAATGTGTCGGTTGAGGCAATTCTATTTTTTCTTTCCCTAATTTACCTAAAATAAAAAATCTTCTACGACGTTGAGGTACTCCAAAGTCTGCTGCGTTTAGTACGCCTGAGTTTACAGAATACCCTAATTTAGAAATTTTCTTTTTTAATAATTCTACCACATTATTTCCCAATTCATCAGTTGCAGATTTTAAACCTACAACATTTTCTATTAAAAATTTTTGAGGTTTCTTTCTTTCTAAAACTTTGACATAATCCCAAATTAAATTAAAATTTTTATCATCTGTTCTTCGTTTTCCAATCATTGAAAAAGCTTGACACGGAGGTCCACCAATCAAAATATCACAATCTGGAATATCTTTTATGGCAATATTTTTAATATCATTACAAATAATATCATCTTTGAGATTTTGATTATATACTTCACAAATTTCTCGATCATTTTCATTGGCCCAAATTATTTTATGGTTTGCCATCTTAAATCCAATATCTAATCCCCCACAACCTGAAAACAAACTAACAATTTCTGGCAAATTATTGACCTCTCATAAGTCTAGTTTCCAACATCTGTTTTTCAATCTTTTTGAGTTCTTTTAAAGTTAATTTTAATTCACAAAAATCTTGTACGATCAAGTCTATTTTATCAATTATTTTTGTTGATTCATTATTCAGTATTGTAAACGAGGATAACTTTTTTGATTCATCAATAAGTTCTTGCTTCATTTGTTTAGACATAATTCTAATATCTGGTAGTTTTATTTCTTGCAATTCATATACTTGTATTTTTAAAATTCCATTTCCATATCTTCTTCCAATTAGTTCCAATTGTAAACGTGAAAAAGAGGAATTTAGTAATGCAAATAAAATATCCGTATTTGTTTTTTTTGGAAAAATGTTGTAGAAATTATCTCTAACTAGATATTCTTTTGAATTTTTAATAAAAAATTTAGAATTTCTAATAATATAACTAAAGATTAAGGGTGATGGTTTGAATATTTTTGTCTGATACCATGAATCTATATTTTTTGTATTTTGTTTTTTTAATACAGAATTATTTTGTTTTTTTGAAAATATTTTATAATTATGATTAACATATTTACTAATTTCTAAAAATTTATCTGATAAATCTAACTGAGTATTAATTGATAACAGATAATCAAAATTGACATCATTTTTTGTGTCTAACTTCTTTAATTGTTTGGGGGAACTGATAATTTTTGTTAAAAATTCATCAGGAATATTAAATTGGTTTTTTTTCTTTTCATCCAAAATAAAGAATTCATTCCAATTTGTTTCAATTCCTCTACGTATTTCTGCAAATTTAGAAAGAGGAACTAAATTTTTAGCATTTAATAGTTGCATGACTTTTGAATTTACATAAAAAAATTTGCCCCATTTATGATCTTTAATTAAAATATTTTTTTTAATAATTGAAACAAATACTTTTTTTGTTTCAAAAGATACCTTCGCATCTAAAATTTTTTTAAATATTTTTTCATCAGGTTCTTTACAAATATGTACAAAACGAATATTATTAGAAGAATTTTTTTCTTTTTTTAAAATTAAAATACAATCTTCTACAATTACGTTATTAAAACTATCTTTTGCAAAGTCAATTATGAACTCAATTTCAAAAACATTCAACAAAAATTTTTGAAATTCCTCCCCATGTTTAGAATCAAGCCATCCTTTGGGAATGATAATTCCCATTCGACCACCATTTTTTAATAATGATGAAACATACATAATAAAATAAATATATAAATTTGATCGTAAGGATAATGTGATTCCAAATAAATCCTTAATTTTTTCATGAAGGATTTTTTTGTTCATAAAATCTGGATTCTGATTTAATAATTTCTCTTGTCTTATGTATGGGGGATTCATTACAATACAATCAAAAGTTTTTTCTTTAAAATCAAAAATATCTCCACAGAAAAAAGAATTATTAAAATTTCTTTTCTTTTTTGAAAAATTTTGTAAACCTTCAGCAAATCTAACTAAGTCAATTTCTACTCCCCATAAATCAGGTTTTGTAGTATGTTTTAATTCATTTATCCTATTATGAGCAGATTCTAAAAAAATACCATCTCCAAAACAAGGATCTAAAACTCTTTGTTTGGGTTGTTTAATACACAAATAAGAAATTAACTTTGCAGCCCAAATTGGAGTTTTTACTTGTCCTAAATATTCTTCAACATCATCTCTCAAAAAATAATCATCGGCATATTTAGAAATTTGATATTCATAATCCAATGTTTCGTCTAAAATACTTCTAATTTTTTTAACTAATTCGGATGTTCTTTTGGATGTGGATAAATTGTCTAATTTTTTTAAATCCAATAAAGTATCAGTCATATTTAAGATTCATAATTACAAATATGAATAAATCACTATTGTTTCAAGTTATCTTCACTTGAATGTGATTGTTTTAATACAGATATTATAAAGAATGATTGTCCCGTGGTAGCTCAGCCTGGTAGAGCTCCTGGCTGTAGATGTTGGCTTTAGATGGCTAAACGAAACACAGCCCATCAGGCATACAGAAACCGGGTTGTCGGTGGTTCAATTCCGCCCCGCGGGACCATAAAATTTAACATTTTTGATAACGTAAATTATTGAGTTTAGTATGGTGGTGTATTTCTTTTCCATCAACACTTGTTACTAAACTGATGAGATTCCCCTCAAAATCCCGCCAACATTTGTGCGTGTTTTGTCACTTTGTCCGCCAAAACGGTATACTCTGATAATATTTTCACTTTGAAAGTTTAAAGATCTTAATTACAAATTAACAGTATGCCTTATTCAGTTAAAGTAAACTTTGGCCAGAACTTATCGGTAGAAGTTTTTGGAGATGAAGTACAAATTGTTACACAGTTACTTAATCAAACAACAAGAAAGTTCTTTCCAGTTCTTCCAGCTTCAAAGATAGAAATCTAACTACTCTAACTTTCATATTCTTCTAGTTGTTGTATGTCCATATCTCTCATAGGTTCAGGAGATTCAACTCTACTTCCCTTGAATGTCCAGTAAACAAAAGTTTCTTTACCATATTTCCCATTACACATAAAACACATTAATTTAATCATATTCAGTATGCCTTTGTCTTATTTTTTGTAAAGAACTCTTTAGCAATATCATCATTCATTATTTTACTCAATACTTTCCTAACTAATCTTGATACATTGTAGGCATTATCATCTAACCATGCGGTTTGTTCTTCTGTTATGTGGATTGTCTTTCTAACCATACTTCCTTACAGGCTTTAGGATATTTAACGCAGTTGAGTAATCTGTTTACGAGTGTATTTTCTCCTAGACTTTGCAGATACTTTTTGTTTACAACAAGGACAACGATTAGAATCAAGTGACATTAGTCGGCTACAGGTTCTACAGAGTTTGACACCTTCTCTATAGGTAACTTTGCCATGTTCATCAATTTCACCGATAGGAGAACCGTATTTCCCTACATAGACCTCATACCCTCTACAACAAATTCCCTTACAGTATGCAGACATCAGATGAAATCTCCTAGAGGTCTTAGTTTGGTACGTTTGTCTCTAACTAGCTTCTTTACTATTCTTAATACAAAAAAGTAAGTTTTAGTGAATCGTACCAACTCATTCAAACCCCTTGAGTAACGCCTGTTTAGGCTGTTTGAAATCAATGTTTAACCAAATTCTTACTCCACCACTATGACCTTCTCCATAATATTCAGAGAAAGCCTTGTTGAATGCTCTAAAAGATAATGGATTCTCCCCTTTGTCTAACATTACATTCTTGTAAAATGCATGAGTATCTCGTTTTGATTTCCAATTATTAGATAGTGCTTCTGTTTCAACGATATAATTTTCAACAAAATCATTGAGAGGATCAGCGTTAGCATTCCATATTTTTTGATTATCTTTATGGGATAGAGAGTAACTGAATTTCTGTTTCAATAGTAGTTGTTGTGCTAAAATTACTAGACTTGAAAATACTAAATTCATTTCATCAGTATTACTCATTAGTAGATACTTGAGACCTTCAATTCTATCAGGATCTCCTAAAACAAATTTTCTTTTGAATTGAATAATTATCCAACGTCTGAAAAATCCATCTGATTGATCATCATAGACTTTAGGGAATCTATTACAAGAAAAGATTAGTTTAGAATATGGATAGAGACTAAATGGGCTTTTGTTCTTATGTTGTGCATAAACTCCCTCTCCACTACAGATAGCCTTGAGTGTTCCAGTATGTTTCATCTCACTATTTTCTATATCTGTAAAGATATTGGCCAACTTTCCATCTAGATTGGCACTTGCAAATTTATCATCAGCTAAAACTTGTAATGGAATACGAGAAACATTATCTTTTCCCAATAGGGCAGCAAGATATTCTAATACAACAGATTTTCCATTATCCCCATTACCTAAGAGAATGAAAGCCTTTTCATCAATTTGTTGTGTAATCATTGTTGAAGCCATCATTTCTAAAATAGTATTTTGCATTACCTCATCATATTTTCCATCAATGGTACAAGTGGAAGTTAGAGATTTACCAAACAAAGTATCTTTTAGATTAGCCACAATATCATCAGATTTAGGCGTGATAAACTCACGTGGTATCAAAACTTTAGATAAATTGGCGGGGGTATGGGGAGTTAATTTTCCTGTTGATATGTTGAAGACTCCATTTTCTAAAGTAACAATGTTAGGATAACTATCAAAAGATTCAATGTCTGTGTAAGTTAATGCCTTTATTTTCTTAACAACTTCTAATCTCTCATGGTCATTACAATTATCAATCCTTGTTTCAACATATTCTTTGATTATTGATTGAGCATTCTTTGAATCGTATATCTTACCATTGTAATAATTGATAACATCCGTTCCTCTTTCTGTAGCAAAGTTCCAAAGATTAATCGCTTCATGTGAAACAATCTCAATTTTATCTCGGTCTGTTTGTTTAATTTTTAAATTATTCCTCTTAATGATTTCTTCATCATTCATTCTCATTTTGTAAAAGCCTTCCCCAATTGTTACAGCTCGAGCTTGATCATAGGGAGTTCCAAGTTTAGAATTTAATTTAATTGATTTATCAATACAATCTTCTTCTGTTGTTGCGTCTTGAGGAACTGTTGCAAAATATGTTCCAAGCTTGCTTAGTATTGTTAGTTGTCTGTTATCCCCCTCATTGAGTTCTGATAATTCTTTATCTGTTATTTTAGCTGATGTTGTTTTAACTGAAATGCCAAGAATACTATCAAGCTTGTTTTCAATCCCATCTTTATCTTTAGCAAGTTTTATTTTTTTAGTTCCAACAATATCAATTAGTGTTCCATCTTTGTGTAAACAACCTGAGCAGTATAGCAGATGTTTACTCATTGATTTAACTTCAATTTGATATTCTGAATTTGGATTTTTTGCTCTGTTCTTCAAAGGTTCGTTAGTGTAAAATAGGATATGACATTTGTCAGGATTGGAATGTTGTTCAACTAGAGTTCTCTTTGCTGTTTCTGCCACTCCCCTAGGACACATGGCTTTAGTTCCAGCTGCATTATCACAGTCAATTGCATTAATCCACAAACCTTTGTTTTCTCCACGAAATACTTGACCACAAACAATGGCTATACCCTGCTTAAACATGCCCTTTTCTTTCCATTCTTTGAATAATTCCTCTGGAATAGGCACAGTTTGCCACTCTTTCCATGCTACCTTAGGCTTCTTTGTGAGATTATGTGCGGGAATTACATTTACTCCATTATTGTAATACCAAAAATCTGCCCATTGATTAGGAGACATCTCTTGACTCATGCCGTAATTCTCACTCTACTTGTTCTGCCTAGCTGGAAAACTTCATCTTGTTCACAAACGTTACAAACTAACCATGTACGCTCTGATGAATAAGTTACAACAAAAATAGATTCATGAGCATAGCAACAGCGATTGATTGGATTCTCAGAATCTTTATTTGTGTCTTGTTTACTATCTATAGTACATTCAACTCCTTTTGCGAGGTCTTGAATTTAGATCTAGAAGTTTGCTTTTGCGAGAAGGCTTCTATTTCTTTTTCATTTAATTTGTTTAGTGTCATGTTTGATTCTATTGAGTCTAAAGCGATTGTTCCATATATGGATCTCGTTAATATTGCTGGACATTTTTTATAGTATTCCGTTACGGTTCTCATTGTTCTTGTTATGTTACAAGTACATGAAAGAAGCATTTGATTCAACAGTAACAATAGAATCCTAGAATCTATAAACCTTGAATGAAAATTAGTTAAAATTTACGTGGAACATATTTGACAGCGTTGCACAACGGGTTGGAGGGGAGACAAAAAAGAATTGTAAATGTTCGAGTATCGCAATAAACAACAGCAATCTTGATAGACTTTTATTCAAAAAACAAAATGATACCAAAACCTGCATTTGACAAGTGACAAATGATACTTGCAATACAAACTTCAAAAGAATTACAAATCTTTTCTATTACGCATAACACAAAAAATTTACATAAAAACAATATTCTGTATGGAGATCCCGTGTTTATCATACAGCTTGAACTGC
>ENA-OREN01003228-OREN01003228.1-marine-metagenome-genome-assembly--contig:-NODE-3228-length-15369-cov-3.873005_pt1 | contig 15369 bp, 17 predicted proteins | sample MGYA00248624_ERZ508555 | MGnify/ENA primary metagenome ERZ508555 (study PRJEB26222, sample SAMN06267773) | marine metagenome | isolation source: Saanich Inlet, British Columbia, Canada | place...
AAAATTTAGCCTGGGAAGGAAAATTTATCATTATTGGTTTTGCAGGAGGGAAAATCCCTAAAATACCTGCAAATAGATTGCTTCTGAAAAGTGCCTCTGCAATTGGCTTATATTGGGGAGAGTATGCATTTATAAACCCTTCACTAATTGGAGATTCTTTCATCGAGTTAATGAAGCTTTATGAAAAAGAAAAGTTAAAGCCTAAAATTGGAAAAATATTTAAATTAGAAGAAGCAAGCAAAGCATTAGAATACCTCCTAAGTAGGAAAAATACAGGAAAAATAATTCTAAGCTGTGATTAATTCATATATGACCTTATTAAATAAATTTAATTCTTTCTGGAAGAAATTAAGTCCTAATATTAAAGGATTTATTTTTATCCTGATAGCATCAGCTACTTTTCCCATAATGGGAACAACTGTAAAGTATCTAACTTCTGAACTGCATCCTTTTCAAATAGCTTTTTTTAGATGTTTTTTTGGTTTTATGATAATAATTCCTTTAATTATTAAAAAGAACCCTTCAAAAATATTAAATACAAAAAGATATCCTATGCACATTTTAAGAGGCCTTTTAGGAGTAGGGGCAATGATGGCAGGTTTTACAGCTTTGTCTATGTTGCCACTAGCAACGGCGGTAACTTTAGGGTTTACTAGGATATTATTTTTAGTTCCTCTTGCAATGCTATTACTTGGGGAAAAGCCTGGATTTTTAAGGATTTTTTTAATACTTTTAGGCTTTCTAGGTGTTATTATAATGATTGATCCTAGTAATGATAATAATATTACATACTTTTCAGCCAGCTTAGCACTTCTTGGTGCTTTTTTAGTAAGTTGTGTTAAGCTAAGCGTAAAGTCACTATCATCAAGTGAATCAACTTTAACTATACAATTTTATTATGGTATAATTTCTACCACCGCCTTAATTATTCCATGTTATTTATTTTGGACGCCTTTAAATTCTTTTCAAATATTATTAATGCTTTTTGCTGCAATCGTTGGAACAATTGCTCAAATGCTAACAATTTGGGGTTTGAAATTAGGAGCAACAACCGTGGTAATGCCTGCTGATTATACGAGATTGATTTTTGCAGGCATATATGGCTTTATTCTTTTTAATGAAATACCTTACTTAAATGAAATAATAGGATCATTTGTAATAATAATAACCACTATGATTATTTTATATTTAGACAACATAAAAAAAACAATTAAATAACTTTCATATTTATTGCCATACATACAGAACCTAAGGAAAGCAAGACTATAATAGTTATAAATTTTCTCATTGGTAAATACCATTGAGGAAGCTTTTTTTCTCTTACAGTTTTAATATCTATAAAAAAAATAAATAAATATAAAATGATTAAAATAATGAAAATAATCAGATAATTTACTATAAAGCCTATAAGTAAAAACCAGCTTAATAAAGCAGGTATTATAGAAATTAGATATGATTTATAATCATTATCATTTCTAACCATAGCAGCTCCCCAATGAACGGCTCCAGTAAATGATAGAATTAATACTGAATAATTTATTAAATTATACAAGGCAATCAATTTTAATTCATATGTACAAACCCATATTCCTAAAGATAAAAAAATGAAGGGAAGTGCTCCACCTATTCCAAATAATAATGGAAATGAAGGTATATTCTGTAAATTAAATAAAGAAAGAAATTTTTGCATTATATTCTATTTTCCACCTATAAATTCTTTGTCCATATAAATCGCTATTAAAAAATCTTTTTTAGAAAGCCCTGAAACATCATGGGTAGACAAATTAACATCTACTTTATTATATACATTACTCCACTCAGGGTGATGGTTTAAAGTTTCAGCTTCTACTGATACATTAGTCATCCATGAAAAGGCCTCTCTAAAGTCTTTAAAAATAAAAGTTTTAGATATAGACAAATAGTCATCTTTTAAAAACCATCCATTTATTAATTGGAGGTGCTTATTTATTTCTTTTTTTTTTAATTTTTTAACAATATTTTTTTCCATTAATATTAACCTAATTTAAAAGAGTAGGGTTTGATTATAATTTTAAAAGATATATTTATAGCTTGTAAAATATAGATTTTTTCCAATATATAATATATTATATATTTATAAACATAATCTTAAACAAATGCATATGCTTTGTTTATTAAACGGAGTTTTTATTATGAAAATTGGACACTTTAGTTCTAACCCTCAAACACAATCTAAGGCAGCTGCTTTAAGCTCTGAAGATTTAGGGTTAAGAGCTTATATGCAAAAAATATATGGGTATATGACTGTAGGTTTAGCAATAACAGGATTAGTAGCATGGTTAGTTTCTGGCGCTGCAATTGATAATAATGGGCAATATACGTCTCTTGGAAAAGCTTTATTTGCTTCTCCTCTTGGTTTTATATTTATGCTGGCACCTTTAGGATTGGTTATGATGCTATCATTTAGAATACAGAAAATGAAAGCTTCTACCGCTCAAACAATGTTTTGGGTTTTATCTGGTTGTTATGGTATATCTTTAGCCTCAATATTCCTTGCCTATACAGGTGAGTCTGTTGCTCGCGTATTTTTTATATCATCATCTACATTTTTAGCTGCAAGTATATATGGCTATACTACAAAAAAATCATTGGCAAATTTTGGCTCTTTTTTAATGATGGGTTTAATAGGTATTATTATTGCAATGGTAGTAAATATATTTATGCAATCTACTATGATGCAGTTCATTATTAGTGTAGCAGGTGTTTTAATATTTACAGGTTTGACAGCTTATGACACGCAGACTTTAAAAGAGATGTATGTTGAAGGTGAAAATGGTGAAACACAGGTCAAAAAAGCTGTTATGGGTGCCTTGAAACTATATCTAGATTTCCTTAATCTTTTTATTATGCTCCTTATGTTATTAGGTAACAGGCGCTAATATAGTTTAAGGTAAATATTTAAGGCGCTAACTATAAAAAGTAGCGCCTTTTTTTATTCTGCTTATTAGAGAAAGATAATTTATGTCATACGATGAGGAATATAATAAGTGGAAAAACAACCCTAATTCATTTTGGGAAAATAAAGCTAATAATATTCATTGGATTAAAAAATGGGACAAAGTTTTAGAAAGTACAGAAACACATTCATGGAATTGGTTTCCAGGTGGGCAGCTTAATACCTGCTATAATTGCTTGGACATTCATATTGAAAACGGGAATGGTAACAAAAAAGCACTAATATACGATAGTCCAGTAACCGGTTTAAAAAAATCTTATACATATAATGAATTGCTACATAAAACCACAAAAATTGCAGGGGCTTTAAAGCAACATGGTGTTAATAAAGGAGATAGAGTTCTAATCTATATGCCTATGATACCAGAAGCAGTTGCATCAATGCTTGCCTGTGCAAGAATAGGAGCTATACATGTTGTCGTATTTGGAGGTTTTGCGCCAAATGAATTAGCCACTAGAATTAATGATTCCAAACCTAAAGTTATTATAGCTGGCTCTTGTGGTATAGAACCAGGAAAAATTATTGAATATAAGCCTATGCTTGATAAAGCAATTGAATTGGCTAAATTTAAAGTAAACATATGCTTTATTTATCAAAGATCTATTTGTGAGGCAAAATTAATATATGGCAGAGATTTTAATCTTCAAAATTTAATAGATAGCTCTAATTCTATAGAACCAGTTGCAGTAAAATCTACAGATCCTCTTTATATTCTTTATACCTCAGGAACCACAGGTGATCCAAAAGGTATGGTAAGGGAAAACGGTGGACATGCTGTAGCATTAAAAGCAAGTATGGAAATGGTTTATGGAATTAAACCGGGAGAAGTCTTTTGGGCAGCTTCAGATATAGGATGGGTAGTTGGTCATTCTTATATTGTTTATGGGCCTCTTTTAAATGGATGTACTTCAGTACTTTATGAAGGCAAACCTACAGGAACTCCTGATGCAGGGTCTTTTTGGAGGGTAATTAGCGAACATAATGTCTCTGTAATGTTTACTGCTCCTACGGCCTTAAGAGCTATCAAAAGAGATGATCCAAATGGTGAAGAAATAAAAAAATATAATTTAAAAAAATTTAGAATGCAATTTCTTGCTGGAGAAAGGGCAGACCCTACAACAATAGAATGGACTGAAAAACACTTAAATGTTCCAGTAATTGATCATTGGTGGCAAACAGAAACTGGTTGGGCTATCGCCGGAAATTTTGCAGGTCTAGGATTATTTAAAGTTAAGCCTGGATCTACTGGTAAACCCTCTCCAGGTTTTGAAGTTGTTTGTTTAGATAATAATAACAAAGAAAAGCCTAATGGAGAAATCGGTTCTCTAGCTATAAAGTTACCTCTTCCTCCAAGTTGTAGCTCCACTTTATGGCAAGATAAAGAAAGATATAAAACTTCTTATTTAAATGAATTTCCAGGCTATTATTCTAGTGCTGATGCTGGATATATAGATCAAGATGGATATATATCTGTTATGGCAAGAACAGATGATATAATTAATTGTGCTGGCCATAGGCTTTCTACTGGTGCAATGGAAGAAGTATTATCAAAGCATAATGATATTGCCGAATGTGCAGTAGTTGGAGTTGATGATGAATTAAAAGGACAAATTCCTATTGGATTTATTGTTGTAAACTCTGGCACAGTAACTTCTAATGAAATAATAATAAAAGAAACAATTCATATGGTAAGAAATGAAATAGGACCTGTTGCTTCTTTTAGAAAAGCAATTATTGTTAAAAGACTACCTAAAACTAGATCAGGAAAAATATTAAGGAATACTATAGCTTCAATTTTTGATAATAAGCCTTTTAAAATACCTGGCACTATTGATGACCCAAATATTCTTGTCGAAATTAAAGATTCAATAAATAAGTAATATATTATGAATAAAAATATAAGGTCCTATGGGTTAATTATTTATCAAAAAAAAATATTAGTCACTAATGAAATTATAAATGATTATCACGCAACCAAATTTCCTGGAGGAGGAGTAGAAAGGAACGAAACTCCTGAAGAAGCATTAAAGAGAGAACTTTATGAAGAGCTAAGATTGAAAAGTGATATAAAGCTGCTTCTTAATGCTCCAGGAACACTTCTGTCTCCATGGAATAATAAACTATATACTCCCTTATATTATTATGTAGAAGCTTCAGGAAAACCCTCAATCCCAGATAATGAAAAATTAACAATTGATTACTTACTACCAGAAGAAATTTTATTTAAAGATAATGTGGCTGAACCAGAAAAAGTTGCAGTACAAAATTTAATAAAAAATAATTTGATATAGCTACTTTAGGTTGATGCTTGTTTAATTAAATTTTTAAACATAATGAATATTATTAATAGGCATACTCCACCAATTATATATGGACTATTTTTTCCTAATAATTCAAAGAAAACCCCTGCAGTTGCGGGTCCTATTATTCTTGCCAAAGAAGAAACTGATTGACTTACACCTAGAACCCATCCCCTTCTTTGTTCCGAAACAATGTTAACTAACAAAGTAGATATTGTAGGCATAAAAAAACCTAAGCCAAATGCAATTAATGCCATAGATAAATAAGCATGGAACTGCATATATGAAAGAGCAACAGATATCATACCTAAAGAAATTAATAAAATACCAAAACGACATAAAAATGATTCACCAAAATGTTTAACTAATCTTGATATTAAAAAACCTTGAACTATAACGCCACAAACTCCAGCAAAAGCAAAAATATAACCATTCTGTTTTGGACCCCAATTATAAGTTCTTTCTGACCATAAAGAAAATGTTGATTCCATAGAGGCAAATACCACAGTTACAATAAAAGATAGTAAAATTAACTGGCTTAAATTTGGAGCTTTTAATGCTTCTAATAAACTAGTAATTCGTTTATTGCTATTTGGTTTTATTAAGGACCTTGTATCTTTAAGTAAAAATAATGCTAATAACAAAGCTATAAAAGATAAAATTGCTGCAGAAATTGGAGGCAAAAATACATTAGGGTTTTTAGGATCTGCACCAGCTAATATACCTCCTAAGGCAGGACCTAAAATAAACCCTATACCAAAAGCTGCTCCAAAAAAACCCATAACCTTAGCTCTGTTTTCCTTTGATGTTATGTCTGTTAAATAAGCCTGAGCTGTAGAAATGTTTCCAGCCATAAATCCAGCGAAAGCCCTTGCAATGAACAGGCCATATAAAGTATGCGAATAAGCCAACAGTACATATGCTAATATGGATCCAGCTAATGTAATCCATATTATTAATCTTCTTCCATATTTATCGCTTAAACCTCCCCAAATAGGCGCAGCAATAAATTGTGCTATGGAAAATACTACCATTAACATAGTTACTTTTTGAGGAGAGGCTCCAAAAGTTTCAGCATAGAATGGTAAAAGGGGGATAATAATTCCAAAACCAATTAAATCAATAACAACAACTAGTAATAAAGGAATCAACTTATATATCTCAGAAGGTCAAGTATATCATTTTAATAAACGACCATACTTTAAAAATTTTTCTTGCCTGTCTTTTATTAATTGTTCTTCAGTATAACCTTTTATTTCATTTAAAGCATTTTTTAAGGCTTCTTCTACATTTTTAATAGATAAAATATGATCTCTATGTGCCCCTCCAATAGGCTCCGAGATTACTTCTTCTATTATACTTTTTTCTTTAAGAAAATTTGCTGTTATACCTAATGAATCTGCAGCTAATTCTGCCTTATTATTATCTCTCCACAATATAGAAGCACATCCTTCTGGGGATATAACTGAATATATAGCATTTTGTAACATTAAGACTTTATTTGCTGAAGCTAAAGCAATTGCTCCGCCCGATCCACCTTCTCCAATAATGACACTTATGAAAGGAACCTTAATTTCTAAAGAATCTTGTATGCATGAAGCAATTGCTTCTGCTTGTCCCCTTTCTTCAGCACCTACTCCAGGATAAGCTCCAGCAGTATCTACAAAAGTTATTAGGGGCATATTAAACTTATCAGCTAATTTCATTAAGCGAGAAACTTTTCTATATCCTTCAGGTTTAGCCATTCCAAAATTATGTTTTACACGAGAATCCGTATCAAAACCTTTTTCTTGGCCAATAACCATAACAGATTGGTTGTTAAAAGAACCAATACCAGAAATAATAGCATTATCATCGGCAAAACTTCTATCACCAGATAAAGCCTGAAAATCTTTTATAAGAGCATTTATATAATTACTCGCATGAGGCCTATCAGGGTGCCTTGCAACCTGGGCAATTTGCCATGGAGACAACTTACTATACGTTTTTTCAAGAAAACTATTTACATCCCTTTTTAGAGAAAAAATTTCTTTGCTAGCAGTATCTAAAAGAGACAAGTCTCTAATTTTAGCTTCCAGTTCAATTATAGGCTGCTCAAAATCTAAAAAGTGCATAAATATATCCTTTTAAATATAAATACTTTATAAAATATAATACTTATACCAGTCAATTCTATTATTAAATAAGAAAAATTTATAAGTTTATATTGTTTTCCAAAGGGTGAAAAGTTAATGCTATCTTTTTTCTATCATCTACAATGTGTGTATAGATTTGTACTGTAGAAATATCTGCATGACCTAAAATTTCTTGTAAAACTCTTAGATCCGCACCTCCTGATAACATATGCGTCGCAAAACTATGTCTTAAAATATGTGGGGAAATGGACAAGGATGATAAACCTGCTTTTATAGAGCTTTCTTTAAGTAACTGTGAGAACCTTCTCGCTGTCAGATAACCTTTCTTTCCTACTGATGGAAACATAAATGAAGAATTAGTTTTATTTTTTATAAAAAATTCTCTAATATTTATATAGTTTATTATTGCCTTTAAAGCATGTTTTCCAAATGGAACAATTCTTTCTCTTCCTCCCTTTCCTTTAACAAAAATAGATTGATTTTCATAATTTATTGAATTTAAAGAAAGACTGACTAACTCCTCTACTCTCATACCAGTTGAGTACATTATTTCAATTAATGCCAATAATCTAATAGAATTTGGATTATTTTCTGGTTGAATAGTTTCAATTATTTTTTGTATCTGTCTAATAGTCAATACTTTAGGAATATTATGTATTTTTTTAGGTGCTTCAATTTCCTTAGCTGGATTTGATGTAATTAATCCATCTGAATACAAAAAACTATAAAATTCTTTTATTGAAGAAACTTTTCTTAAATAACTATTTCTAGCAATGGCATTATTTGAGAGAGATCTAAACCAGCTAGAAATTATCGTACTGTCTACATTTAGCACAGACAAATTATACTTAACATGAATGAAATTCATATACGCATTGATATCAGTTTTGTAAGCTCTTCGTGTATTATGAGATAATTGTTTTTCAGATAATAGCATTTCATCAAACAATAATAAAATGTTATCATCTGCTCTCATCAAATTAATTTACATAAGAAATTGCAGCTTCAATAGCTATAGCTCTCGCATCTGCTTCTAAACCAATTTCTCTTAGTGCTCTAATTACTGCATTAAGTGCAACTAAGCCTGATTTACTTGGACCTTCTGCCCCCAACATAATCAAACTTATAGAAACAACTTCTGCAATTCTATTATTTTTTGCTGCATCAAGTAATTGATATCTTAAGGCAGTAACAGGAATATTTTCCATCTCAAATATATTTTTAGAACTAATTACATTTTTCCATGCTCCGGCCCTAGGTTCTATGCCCATTGCACTTAATAAAACTAACAGCCTACTAGCTCTTTTTTCCTTATCTTCTCTACTAAAATTATCTGATAAGCCCGACCATACATCTGTTGCTTGTTCTTCACTAAAAGGTTTTGGTAAAGGTTGTCCAGCTATAGCTATTAAGGGAAGAAGCCTTAATAAACTTCCAGAAGCTTCGTAATCTAAATCCAAAGTTTTAGCTAATACTGCTAACCATTCTGAAGCTAATATATAATTACCTCCTGCAATAGAAGCTCTAGTCGCAGATGATGCAAACCAGATAAGGTCCTGTCTAGGTTTAATAGTTAATAAAATTGGCATAATTACAGAAGCATATACCTGAAATATTTCATCACTATCAGCACTATCCAATAAAAGCCTTAAAAATCTTGCTCTTTCTATAAAAGAAGTGTTTAAAGCGGCTGCTTTTAATAATAACGCCCGTGCCATAAACCCTTCCATAGATTTACTTTCTGATGCGGCTCTTGAAAATATATTTTCTTCAAATTTAAACTGTGTTGCCAACTCCCCCAAATATATGCTTGATAATGAACCTGCTAAGACTGCTTTTTCGGCAGCTAACATTCTGATTTTCCAGGATAAATTAACATTTTTAGCAACTACACTTAATCCTGAAGGTTCTAAATTTAAGCGGTGCTTATCTAACTGTTGCCCAGGTAATACAGCAATTAAAATTTTAAAATAAATACTATTTATATCAAATTCAATTTTATTAGTCTCATCCGCTAAAGTATAAATAAGCTTGGAAAATTTATCTTCACTATCTAGCTCAGCTAACAGTAATTCTAAACTTAATAAAGCATCATCTCTGTTGCCTAATATTAATTGACAAACTATAAGCGCTTTTCTCCAGTATGATTCATTAGTTCTTTTAGCAAGTTCAATTACTTCATCACAAACTTTAACCGTCTCACCTGATAATAAACGAGCATATATTGCTTCTTTAGCAAGGACTCCTAACATGTCCTCAGCTGGAATTAAATTACCTAATTCTATTAGTTCATTTTTTGCCCCTAAACTTGCTAATTTAGCAAAACGTAATGGCAAAAATGTAGCCTCTTGATCTTCACTTATTATGGGTTTTCCGCTTGGGCTAATTGCTTGTAAACCCTTTTCTTCTTTTTTACTTGGTTGAAAAGCATCACTTAATAATAACCTTTTTGCTAAATTTCGCATGGCAGGTGATGGTGCATTTACAGGCAAAAGTTTTAATATAGTTTGTGCAAATGTTGAATCTGTACCTTTCCACATTTCTAAGCCTAATCCGCCATCTTTCTTACCTAAACTACCTATCCACCTTATATTGGTAATAGGCAATTCCTTAATCATTACCTCATTGTTTTCATTTATAACTTGTGTATAGTCAATTTCTTCTTTTTCTTTAAAAGCATCAGGTACTATATTCTGAGGTTGAGTATATATATCAGCTATATCTTCTTGAGCAGATACATTTTTAATGAACATAAAAATTATAATTAGTAAATTAACAAAAATAATTTTATAATTATCAACGATCATTTTCTATTACCTTTTCAATTGTATAAGATGTTACTGGAACTCCTTTATACATAATAACACTAATACTACCAATGATAGTTAAAAAGAATATCAATAAAAAAATTCTAAAAAATTTACCCATATAAATTATTTTCCTTTATAATAATTCTAATATAAACTTGTAAAAAATTCATATTGTTGAGATTAAATAATATATTATCTTATATCTACAATATAGTTATTAGTCTAACCTTCTAGGCATTCAATGCAAGGACGACATAGATACTATGAATAAAATATTAAATAAAAATAACATTGTAAATATAGATGAAATAGCAAAATATATAAATGATACCCTTTTAAAAAAACCTATAATTATAGTTGGCATGATGGGTGTTGGTAAAAGCGCTATAGGAAGACTGTTAGCTAAAAGCCTTAACAGAAAATTCTATGATATAGATGAAAATATTGAAAAAAAATATAATATGAAAATATCTGCAATTTTTGAAAATTATGGTGAACAAAAATTTAGAGACATTGAACATGAAGTTATCAAAGGTATAAATAAAGGATCTACTGATATAATAGCTGCTGGAGGAGGAGCTTTTACTTTCGAAAGAAATATTAATATTTTTAATGAAATTGGTTTAACTCTATGGTTAAACGCTAGCCCATTAATAATAATTGAACGTTTAAAAAAAAATACTAATAATAGACCTCTTTTAAAAGAAGTTAATATAGAAACATATATTAATAATTTATTAATAAAAAGAAATCCCTTCTATGAAAAAGCTAATTTAACAATAACTTCAAGTAAAGTTTCTAGGAATGTAATGAAAAATAAAATCTTATTAAAAATACAAAAATATTTAATGGATAATAAAAATGACTAAAACAATTAATGTAAATATAAAAAATAATTCATATAAAATTATTATTGGATCTAATATTATAGATGATATAAATAGTTTGCATAAAAAATATTTTGGTCATAGGCCAAAAATAGTTATTTTTGATAAAAAGCTTTCTAAATCAATATATCTAAAATCATTAGTTACTAAATTAGGTAAAGAAACTAAAAGCATATCAGTACCCTCTGGAGAAAAAAGTAAATCTCTTAATTCTCTAAACAATCTATACAATAAACTTTTTTCTAATAATATTGATAGAAGCACAGTTATTTATACTTTAGGGGGAGGAGTAATTGGAGACCTATCTGGATTTGCGGCTGCTACATATATGAGGGGTATAGATTATGTGCAAGTACCAACCACCCTATTATCACAAATTGATTCTTCAGTTGGAGGAAAAACAGCTATCAATAGCACATATGGGAAAAATTTAATTGGCGCTTTCTATCAACCTAAATTAGTTTTAATAGATATTAAAACTTTAAATAGCTTACCTAAAAAACAAATGATATCTGGTTATGCAGAAATGGTTAAATATGGATTAATCAATGATATTAATTTTTTTACATGGCTAGAAAAGAATGGTGAAAGTATTTTAGAAAAAGATACAAAAGCTCTGGAATATGCTATAGCTTATTGTTGTAAAACAAAATCAAAAATAGTAGCTCAAGATGAAAAAGAGAAAGGTGTTAGAGCTTTATTAAATTTAGGACATACTTTTGGACACGCATTTGAAAGAATGTCCAATTTTAAATATTTTACACATGGAGAAGCAGTATCAGTAGGCATTATCCTTGCTTTTAAATTTTCTAATGAATTAAAATATTGCCATATTGATGATGTAACTAGAGTAGCTATGCACTTTAAAAAAGTTAACTTGCCTACACATATAACTGATTTATTTAAAAAGAATATTAAATCTAAAGAGATAATTAAGGCAATGAAATTGGATAAAAAAACTTTTAATAATAAAATAAAACTTATATTGGTAAAAGGCATAGGAAAAGCTTTCATTTATGATACAGTAGAAGAAAGAAAGCTTAATATATTTTTAAAAAATAATAGTTTTATATAAAGTTTTGGAATATACATATTAAATTATAAAGAAACGGTTTTTTAAATAAATGATAATTGAAATCATAGTAATATTTTTTCTTCTTTTACTTTCAGCTTTTTTTTCTTCTTCTGAAACAGCAATAACAAGAATATCTGATGCAAAGATTCATCAATGGGATGAGAAAAAGAATAAAAGAATAAAAAAAGCTAAGCACCTTCTAAGTAAGAGAGAGAAAGTAATTGGAACATTACTATTAGGGAACAATATAGTAAATATTCTTGCATCAGCATTAGCCACTAGTATTTTAATAAATTTATTTGGAGATAAAGGAATAATATATGCAACTATTATAATGACCTCTCTAATATTTATATTTGCAGAAGTTTTGCCTAAAACATACGCAATAAGAGAATCTGAAAAATTAGTTATATATTCTGCACCAATCATAATATTTTTTACGAAAATCCTATCTCCTATTAATATTCTAGTACAAATTTTAATCAGTTTTCTTCTAAAATTAGCAAATAAAGAAAATAATAATAATGATTGGAAGCAAAATTTAAAAGGAGCCATATTATTAGCAAATAATCAAGGCAACGTTAGAAAATATGATAGAATCATGTTGGAAAGCATATTAGATCTTCACGAGGTAAAAGTTAGTGAAATAATGACTCACCGTAAAAATATTGAAAGTCTTAATATATTAGAAAATATAGATAATATTATATACTTAGCTTTAAAAAGTAGATTTACCAGACTACCTTTATGGAGAGACAACCCAGACAATATTATTGGCACATTGCATATTAAGGATCTACTAAGAGCTAAAAATATTAATAACAATATTAATATAAATAGTTTGATGCAAAGACCCCTATTTATATCAGAAAATACATCTTTATCTGAACAATTGAACAAATTTAAAAAAGAAACCAATCAAATGGCTTTTGTAATTGATGAGTATGGTGATTTGCAAGGATTAATTACTTTAGAGGACGTACTAGAGGAAATAGTAGGTGAGATTTTTGATGAATTTGATAAGCAAACATTAGTTCCAAAAATTTTAGATGATAAAAGTGTCTCTGTTGATGGGACAATGACAATAAGAGATTTAAACCGCTTAACTGATTGGAATCTTCCAGATGATGACGCTGCAACAATAGCTGGCCTAGTAATTGATGTAGCACAAAAATTACCTGAGATTAATGAAATAGTTAAAATAGAGAATTTTTATTTTAAAGTACTGGAAAGACAAAGAACTAGAATCACAAAAATTAACATTAAACCATTTGATATAGAAGCTTAATTTATTATGATTAATACTTTTATTCAGCTATTTCCAATCATCGTGCCTACAGTATTAATTGTATTTCTAGGATACATATGGAATAGAATAGGTAATAATGTAGAACAATCAGAAATAACTAATATTATTACTTGGGTCGGAGCTCCATGCTTAATATTTAATACTCTGATAAAGCTAAAATCTTCAATATATGTGGTACAAGACATAATCATAGCAGCAATTTTAATGATATCAATAATGTTTATATGCTCTTACGTTATATTAAAATTAATAAAATTTCCTATAAGAGCTTTAGTTAACCCAATGACTTTCTCAAATAGTGGTAACTTGGGAATGACTATTTCCTTATTTGCTTTTGGGTCTCTAGGATTAGAATTAGCAGTCATATATTTTATGATTACCTCTTTACTCCATTTTACTGTAGGACAATCAATTTGGTCAGGAAAATGGTCTCTAAAGACTTTACTAAAAACTCCTGTACTACTTGCAGTAATATCAGGGCTTTTTATAAACTTTAGCGATATAGAGCTTCCTAAAACATTAACTAATACTACATCTATCCTTGCAGGAATAACTATTCCTTTGCTACTTTTTACTATGGGAATATCTATTAATAAAATTCAATTTAAGATTGAACCTAAAATAATTATTTTAATTATTATTAGAATTATTATTGCAAGTTCTTTAGCTTATACAATATGTATTATGCTAGATATTAATGGTATAGCCAAAAACATAATACTTCTTCAAGGAGTTCTTCCCGCACCAATATTTACTTATTTATTTGCTTCAAAGTTTAATGTTAATCCTCATATAGTTGCAAATTATTTAATGGCATCAACATTTATATCTTTATTTACTATTACTATATTTTTAACTTTAATTTTATAAAACTATCTTGGAAAACTAATGACTTTATCAACAACTTACAAAAGAGAAAAAATTCATAATAGAAGAGTTCATTGTGAAGGCTTTAAAAGAGAAGATGGCTTGTGGGATATAGAAGGACGCCTAAAAGACACAAAAACATATGATTTTAAAAGTGATTCTAGGGGTAAGGTTAATGCAGGTATGGCAATTCATGACATGACTTTAAGGCTTACACTAGATGATAACTTAAAAATATTGGATATTATTGTTGTGATGGATGATCATCCATATAATATTTGCCCAGCGATTATTCCTAATTTTAAAAATTTAATTGGGATAACCGTTGGAAAAGGTTTTAGAAAAAATGTCTACTCTAAAGTTGGAGGTATAGCAGGATGTACACATTTGGTTGAACTATTATTTCCTATTGCTACTACAGCTTTTCAAACTATATATTCTTATAAAGCTTTCAAAAAACAAAATAATAAACCCCAGAATGATGAACCTCCTCCATTAATAAACTCTTGTCATAGTTGGAATGAGAATAATGAAATAATAAAAAAATATTTTCCAAAATTTTATAAGGGTACTATTTAATTATTACGAGTCACTTAATTTTAATGATAGAGCATGTAAGCCTGTTTTAAACTCTTGATCTAAAATTTTATAAACCATTCTTTCTCTTTCTATTCTATTCTTTCCTAAAAAGTATTTGCTTATAATAACAACATTGTAATGACTTTCTCCAGATTCAGGTGCACTTTTATGTCCTTGATGACTTTTACTATCATCTACTACCTCTAAGAAACTAGGATTAAAATGTTCTTTAATTACTTGTTCTATACGATTTTTTCGTTCATCTTTACTCATAAATAATACCTTTCAAGAAAGAAATAATTATAATATAAATACTATAAAATGAAATATTCTGAAAATAATATAAAAAATATATATAAAAGAAATAATTCTGAATTTCTTCAGATAGTAAAATATTGCGAATGGAATGACT
>ENA-OREN01003231-OREN01003231.1-marine-metagenome-genome-assembly--contig:-NODE-3231-length-15359-cov-2.662152_pt1 | contig 15359 bp, 12 predicted proteins | sample MGYA00248624_ERZ508555 | MGnify/ENA primary metagenome ERZ508555 (study PRJEB26222, sample SAMN06267773) | marine metagenome | isolation source: Saanich Inlet, British Columbia, Canada | place...
TCTCTAAGACGCAAAAAATGATGCCAGTTATCGGCAGGCAACCCAGTTGTATCTACTCGCATCGTCTAATTATTTTTGAAGATCCTAATTCCAGAATTTCTAATTTTGAAGATTAGTAGGTTTGATTGGATCAATATCCGTTCCACCAGAGACAACACTACTCGATTTGGTGAATCAGATGCCGACGCTATAAATCACCGTTTTGTCACGAAATCGGGAATACAGGGTTATCGCACCGTACGAATCTCAATGGGTATCATTTGACTGGCAAGCACTCAAAGTGCGGATATCAGCATTGCAGCAGGCGGAGCTACGGCTTAAATCGTTCGATTAGAAATCAGGGTTCATTGCAGAAAGTATTTATTACCGGTGGAGCTGGATTCATCGGATCGCGGGTCGTAAGAGAATTTCTCGCAGCAGACTACGAAGTAACCGTTTTCGATTCGTTCAAGCAATATGTAGCTCCTGACCCACAGGCCAAGCCGATTAATTTACTTGCTCGGTTAGCCGACATCATCGACGATATCACTCTAGTAACCGGCGACACACTCAACAAGGACTATCTTCGCCGAGCGTTGACTCGATTCAAGCCTGATGTGATTGTTCACATGGCAGCATTGCCGTTGGCAAACGTGGCAATCGAACAGACGGAAGAAGCCTTCGAGTCGATCTTAACAAGCACTGTAAACATCCTCGAAGTTGTACGAGACTTCGATCACTCATGCCCAGTCGTGTACACATCGTCGAGCATGGTCTACGGTGATTTCAAAACGCCAAGCGTCACAGAGGATGCTCCGAAAGATCCAAAAGACATATATGGATCGATCAAACTAGCTGGTGAAATAATCAGCGCCGGTTATCGCAAGCGATACGGCATTGACGTCCGAACAGTGCGACCAACTGCCGTTTACGGCCCATTCGACGGAAACCAACGAGTGCTCTACAAGTTCATAACCCGCGCACTTAACGGAAAGCCGTTGCACATTGACGGTGACGGCAGCATGGCGCTCGATTTCACTTACGTCGACGATACGGCAAACGGAATCTATCGAGTCGCGACCACGGAGGCAGCCGCTGGTGAGACATTCAACATCGCCCGCGGAAAATCTGAATCTCTCTCCACAGCCGTTTCGATAATTAGCGAAACCATCGGCGACGTGAAGGTCGAATACGGTGAAGTTCCCGCTCACATCCCAACTCGCGGAACACTCGACGTTACCAAGGCTCGTGAGCTACTCGGATTCAATCCACAACAAGGACTCGAGCAAGCACTGCCCGCTTACATCGAGCATCTCCGTCACAACCCGATCTAATAACTGATACACGACGTAAATCCGCCAAAAAAGCCAATGAATATTCCGTTTATGCGGCTAGACCGCCAGTTCGAGCAGCATAAAGACACCATCATGGCTTTGTGTGAACAGGTGTTTTCTCACGGTCGAGTTTTACAAGGACCTGAAGTCGCTAAGCTCGAAAACCAGCTTTGCGAAGTTATGGGCACGAAACATGCAGTAGCCGTCGGATCAGCAACCGACGCCCTGTTCTTCGCCCTTGTCACCGCTGGCATAAAACCCGGCGACAAAATTGCGGTTCCGGCGATGACCTTCGTCGCTTCCGCGTCACCAGTGATACGAGCGGGAGCAACACCAGTTTTTGTCGATGCCGGTGAGAACTATCAACCCGATATTACGAAAACCATCGAACTCGTTAACTCTGGATCGGTGCAAGCAGTCATAGCGGTCCACCTCTATGGACAGTTATTCGATATCACTCCGCTCGCCGACGCATGCCGGGCGAAGGGTGTCATTCTCATAGAAGATGCCGCTCAGGCCATCGGCGCAACATTCAACGGCTCATCACCAGGTGCGCAGTCGTTCGCGGCATCTCTCAGCTTCGATCCCATGAAAGTCGCAGGAGCATTCGGAAGTGGAGGGGCAATCGTCACCAACGATTCAGCTGTCACCGAACGCATCAAACGTCTTCGATACCACGGTCGTGATGATTCGCGTACGTATCTGGAACTCGGATACAACTCCCAGATCGCCTCGATCCAAGCAGGGATAGTCGGATTTAAACTCGACCATCTCGAAGAGTGGGCTAAACGTCGACAACATATCGCCAGGCGCTACACATCAGTACTAGATGAAATTTCATCGACAACGCCACCCCTAGAAATCCCCGGCTCTCATCACGTGTTCCATAAGTACGTTATGACCGCGGGCGAAAATCGAGATCGCCTCCGCGAGCACCTGTCTGCGGCAGGAATAGGCACGATGATCCACTATGCTTCACCGCTCCACAAGGTACCGGTATTCGCCGACTACATCACCGAAAACGATGCCTTCCCAGAATCGGAACGACTCTCCCACGAAGCCTTATCGCTACCAATGTACCCAGAACTCGATGATGACGATGTCGATTACATATGCGAAACACTCACGTCATTCAACTGGTAGCCGGTGGTCAACTGTTCGCGGCGAGCCACAAATCGGCAATTTCTCGAACTGCTCCACGACCACCATTCTGGGTCAAACGCATATCCGACGCCGCAACAGCCACCGGATAGGCATCAGCAACGACAACGCCAAGTCCGACTCCCGCAAGGCATTCAACGTCATTGATGTCGTTCCCTACGAAGGCTAGTTGATCGAGCACTAGATCATTATCGCTCGCCCATTTTTTTAGAGTAGGCAGTTTATCGTCGATTCCCTGCAGCACCTTAAGTCTCAGCTTGGCTCCACGTGCTGCGACGACAGGGTTAATTTCCGTACTAATAATCACCATCGGAACGCCAGCAGCACGCAACATCGAAATACCCATACCGTCCGAACGATCGCACACGACAGCCTCTTCGCCGTTCTGCATCACGTAAACGCGGTTATCGGTGAACACACCATCGAAATCAAAAGCGATCGCTTTTACGTTTTCAATTTGAATAGTTTCGGGAGAATCAGTCATTGAACTCTTGTCTCACTAGCAATTCGTTCTAGGAAGCTACCATAAAACCTAACTCACCCGAGTTTGCCATATTCCCGCAGAACCTGAAGCAGGGAATCCGCAACGGATACGATGAAGATCGATACGTAATTGCAAAGAATGCGTTTCGTTCCGAACTGACAAAGAGAGTATGAATCCTGAGAGAATCTACATTGGAACCATTAACTTCCAACACGTTATCTCAGGACTCGCCAACCTACTTTGGTACGCTCACGTTCACGCAGAAATAAAGCAAAGTCGAATTTCGACCTGACTTCGTTCGATCAGGTTTTGTCGAAAATTCAGCTTTGGGTACTGCTCAACGCCATCGTACTCGTATCGCTAGTCGTGCTCCCAGAGAGCAACTTTGTCGACATCACCTCGACTCCCAAAACAACTTTCTTGAGGATGCTCGGCGCGATTCAAGCCGGTGTACTTTTGTCACGTCTATTGATCTCGTTTACCGGCTATGCAGAAAATCCGTTCACGCGATCAATTCAAGCGATCAAAGCCAATAAACCAGCTCTAGCTATTCTCGCTTCGATAGCCGCAGTTACAACGGTTTCGATCATTTCAGCTTCGCTATCGATCCTTCCTCATCAAAGTTGGTGGGGGCGAGTACCAGCAGGATTCGAAGCCGGTGAATTCACGGCGCTGATGTACGTAATCATGTCTATTAGTGCGTTCGTCTCTATCTATGAAATCAATAGCAGCCGAATCGTTTGGAACGCCTTAGCCCTGACTGGTGTTCTTGCCGCCCTTGTTGGGTTATTTCAATTCTTCGGATGGTCTCCGCTCGGCATATCCTCAACGCACAATTCGAAGCTTACTGGAACAAACGGAAATCCAATTTTCTTCGGAGCAATGTTGGTCATTCTCGCCCCAATAACTCTCGGAGTTCTCATCACCGGATATAAACGAGCGTCAAAGGACAATCACCGCTGGTGGATTGCAGCTCTTGCAACTGCCTCTTACGTATTCTCGCTCAGCCTTTTCGCCACCGGAAGCCGAGGCCCGATACTAGGTCTTTTCGTCGCCGGAATAGCCACGTTGGTAATGCTTGCCAGCACTCGACAAATCCGATCCAACTTCGTTCCTCTGGTACTGGTCCTAGCGTTCATTGGGCTGGGAGCACTGACCGTCAATATCGACCCAACAGTTCAAGCACGCTCCATCACCACAACAGATGGGTCTGACGAAACCAGCTCACTCCCATCAAGTCCACTTAGCGACGTCTCAAGAACAAACACGCTTGATTTACGAATTCGCTACTGGAAGTTATCTGGAGAAATGGCGATTGATCGTGAACCCGTGCCATATACAAATGGTGCACCGAAAGCCGTTCGCTGGTTATTCGGCTACGGCACTGACATGTTCCGATTCGCCGGTACACACTTTGCCGACGACACAACGTTTACACGTCGGCTAACTGCAGCTCACAACGACCCGATCAATCGATTGGTCGAGCAAGGATTTCTCGGACTCGCCACCTGGATCAGCCTCTGGCTTTCAATTGCAGTTGGATCGATAATCCTCGTCCGCCGTGCCGCATCATCGAACACGAACATTTGGCTCGCTGTAACAATCAGTGCTGCCCTGTCTGGGAGATTCGTTGAGCAACTGTTTGGATCACCGACCACAGGCGGAGTCCTGCTGTTCTGGATCCTCATTGGCAGCCTAGCTGCGCTGCTCATAAAACCCAGTCAGCAAGCAATCAAAGTAGCTGCGTCAACGAAACCGTCGCCTGTTCGAATATATTCGACGTACGCAGGTATAACGATAATCGCGCTCGCATCAATAGTTTTGGCTTGGGACAAAGGAGCAAGCTACCTGATCGCCAATCAGATGGCATCATTCCAATACCGACCAACAACAGTCTCCGCTGATGAAGCGATTGAACGACTCGAACAAGCCACCCGTCTCGCACCTGATGCCCCCCGTTATTGGAACGATCTCGCAAAACTCGAACACGGGCGTGCCGCATCGACTCAAAACCAGCAAACCCGTATCGAAGCGCTATCTCAAGCGTACGAGTACGACTTGAAGGCATTTGAGGCAAATCCTCTCGAAGTGAACAGCGTCTACGCACTCGCGTTCTCAGCCTGGGAAGCCGGAAATACCGGTCGCCCAGAGCTTCGACAAGAAGCCGTGCGACTCTACGAATATCTTACCGAAATTATCCCGTCGGATACCCTCGCCCAAGAGCGACTACAAATCCTCAAGGACTTCCTCGCACAGTAGGCGATTTCAGATATTCTTCGCTAGTGATTAAATCAGCGATCAATAAAAACCAACACCGAACATGTCGATAAACGCAGCCATCCAAAGAGCAGTCCCCAACATTCCTCGCAGAAGAAGAATGTTGCTAGGACTCGCCGTTCAAGCGATTCTCCCTGCAGCAGCGCTGTATATCGCTCTCTTGCTAAGACTCGATCTCGACGAAAGCCGTATCTCGTACTCAGCATTCGCATTTTGGGGATCGATTCTCGTCGCTCTTAGAGTTGTCGCGTTGGTTTACTTCAAAGCCCACACCGGCTTATGGCGATACGTGTCTGTACCGGACCTGATTGGTGTTGTAAAAGCAACGACAGCAGCGACTATCGTGTTCACGACGCTCGGTCTATTATTTGCCGAATCGCTCGAAATACCGAGAAGCATCTACCTCATCGAGTGGGGTGTTCACATCTTCCTCGCTGGCGGTCTCAGAACAGCCGTAAGAGTCGGTCGTGAACGTATGAAAGACGCCGGAGATCAAGCGCCTAAGCGTCGAATAGTGATCATCGGCGCAGGTGACGCTGGTGCCGCCTTCTGCGCGCAAGTAAAGTCCACTCCCGAATTCAGACTAAATCCGGTCGCAATTCTCGATGATGACCCATCTAAAATCGGTCAAAGTTTGATCGGTGTTCCAGTCGTCGGCAATATCGACAATATTCCTGCGGTGGTGGAACGATTCGACGCAGATCTCGTCGTCATCGCAATTCCCGCAGCCACAACAGAACAGCGAACGAGGATCATCAACAAGTGCCGTGAGTCGCGCGTCGAATTCAGAATTCTTCCCGGTACTGAAGAACTGCTAGAAGGAAATGTCTCAATTTCCAAACTCAGGCGAGTTGATGTCGCCGACCTTCTAGGCCGACCAGAAACCCATCTTGATGAAGCCGCACTGCGCGCAACCTTCACTGGCAAAACAGTAATGATCACTGGCGGTGCCGGAACGATCGGATCGGAACTAGCCCGTCGAGTAATCGCCTTTGAACCAGCAACTCTCGTTCTTATCGACCGTGCCGAAAACCCGCTCGTGCTACTCGAGTACGAACTCCGCGCTCAACTACGCGAAAGCGGACAAGACAAAATCGATCTTGTCGCTCGTATAGCCGACGTCACAGATCCCGTTTCAATCCGAAATATCATGACCACGTACAAGGTTGATGTGGTTCTACATGCCGCCGCTCACAAGCACGTTTACCTGATGGAAGACGCCCCGGCAGATGCCGTCATCAACAACGTCGGCGGTGTACTCAACGTTGCCAGAGCCGCTCGTGAATGCGGTGCATCTACGTTCGTACTCGTTTCGACCGACAAAGCCGTTTCGCCAACAAGCGTTATGGGCGCAACGAAACGCATGGCTGAACTTGCCATTCGAGAACTTGGTGTAGGCGAAGGCACACACTACGCAGCCGTACGTTTCGGCAACGTACTCGGCAGCAACGGTAGTGTCATCCCAATCTTCCAGCAGCAAATCGAATCAGGTGGCCCTGTAACCGTCACCCATCCAGACGCAGAACGATACTTCATGACCGCCCACGAAGCCGCCGGACTAATCTTGACCGCCGCAGCAATTGGCGACAATCAAGAAATATATCTACTCGACATGGGAACACCGGTAAGCATCGACTCGCTAGCGAGGACCATGATCGAACTTTCTGGAATGGTTCCCGACAAAGACATCGATGTCGAATACACAGGTCTAAAAACCGGTGAAAAACTTACCGAAATTCTGTCGTCGTCCCAAGAAGAACTCGGGGGAACTTCGAACGAAAAACTCCTGTTAGTTCGCAACACTGGCCCGAGCAAAGCCAAGTTGGAAGATTTCGATGAATTCATTCGTTCCGCCCGTAACCTCACCGACGAAGAGGTGAAGGAAGGCATTCGCCGAATCGTCAACGACTACACAATCGACGGCACCGGTCTCTAGTCCTTTGTTACGCCGAAAATCTCGCTGATGTCGGTGTACTGAAATCCCAATTCAGAAGCTGCCACTGCTCCGTCATGAGCTGATCCGTTCATCAGCGATTCGACAGAAACCGGCGGTGTCCAGCGGGTTACTTTCCTCAGCCACCACGCCAACTGCAACGGCACTGAGAACATCCCCGCCGGTATCGACAACATAACACCACGAATATCGGCTGCTACAGTCACCGATTTCACAAATTCTCCCGTTGAAACCGTCGGGCCAGCAACCGCGAACACGCGACCTGAATGATCGTCGGCAGCAGCCAGTATCAACGCCTTAGCAAGATCTCCCGACCAAACAGGACTAATCCGTCTTGATGGCGCAGGCAGTACCCTCAACGAACCCGCCAGCAATCGATCTACGAGAAGCCCGGCCCTCCCCGACTCATTCCCGAACACAGTGGCAGGGCGAACAATCGATGCAGTCAGTCCGTCCTCGACCGCCTCCATCACAAGTTCTTCAGCAACAGATTTTGTCTCAGCGTAAGAATCTCGAAGCGTCCCGGCCCTGAAACCCACAACATTCACAGTCGAAACGTGAACGAGGTTTGCCCCAAGTTCTAAAGCAGCGTCAATCACGTTCTCCGTTCCCGTCACATTGACACGCTCAAAATCCGAGTACGTCGTAGCCGACCCATGAACGGCGGCAGCAACGTGGAACACCACATCAGCGCCTTCCGCGGCCGCAGCGAGCGCATCTTCATTCAGAATCGACCCTTTTACATGGACAACTTCATCAGGCAGCACGCCCGGATTCAGATTGCGAGAGAAGGCAGTAACACTCACACCAGCGCGTACCAACGCTCGGCACAGCTGAACACCAACTATTCCGGTAGCTCCTGTAACAAAAGCGTGCTTGAAGCCTATTGAGGGGTCTGTAACCATTGAAAATCGAATCTTGAGTCGAAAATGTCGACTAAAGTTATATGCGTAAAATTTGTTTTAGAAGAGTAACGCAGTAGATCGGGATGAATCGCTTGGCAAAACGCATATTCGACTTTGTGTTTAGCATCATTGGCCTAATCGTCTTTGCTCCGTTGCTACTACTAACCGGACTAGCAGTCCTTATATCCCTAGGACGACCAATCCTCTACGCCCCAAAAAGGGCAGGCCGTTCGAACTCGCTCATAACTGTTTACAAGTTCCGAAGCATGCGAATCGCCGACGGCCCAACATCGCATCACTCGGGCGACGATGATCCACGAGTTACCACCGTCGGAAAATGGGTACGCAAGTTCAAGCTCGACGAACTACCTCAGCTCTGGAATGTAGCCAAAGGTGACATGAGTTTCGTAGGTCCTCGTCCCGAGACACCAGACTACATTAAGCACTACACGCCAACGCAGATGATAATCCTCGAGCTACGACCCGGCATCACCGACTTCGCATCAATCGAATTCGCCGATCTAGGATCGCTGCTAAAGGGCGACGATCCCGACAAGCTTTACTTTGAGAAAGTCTGGGATCGAAAAATGGAACTCAGAATGAAGTACGTAAGACAACGTTCATTCTGGGTAGACATCAAACTCATATTCCTAACCTTCGCCGCAATATTCAACCGGAAATAACAACTTGGCACCAGATCGAAAACTTTGTGTTGCGATCGTCATATCCTCCTTCTTTCCTAATGTCGGCGGCGCGCAAGTAACGGCCCATAATCTAGCTCGCCACCTCACCCAAAACGGTCACCAAGTAGTGATGTTCTCGGCATGGAGCAGCTGGCGAAAAATCGGCGACAGAAAACAAGAACTCGGATATCCGCTGTACCCGACATTCCCTGGACAGCAACGACTGATGCCTGTATTCGGAAAGCTCTATCAATTCTTCCAAAATCGATATTTCGCTTGGATGCAACGCAAGTACAAGTTCGATGTCTGGCAGTCGTTTGGAACCTACCCTTCCGCCGTTTCAGTCGGAGGATTTACAGTTCCGAGGAATATTCCTCACGTCCTTCGCACCGTTGGCTACGACATCCAGAAAGATCCCGAAGTCGCCTACGGGTACCGATTCGATCCTAAAATCGAAAACCTGATCCAGACTTGGTCACCTCGTGTATCGAAAGCGATTGCTCTAAGCGAATCAGTCAGACCCGATCTTCGAGACGTCGGCGTTAGCGATGGTCAAATCGAGATTATCCCGTGCGGCGTCGACCAGCCTCGCTTCGAGTCAACCACTGTTAACCGTGACGCTATTCGAACCAAATACGGTATTCCGCTCGATAAATTTGCATACGTCACCGTTGGCAGGAACCATCCCAAAAAAGGCTTCCCGATTCTCGTTGAAGCTCTCGCTGAGATGAAGAGAGCCGGAACCATCGGCAACGCACACGCCGTTTTTGTCGGACTGAGAATGAGCGATCTTCTCCCACAGGCAAAAGAACTAGGCGTGGTAGAACACATCACGCTAATAGAAGAGCTCGGGCACGATTCGAACGATCGGGAATACCGAATACCCAGCGCACCGCTTGTCGAAATTTACAAAAGTGTGGACGCATGCGCATTCCCGTCACTAATCGAAACCTTCGCAATGATCAACATTGAAGCGATGGCCGCTGGAATTCCAGTAATCTCTACCGATGCGCCCGGATGTATCGAAACTATTAACGATGGAGTCGACGGCCTAATCGCCAAAGCGGGCGATCCAATCGACCTCGCCCGCAAAATGGAACAGCTACAAAGTTCAGCAGATCTGCAAGCGAAGCTCAGCGCAAACGGTACCGAATCGGTGCGAAAATCGTTTAGCTGGGATGTGGTTGGACGACAATTCGAAGATCTATATCTTTCGCTAACTGAACGCTCCAACGAAATCTCCTAAACCACCGCCATTTTGCCCTGCTAGAAAATTCTCAATAACAAGGTTTGATAATCATTGAGTGAGATTGATCCCGGACTACTCGAAGAACGCCAATGGGCGCTCGATGAGCGACGATTCTCAAGCACCAGAATTCAGTTAACTTCAGTTACCGATTTAGGTGATTCGGTCGCGTCCATTCTCGAGATAGGACCTGGAAGCGGTTACTTCACGTCGATCATGAAACAACTCGACTACTCAGTGAAAACCGCCGACATCAAATCTCGAACAAATCCCGACTATCTTGGGGATTTCCGAGAAACTGAGATCAACGAAAAGTTCGATCTTGTCGCTGCGTTCGAAATGCTCCAGCATCTTCCCTACGCCGATCTACCCAAAACTCTAGCCAAGTTGGCCGAGCTATCAAATAAGTACGTCCTCATCTCTGTTCCATCGCGGGTTCATCGAGCCGAATTGTCCATAGAAATACCGGCAATGCTTGCACCACGCCGGCTCGGCCTCGGCTGGTTCCGAGGTCGACACTCTATTTCAACGACTTGGGAATGGCCCCGGGGCAAAGATCGATCAAAAGAGACTTGGGAAGGCCGTGAAGACTACTGGAACCCCCACTACTGGGAAGTCGGTCGTAAGAGCTTCCCACGCTCACGTTTTTTGAACGACATCGAATCAGCAGGTCTCCGAATTCTCTGGCACAAGTACAACCCGCGGCACACCCATCACCTGTTTGTGCTTGCCGAGAAGGTTTCTAGTTAATGGTCATGCGAGCACTGACCCGGCTTAGACACGGACGTCTGAAGCGCGTTCGATTCATATGGTCATTTCTTCGACCGTTCTACCGTGTTGTGATCAGGTTCATGCCAGGTCTAACGATTTCAAAACGGATCGGAAAGTATGGACCTTTCAAGCTGAATCGAAGATTCGCATTCAGCAATTTTGAAGCATGGGGCGGCAACCATAATCGCGGATTCGAAGCGTGTATCGAAGCAGCACGCGGTATGACCTGTGTTTTAGATATTGGCGCTCACATAGGTCTCGTATCGCTACCGCTCAGCAGCGTCATCGCGAGCAACGGAACCGTCTATGCGTTTGAACCGGCGTCAGCAAACGGTGCATATCTAGTAGACCATTTAAGGACCAACGGGGTTACCAACGTCAAAGTTGTAACTGATCTCGCAGGTGACAAAGAACTCGAATCTGTCGAATTCTTCGAAAGCGATGATGACTCCGGAATGAATACGATTGCTGAAACCGGATCTCGACGCGGCTACGGCGCTACTCAGAAACGACAGATCACTCTCGACAACTTCTGCAAAGAAAACGAACTAAAACCGCAGCTCATCAAAATCGACACCGAAGGTGCAGAAGTCGGTATTCTCAAAGGGGCAGTCGAAACACTTCGTGCTCACCAACCGACGATATATTTAAGTGTCCACCCACGACATATTGTCGAACTGGGTTCAACTCTGGAAGAACTCGAACAACTGCTTTCTGACATCGACTACAAAGTCACCGATATGGACGACAATGTAGTCAGGCCACTTGAACTCACCGAATACATCGTCTCCCCCAAATAGCAGCCAAATCGCTCAACGAATACGAAAGAAATGAATTGATCTCAAACCTGTTGCTTGTACTCCGCCACCTCGGCCCGTTCGGGCTACTCAAGGCGATCTACTTCGCGGTAATTACAGGCATCGCAAAATCAATTGGCGTGAAGACCATGAAGAAAAAGGTCTTCAACTACAAGCTGTATCTCGATACCAGCGACAAGGGTCTGTCTCGAACTCTTTTCCTATTCGGTCGTCGCGAAATCGATCACTACAAAATGCTGCAGGAAATTCTCACTCCGGGAATGAACATCCTCGATATTGGGGCAAACATCGGCTACTACGCTGTGATGGAATCGCTGGTAGTCGGTCCTTCAGGGAAAATCACGGCTATCGAGCCGATGCTCCCTAACATCGAAATGCTGAAGCGTAACGTCGCTCTCAATAACGCCACCAACATCAACGTCATTCACGGAGCCGTGAGCGAATCAACCGGCACTGGCCAGATGTACATGTCGACTCATTCTAATCTCCACACCTTCCACCGCGATGGCTCCGCATTTGATTACCTCGAGTCCACCCCAACCGACGTCCCGACGATGACTCTACGAGATGCTGGCGAACGATCAGGCTCACGTCCTAACCTAATCCGTATGGACGTCGAAGGACATGAAGTAGAAATCCTTGGACAACTCGTTGAACTCGTCAAAGAAGACGTCATGTCCCCTCGTGTGATCTTTGAAACTCACCTGAGTCGATACAAAGAAAGCAACGATTTTGTTCCGGTGCTTCAAGGGCTCTTCGATCTTGGCTACAAAGTCCGCATGGCAGCATCATCAAGCAAAGCTGGAACGGCACGTTTGAAGGCCCTCGGTTACCCCGGCGGCACTCCGTTCTACAGTGACTTCGGCGAACGAGCCATATTCCGCGACCTGTCAAACGACCACGCAATCGATTTGATCTGCAACACAGGAGGACTCCGCACCGTCCTCCTAGAGAAAACTGGATGACGAGCCAGGACCAGTCAAAGGTCCTCGTCCTCGGTGCAGAACCGAGAGTAGCGGCACGCCTGAACTCTGGCCCAGCTTCTATCACCGCATACGGCAGTCCCAGTATTAACGGGCGGACACCGAACGACGAGCAGCTATCTAAACTCGTAGATGACCCGCTCGCCACTGCCCGATCTCTCGACGGTGAATTCATCGTAATTGTCGAGGGCAAAAACAGCGTTCAAGTAGTAAACGACCGATTCGCAGCGCACCAACTTTTCTATCTCTCCACTAGCGAAAAACTGGTCATAGCGTTTTCTTACGCTTCACTTTGGAAATGGCTTGCCGACACCAATCAACTCAAAGTTGATCCACTCGCCTTCTACGAATTCCTCCACTTCCAACGATTGATCGGTGAAACGACATTCGACCAAACTTCAAAAGCCTTGACGCCGGCTTCGATTCTGTCGTTCGACTCTCGAGAAAACAACCTCAAAACCGAACGCTACTGGACCCCTAATTTCGACAAAAGAAACGACGGTCGAAAGGCGATCGCCAACGATCTTGCCGACGCAGTAACGCGTTCAGTGGCGACAAAAACGATCGACTCAACTGCAACTTCGCTGCTTCTCAGTGGGGGTATGGATTCCCGAGTGGCCCTTGGCGGGTTCAACCAAGATCAACTCCCGCACTGCATCACTATCGGTGAAACGGAAAATAACGAGGTCGATGTAGCGCAATCACTCGCACATCTCGTTGGAGCAAAACACTCGTTCGTCCCGCGCTCACCCACTCACTACACCGATATCTTGACCACATCGGTTACCGCAGGCGGTGGAATGTATTCATTCCAGCACGGCCACTTCTTCGACCTAAACATCCCCAAAACCGACCTGCTGCTTCACGGTCACGGATTCGACTACTATTTCCAGGGAATGTACTTACCTGCAACCCGCAATAAGTTCCTTGGGCGCTCCACCCGTTCATATTCACTGAGCCAAATCTCTCCTGGAATCGTGGGTCAATACACCCAAGAAGCCAAATATCGTCTGAAAGGCATCAACTCCCTCGATCTGCTCAACTCTGGAACCGCAGACGAAGCAATGGGAAGACTCGTTTTCGATCTCCAAGATGTACTCGATCCAATCTCAGATCTAACATCAGATCCCTACGATCAGTGGGACTACCTCACCACAAGTGCGCCGGGGCGGCACTACACCTATCTCAATCTGCAATCGGCCGGAACCCTCGCCGAGCAACGGACAATTGCCTTCTCCAACGAAATACTCGACATCTACTACGCCACTCCTGCGAACGTCAGACACGGAACCACACTGCTAGCCGAAACGATCAAGAAACTCGACCCTCGCCTGCTGAGCATCCGAAATGCCAACACCAACATGCGCCCCGATCTGTCACCCACTCGGCTCACACTCGAAACGTGGACACGAGGACTCAAACGCCGTCTCGGAGTCGGTGGTGACATCCATTCAGATCCAGACACCGATGATCGATCATGGCCTACCGGTGACCGACTCCTCCGTTCGTCCGCTCAACTAGTTGACCGCGTGAACCAACTCGGAAGCTCAGATCAGATCGAGTCTCTCAGAATATTTGATATGTCGAAAATAAAAGATACAGCAAATCGATTCGCATCCGGAAATGGCGCAACAGCACCAGCCCTCCTGTCTCTTGTCACGATCGACGAATTTCTCAAAACGACGTGACCTACTAGTGCGCATTCATTCGAACTCGCACTACAACCTCTGCGAGTCGATCCACTAAATCTGCAATGATGATCTACTGAACTGACTCTGATCTTGACGGCACTAGCCATAATCCCATCTCCGCAATGAACGTACTACTCGTATCCAGTAAATACCCCCCTGAATACTCAGGATCAGGAAATCGCGCCCATGCGACTTACACGCGCCTGAACAAAAATTACGGAGTTAACGTCGAAGTTATCTGCAGCAGTGTCGAGATAACAGAATCGGAACAGTACGAGGTCGACGACATACCGGTGAGCCGTCTGATTTCAAAAAGACTTCGAAAAATCGATCAAACTTTCGGCAAAGGACAGTTCCGTCGGCTAACCAATGCAGCGGTCTATCACTCGGAAGCCAAAGCCGTAACTAAACTGCTGGCTGAAAAACAGTTCGACCTGATTCACGTGTTTGGCTACTCTCCCGCAACAATAGCGGCGGTCAACTGGAGTAGAAAACATGCGATCCCACTTGTTCTGGAAATAGTGAACAACGTAATCAGCCCATATCAGTACCTGCCCGGAACCCGGCGATTCAAATCGTATGATCTGGCGACTCAATCCGTTGTCGTGGCCATAAGCAACCATCTTGCCGAACTCTGCGAAACAGTCGGCCTTACGACCAATGTTTGGACTCGCCCAAACCCCGTCGATACCAACCGATTCACCCCTTCGTCGCCCGAACGTCGGGCAACTACGATCACAAAGCTATTCGGCTTCGACGAATCGGACAAGGTAATTGTGTACGTGGCAAAATTCATGAAACAGAAAAATCATGAATTTCTAGTCAGCGTATTGAATCACCTTCCCGAAAATTTCAAGCTAGTACTCGCCGGGCCAACAGTGACTTCAGGAGAACTCGACCCCGGAATGACAGCTGCTCAACTTCCAGATTTCCTAGCTCAAATCGAGTCGATGAATCTTTCGAATCGAGTCAAGGTCGTTGCAGATTTTGTCGACACTGCGGAATACCTCACTGGCGCCGACATTTTCTGCTTCCCTGCCCAGAATGAAGCGATGGGCACCCCTCTTCTCGAA
>ENA-OREN01003232-OREN01003232.1-marine-metagenome-genome-assembly--contig:-NODE-3232-length-15358-cov-4.779530_pt1 | contig 15358 bp, 10 predicted proteins | sample MGYA00248624_ERZ508555 | MGnify/ENA primary metagenome ERZ508555 (study PRJEB26222, sample SAMN06267773) | marine metagenome | isolation source: Saanich Inlet, British Columbia, Canada | place...
AGTAGAACTTTTTGCATTCCGTGAGGCAAGTAATCACTTGATTGAAGTGATTGGACGAGAACAATCAGCAATTATCTATTTGTTTGATCCAATGCTTTCCCGTTCACCTTCTGGATTTGTATCACAAATGTTACTTTCCAGTATTGTGGAATTCCGACTTGGCCTACCAACCAAGAATTTCTTATCAAAATCAGATTTGCTTGAGCCAGAAGAATTGGAAAAGATTCTCGAATGGTCCGAGCGTTTGGAAATTCTTGAAATGGCTCTTTATGATGAGGCTGGAGGACAACGAACAGAGTTTGCAATTAATCAATTGCGTTTGATGCAAGATTTTGCTCAAGCACCCGGACTCACACCACTTTCTTCAGAACTCGAAGAAGGTCTTGCCGACATCCTCACCTTTGCTCAGGCACTTTTCGGAGGCATGAGTGATGCCCGTGATGGTTTCGCCAGCGACATTGAGCATGAAAAGAATTGATTGTCAATCAAGCACCTCATAACACTTAGAAGCCGTCTTTCTATGGAAAGGTGCATGGCACAACATTTACTCGCAATCGACGATGTCGAAGAAGACTTTGAAATGATTTTGAAATGGGCAATTGAATTCAAGCGGCTTTGGAAGCAAGGCGATGAAGTTGCACAGAATTTTCTACCTCTGGACACCCTTGCCATCGGTTCGATTTACGAGAAACCGTCAACCCGGACGAGGGTATCTTTTGAAGTAGGAATCAATAGATTGGGAGGCTACCCACTGACACTTCTCAAGAATGATATTCAGTTAGGTAAATCAGAGACTGTGGGTGACACATCACAAGTACTTTCCCGTTTTTTAGGTGGAATGACCTACCGTTGTTTTTCACATGATGATGTTGCAGAACTTGCACAGAATGCCGATGTCCCAGTAATTAATGCCCTTTCTGACAAGCATCATCCTTGTCAAGCAGCAGCAGATTTAATGACAATTTTAGAGCATTTCGATGACCGAGAGGAATTGAAAGTTGCTTGGGTTGGAGATGGTAATAACGTTCTTCACGATTTGATGCTCGCATGTGCAATGCTTGGCATTGATATCCATTACGCAATTCCAAAAGGTTACGAACCGAACAAGGATGTAGTTGAGAGGACCAAATCTATTGCTGAAAAGAATGGTAGTCAAGTTGTTGAAACCAACGACCCAATCGATGCAGTTAGTGATGCGCATGTGATCTACACAGATGTGTTCATTTCCATGGGAGAGGAACACCTCACCGATAAAGTCGAATCATTTGATGGATTTCAAATTAATGAAAAATTAGTTTCAAACATGAATGATAGTTGGAAATTCATGCATTGTCTTCCTGCGCATCGGGGTGATGAAGTTACCGATTGGGTCATGGACCACAAGCAATCAATTGTCTTCGACCAAGCCGAAAATCGCATGTGGGCTCAGATGTCATTACTTGCTTACTTAGTGAATGAAGGCGCTTGGGAAGCGATGGGCGAATTCATGAATCTTGATTGATTCACAAATACATCGTGAGAATAAACCCGAGCAATCCTAGCAGCATTGCAATACGGATTCGTGCAGAAACTTGTACATCTTCACCCTTGTACAAAGGTCCGTTGAGACTGATGAGAATAAAAATTGCAGGGGTTTGAAGAATCAATTGGCCAAATGCAAAAGGACCTTTCCAATATGGGATATACAAACAGACCAAACCCGCGATAATTAGGACATAGGCTACCATTCTAGCATTTTCCAAACCAATCTTCATGGGTAATGTTGAACGGACACCTTCATCGGCTAACATGTCCTGACAATCCTTGACAATCTCACGAGCAAGGTTGGTGAAGAATACAACTCCCGCAACAAAGGCTACAAGCCAAGAAAGAGAATCCACTGTTGCTGCACCATAGAGTATTACAGCAGCTACCATCAATGAGATGGAGATGTTCCCGATGAGACCTTTGCTTTTGGTTTCAGGGCCTAAATCATAGGTGAGCATCATTACTGCAGCAATGATGTAAATAGTTGACAAAGGCCACCATGTTGAATTATTTTGTGAAAGTTGAATCGACCCGTAGACCATTGAAGACAGACTCAGTATCCAAAGTCCGATAACAAATCTTTGTGCCGCTTGAATCGAAACACGTTGTGATGGTATTGGGCGTGCTGGATGAGCTTGAGCATCAATTTCAGCATCTTTGATGTCATTCATTGCATTTCCTGCCCCCATGAATGTCAAGACTGCGAGAACTTGGACAGCAACTGAGGTTATTTGCTCAGAATTCAGCGTAGCATTCAATCCAAACAGAGCGCCAAGGGGTACTGTAATCGCAGCAAGCACCATGTTTTTTGGGCGCATCAACTCAATGAACGCTCGAACATCTGCCGCCATACTTCAGCGTAATGTGTGAAGGTTTTCATCCCTTTGCTTCAAGCAGAAGCGATTGACCAAATACAAACTCGCATTCTGAAACCACCGATGTCAGTTCCTTCATCGAATCCGACTTTGACAAATCGCCGGTCACGTGCTAGAACATTGCCTAGTTGATTCATAGTTGCACCCCAGCGGAATCGCTTATTGACATGATCCAATATGTCGCTGGTGTTTGCTTCACCTACTGTTGTAAGGTAGGTCGAGATTTCTTGGCGAAGGCGCTGAGTTCTTCCCATCAAGCCTCACCTCGAATGGCGATTTGACTACGGCGTGTTAACCGTGCAACAGTGCTACTGATGATGGCAGTTCCTGAACCACCAGGTCGGTGCCAAGGTTGCCACCCAGCAGCGGCAAACCGAGATGGGAGCTTGCCGCTGGGGTGGGCATAGAGTGTCGTAGATTTCTCTGCCCATGTGGGTAGTTCTTTCTTTTTCGATGAGCATTCAAGGTCAGCGAAATTTATCTTTTCAAGTGTCTCTGCATTGTTGTGCATGAACCAAACTTCTCGGCGCCAGTATATCAAGCGAATAAACACCCCTCAAGTTAATCTAAACCGGGCATATCCTTGCAGCACTGTGTTTTTCACTTTAACTGGAAACTGAAAGTGAACCAAAAGTTATTGATTTTGCATTGAATATTTCGGAAACGAATGATTGAATGCGTGATGGCTAAATACGAAAGGTCGGTGGCAAGAACACTCACGCTCGTATAGTGTAGTGGCCCATCATGAAGGACTCTCATTCCTTCGACCCGGATTCAAATTCCGGTACGAGCACTAAAACCATGGTATTTCCAGATAGTTTCCCGGTACGAGCACTAGTATTGATTATTGATAATCTCGTACTCATACCGACATTAGAATTTCATTTTGATTGTTAATGACTTTTTTCATTCCAATTCTAACGTTCCGGTACGAGCACTCTTCTATAGTTATTCATTCTCGTAAGATGCTTGGGATTTCTTGGATCATTGGATGTCTGCCACACCCAAGGCTAGAGTATGAATCATCTGCCGATTAAAACCAATTGACCCATACTGGTAAGGTCTGCGGTTAATCGACTGCGTTTGGACCTAGACAATCTGACAAATCCGAGGTCTTCAAGCCCACGGTTTTCATCATTGCCTCGTAAATGATAACTCAACAGAGATTTCGATAAGCCGGTCCATTCGACTAAATCATTCATATCCTCTGCATGGCCGTCATGCTCAGTTAAAGATTTGAGAATTAATTTCTTTGTATCGCTAAGTTGATCATTATAACCGAATCTCATTATCGGTAACGGAACTAACATCCCTTCCAATACATGGAAAGCCAATAATCCGTTGACAAATGATGCTGAAATTGCTGCACAAGCAACGTGCTTTCCGGCCGCACCGACATTGACGACAACTTCACTGGAATCCATGTCGCCAATAATATCCTTGAAAACCGAAAACATCCCAGTTAAAGGATTGCCTTCGATTACATGTTGAGACAAAGGCACTCCAAGCACCTTGAATTTCTCACATAATTCTTTTGCCTCGACTTCTTCACCAGGCAAATGGATAAAAGCCATACCTTTGACTGGGTAATGCCTCAAGCCAACACTTACTGCGTCAACATCTTCTCCGATGGGAATGATATGTAAAACTCCGATTGGAATCGCTTCGGGTGTCATAAGTATTCCTAGAGCATCTAACTAATCAAAGAATCTCTTTGACAGTTCAAATATAATTGAACCTTTCAAAGATATGACGAATTACCAACCTTTCCTATTAGATGATATGCTGAAGCGTACAATAGGTTGGACCAAGACGAATAAAATAAAAGCGATGAGTTTGGTGCTCATTTTATCATTACTAGCAAGCGTAGCCGGCTATGCGTATTATCAGACCTTCAAAGCAATCGAATTAAATGTTGAATTATCTGAAGGTGCTCAATATTACAAAAGTGGAGTTTGTGTCGATGGCGAAGTGCATCATACTTGCGAAGGAAACATTTCTGTGATGGAAGAAAACGGTTCGTATTTCCTATATTTTGAAGATTATGATGCTACCGATGGGCCGGATGTCTGGTTTTACATGACAGTAGAAGGCAATGAAGAAGACACAGAAAAAGTCGAAGATGAAGGATTGTTGATTGTCACCCCCCAAACCGAAGATGGTCGCGCTGAGGTCGAAGGTACTTTTTCGATTCCGCTTCCAGAGGATTACGATCCCGATGCTTGGGCCGGGTTGACCGTTTGGTGTGAGGATTACTCTCTCTCGATGGGTAGTGTTGCTTTAAGTTGATTAAATAGGCGCTAAGTTGGAATTGTACGTGAGGAAGGTTTGAGTTTTCCGGTACGAGCACCAAAACCATGGTATTTTCAGATAGTTTTCCGGTAAGAGCACTCTTAGTCAATTGTTCTATAGGATTAGTCTTAAAATAGTTCTCACTCAGACCCTTTCGAATCGACCGTCGGGATGTTGCCACCACCAATCGCCAGAAGGGGTCTCATACCATGTACCGTTATCCCTTTGATGATACTGCCCTCCACCGGGCAATTCCTTCCATGAACCGATGAATTTAGAATTGTCAACTACTACCGTCAAAGATTCAGCAATTTGATTCGGCTCGGTTAATGGTTCTGCAGCAATCAGTGAATCGGTTTCAATCAATTCTTCAGAAAAAGCAGCAGTAGCATTGTCCGAAAGTTCTTCTTCCTCTTCATCATTGCGAGACAAGAAGAAGAGCAATCCTCCGATAATTAGAATCACTCCACTCATAAGACTCAGGTTTAGGGTTGTGAATATCGATTTTGATTTATCAGAAAGTTGTTCCGCATCGTCATTAGATTCTGGTTCCGGTTCTAGTTCTGATTCAGATATTGTGAAGTTGTGAGAACCTTCTTTGAGAACTAGCCATGACCCGCCCCTGTTTTGAGCTTCCAATCGCCAATCGAGTAAATACTCCCCTGCAGCCATTTCATCCTTCAATTGACAAGTAATATCGCTGGTTAGACCTGGGCTAATAATGGCCTCACCGCAATTAAAATCTGAAGAAGGCTTTGAACTAATTATTCGTACAGTAGTAGGGTTTTCTCCCCCATTGGTTAAGGAGCAATTTGCTTCACTACAAACTGCAATGATTTCAATATGCCACCAAGGAGTCGCATTAACGTTGTATGTAATATTTTCACATTCACTCAAACTACATATTTCCAAGGTGATATTATGTGAAGAATTGCTCAAATTTGAGAGAGGGATAATTTCGGAAAGAGAGCCATTCGAGATCGGTACTTCGAGCCACAATTCGTCATTTACTAGCCATTTGATGGTTCCTTCTCCGCTTCTAAATATCACATCACCTGAAAGTAATAGATTCTCTCCGTCCAATGTTAAGGATAGATTGGTAGAATCAATAATTGCAGTTGGCAGTGGAATGTCTACCAAAAAGATAGTTGTATTTACCTCATTCAAAGAATTGTCTTTCACGTGTATTTCAGCGCTGTAAGCACCAGGGGAGAGCAATTCTTTATCCAAAATTACGAAACCGTTTTTCTCGCTAGTCTGCTCAATTAATTCAGTGCTAATATATTCACTATTTGGTCCGAAGATAAAAGCCCAAACACTAACGGAATCACCGGTTTCTGTCTCCCATTCAACATCTATTCTAACTTCACCACTAGTCTCCAAAGATGTTGCAGAGATAATGATTGGTGCCACTCCGTCTCCTATAGTGAAACTAGCATCATCACCATTCTGTAAACCATCAGTATCTGCTTCTCCGTTATTTGGTTCTCCTGCTAGAACCTCTACATCCCAAATGCCAATATCAGCAAATTCAGGTTCCCATACAGCAGTATATGCGTAATCATTCGCACTCCAATTCAATTCAATATTTTGAGTTGAGGAAGAAGAAGCTAACTCGATTTCAACTTCAAGGTCGCTTCTATTGCTGGCATCAGTAACCATGAATAGAATATGATCTGGTGTGTTAAAGCCACCATTGTTTGTGGGTTCACCATCGACCGTCATAATGACAAGGTTACTTACTGATGGTATGGCCGGAAATACCGTAATAGAATCTGCATTTAACTGAATTACTGAATTGCCTTGGTCATCTGTTAATTCAATACTAAACCACAACGAATTCTCGATACTTGGATCTAATTCGGTTGTAGATATACTCACCAAATACACCTGTAATTGGGAGTTCCAATTCAACCAGTTGCTTGTTGCATTTACGAGTTCAGATGCATCTGAAACTGGAGATGAATGCCACCAAATCTCACCTTGCAAGCCATCTTCTCCGATTTTATCACGCACTATTACCACGATGTTATCGCCATTTCTCGCGTCAACATCATTTACTCCATCGACCTTATGAAAAACCGATTCTATTTGAGGTTCAATATCATCACTCCAGACGATATTCAAATTGCTGAGTTCCAATATTTGATTCCATGTCAACTCCTCCGTTGAGTCTCCTTTGACATCGATTGAATATTCATCAAGACATGATTCAATTGCATCATACCATGAACCACATTGTGAAATTGCATGCGCTTCCATTTCTGAGGCAAATTCGAGGCTGCCCGCAATTGTGTGATGGAAACTGAGATTTGAAATTGTGAATGCTGAAAGATTTGACAAAGACAAACTAAAGTTGGAAACCGCCCAATCAATACCTTCAGAGGTTGAATTGTAAACGGTTGGCCATTCATTCTGTATCACGCTCATTGGAATAATTAGGTCAATACCCCCAGCAACAACATCCGCTGAGGACCACGAAATTGTGTGTCCACTATCGAATGTACCTGTGATATTTCCAGTGAATCCGGGCTCCACATCCATCCACATTACAAAATCGGAAACCGCTGTTCCGTTCAATGGAACATCTACCCACAAATCAATTCCAGTTGCTGTTGGTGAAGATTCGCCTTCCTCAAGCCAGCCAATAGGCATTTGATGTACCAGAGGGTCTAGAATAGTTTGACCTTCTAATTCGATACTGAGATTCTCCATGTGGTCAATATATGTTGAACCTGGGGTAATTGCAATCAGTGTTGGAGATGCCCCAGCACTCGACCTCTCGAAATCATATAGGAAACTGATGTCGGTAAATCGTGGTAATTCCTGATGAGAAAGATTGCCCTCTAGCCAACCAGACCAATCTACCCCATTCAAAGTATAATTGTATTTCATGTCCAATACTGCACCTGCTGGAACCGACGCAGTAGTATTCAGCCACCCCATTTCGACAATTTCGTCATCCCCTAAGCCTGAAATTAAGAAACTGCCATAAGATGAGGAATTATTGCCACTAGAAATAAATCCGGAGAAGGTCGAATACGTGGTATTTCCTACGGCGCTATTTGACCCAGCAACCCCATCTGAACCAGATCCTAATTTTAGGCCATAGTCGCCACCAGCCCCCGCTGAAACATCAACGGTTCCGGAGTTGGTTAATCCGTTTGAGAGAGTCGTCATTGTGATGAAACCACCAGAGCCGCCACCACCTCCGTTACCCCCGTGGTATAGGAATAAGGATGGACCAGATGGCCAAACTGCATCTTCACCATCTCCACCATCGCCACCTGCGGAACTAACAATTCCACTTGAGCCGATTGAAATGGTATCTGCTTTGAGAATAATTGAGCCGCCAGAGCCGCCTCCTGCAGCATTGCCGCCGTTTCCACCAGTAGTTAGAGGGCCATTATCACCAACCCCTCCCTCGCTTGTCACCGAGCCATCAATCGTAATTGAACCTGCAACTATCGTAATAACTGCTCCACCCAAACCACCGAGAGTAGATGCACCATTCGGATGAGAATTGTCTCCACCTGCAGAACCGGATTCAGAACCATTTCCATACGATAAACCGCCATTTGTAGAGGAACCACCGCCATCACCTCCTGCACCAACATGGCCTGCGCCACCTGCTCCGTCGCCAAGCCAGTTGTTAGTGGTAGATTCTGAACCACCATCACCAAGATAACTGTTAATGCTATCACTTCCAGAAATATAGGTAGAGGCATCAATTATCACTTCATTTGCATGAATTGTTAAATCCCCTGTAGCCGTAATTGATCCACAACTTACAATTCCACATGATAATTGTAGGGTGTCATATGCATGGAATCCTTGTAGATTTGAATTATTGAACAAATGAAGTTGTGAGGTTCCAGCCGTAGATGGTCCAATTGTAGATTGATTCAGGATTAGTCCATTGGACGTTGAAGTCAGATTGGTTGCATTTCCAATAATTGTAGAGTATGTTGGCATATCAATTGTCCAAGTTTCATCAATTCTTTCGGGCGATAATTCCCAATCAAATGATGCCGAATCAACTCGGTATCCACCGTTATGCGGTATAGATGTTGATTCATTCAACCCAGGATGTAGGATGACATTTTTCTGAAATAATTCGAACTCATCGGTCACTACAGGATTTGCATTAACAATCGGAACTATGGCTGAAATAAGCAGCAATAATACAATGACAATCGATTCTACTTTCATTTCAATTCAACTAACGCTATAGTTTGACGTATTTAGTATAATATGTTCACGCAAAATCAACATTATTATCCTTGAACTTTGGGATTAATTATTTGAATCTGTACTCAAAATAATGCCCGTAGGATTTGAAATTGTCCGGACGGAACTTGCGAGATTCCCGGTACGAGCACTCACAGTTGACGGTTCTATAGTTTCACGCTTCGAAACGTTGCCACTCTGAATTGGAATCTTCATTTCGATACCATGAGGTTTCTTGACCATCTGTATACCATTCGTATCCTTTGCCATCTGGGTTTCCTTCAACGGTGATATCGGGTTGTGGGAATTCAATGCTTGGGAGTGATTTTTGCTCTGCTTGCATGGCTTGTTCAACCATTTGGGTTTGATCGTTCTGTTCTTGATTAATTGGAGATGGCTTTTGTTTCTGTGCCTCAACTATGTCATCAAGTTCTGCAAGAAGATATTCAGGAGTCGGGCCATTTACTTTCAGCATCGTGAGGCCCGGGAAACCGTTTGGCATGTCAGAAAAGGAATCAATCGAAATCCGCTGAGTAACTATCTTCACTCACCTGGAGAGTCAGACCAGTTACTTCAAGCACTTTTTGGCGTGAAAAGCCGTCTGGTAACTTCAGAGACTGCTGACCCGGCGTGCGTATTTCGTAATTTGTCGAGGTGTTCGATTGACCCGATTCTTCGTCGTAAGAATGATAATTGTATTCTGATATAAAGGATGTAGGCGTGAGGTCAATTCGCATCTTTTCCTTTTGAGGTTTGTTAAACCAACTGGTTCTTACAACAACGGTGTTTTCCAAACCTAAATGAGCGATGTATGTTCTTTTGGAATAAGCTGCATACACTGCAAAGATGTAAAGGATGCCCAAGGACGCCATGATTGCTGCCCAAGTGAATGAATTTGCAGTTATGATTACATCTAGACCCCAATATATGTCTCTGTCGTAAGTTCCAAATCCAATAGTTATGAAGACCAAACCTCCGACGAAAATTGCAATACAGGTTTGAGCGATAACCGAACTTACAACTTCACGAGCCTCATGAGGGATGAAACCATCAAACACATTCTGCAATGAACCCTGCGGGTCTTCTTCCGAGATCGGCATTGGTGTTCCGATGGAAACGCCTGACTCTGAAGAGGATACTCTTTGCTGTGCGATTGTCGATACTGCATCCTTATGAACTTCTGCCCAAAAGTTTTCATTTGGCGAGGATTCTTTCTGACCCAAATCTTTGATTTGCAGCAAATAGTTGAGTGCATCAGCCATATTTTCTGCTTCCGTCTGAGTGCCCGATTGAATCTCAACCAAAGGTATTGCATACTTCGACTGAGTAAGAGATCGTTCATCATCAGGATTTTTCAATACAATTCCAGTCACATGTACTTTGTAGGAACTCGAATCGCCATCCGAATCAGTTGACTCAACCCAACGCGTGTAATACTTGATTTCAGTTATGTCTGATCGAGGTGTGTTGACATGAATCTCAGGCGTAGTGATGTTCAATCGCTCATAGAGAACTTCGAGATGCTCATCATGAACATACAGAATTTGTTCTCCGCGCAGATTCAACAAAAAGAAAATAGAAAGAATAAAGAATGCAAAAACTGCGATACCCGTCATAGACCAATTTGCGCTTGTAATTCCGTTAAACACATATGCAAGGGCAATGAGCGACGCCAAAAGCATTCCAAAAGGAATTGCAAGGGAACTGTTTCCCCCTACAGTTACTTTCAGTATTCCGTCCTCCCACCTGATTCGTGTATCCAAGTTCCCTGAATTTTGAATGTTCATGAACCTCTGTTCCATGTTATCGGCTTCGTTTGAAAGAGACGAAAAATCTATTCCGTCTCTGGGAGAAGTTGAGGTCGACCCCTTCTTCGTACGCATGAGTAAACTCACATATCCAAAAATGAGAAGTGGAATGAGGATGGGTATAAACTGGAATGCCGCCGAATATTCTTCAGTAGCCTTGACTTGATTGATCTTGATTTCAGCGCTGTCGTTTTCAGCTACCGAGAAACGGATGGAATAGCTGTCGAATTCAGCCTCACCACCGTAGAGTCGGCCAATGCATACAAACCCCTCCATCGGAGCATTTTCCTCGATCAGGTCACATTCTCGAAATTCCTCACAAGTGTTGTAGGATGCACCAAATTCGTTGCTGTTGAGTATTTCCAGATTAACCGATTTACCTTCCTCAACATAGACATTGTAGTAGTTGAAGAATGGATTGTACATCTCCAGTTCATAGGTTCCGGGCGCTTGTTCGTCGAAAACCAGTTCTCCTTGATAGTCCGTGGAAGGCGACCCAATATCAAAGAGGAAGACACTAAACATAAGCAGAATCACGACAGGGATTCCAAACTTGACAAATTTATTCACACTTTTTGCTCTTGACATCCCATTATAAATATTGAGCAGGTAACGTTCGAATTTGTTTTGTAAATATACTTCTCGAAGTTGGAATAAACACGCTCTTTAGAGTGCTTTACCATGGTATTTGCAGATAGTTTCCCGGTAAGAGCACTCACAGTTAACACTTCTATATTTCACGCTTCGAAACGTTGCCACTCGGAATTGGAATCTTCATTTCGATACCATGAGGTTTCTTGAACGTCTGTATACCATTCGTATCCCTTGCCGTCTGGGTTTCCTTGAACTGTGATTTCAGGTTGAGTGGATTCAATACTTGGAAGAGACTTTTGTCCCATTTGCATTGGGCCAACGTGCGTTGTTTCATCCTGCATTGTTTGCTCAACCATTTGTGTTTGGTCGTGTTGTTGTGGTTCAATAGAAGAGAGCTTCTGATTCTGTGCCTCAAATCGGTCATCAAGTTCTGCACGGAGTCGCTCAAGACGGATTCCTTGATGCGGACCGAGCATACGCAGCATCAGTGAATATTCCCACATTCGTGCAACGTCTTCGAGTTCATCTCGAGTTTGAGCCTCACGCAGCAATCCTTCGTATTTTGCAGTGCGTCCGTTTCGAGTCACGAACCCAAATCCAATCCAGACGAAGAGCGGAATACCGCCAAACATGCCTATCAAGTCCCATGCTCCAAGCCCAACAGCAGTTCCTGGAATGACAATTTCAAAACTATCAATTGGTACATCTGAAGCACCGTAAGGATCGGTTCCAAGCCTCACTTCATCGGTGTCAGCCCAACCATCATTATCGTCATCGGCGTCAGCATTGTCGCCTTCACCGTCACCATCGTAGTCAGCCCACTCACGGGAGTCATCAGGAAAAAGGTCGTTGACATCGAGCACGCCATCATTATCCAAATCACCAGGGCTCGGTAGCTTTGGCAACGGGTCAATCGAATCGTTGTAGCCATCATTGTCAAAGTCATTGAGGAAGGGGTCTGCATCTGTACCGCTGAGGTTATCCCCCAGTCCATCGCCATCTTCATCGAGCCATTGTGTTGGGTTTTGTGGGAATTGGTCGTACAGTCTTCCGGCTGGATTATCGCCGTATCCATCGCCGTCTTCATCGGACCATTGTGTAGCATCAGTAGGGAAGGCATCAGGGTTTGTTCCGTTTGGATTGTCTCCGAAACCATCACCGTCAATGTCGCCCCACTGAGTCGCATCATTTGGGAACTTATCAGCTCCAATACCCATCGGGTTATCTCCCATTCCGTCGCCATCCCCGTCCTCGGTTTGAGTCGGGTCGTAAGGGAATGCGTCACTTGCATCATCAACACCATCTCGATCAGAATCCGCGTATCGAGTTGCATCGTTCGGGAACACATCACCGAGGTTTCCATTTGCATTATCGCCATATCCATCCCCATCACTGTCCGTTTGTTGAGTCGGATCGAATGGGAATTCGTCCATATGGTCAGGGACAAGATCGCCGTCGGTGTCGAGGTATTCATCGGGGTCATTCGGGAAGTCATCTCCGCCATCAGACCAGCCATCGCCATCAGTGTCTAGACACCCGTATCTGTCAATGGTTGAGTTGCCAAATACTTCAGGACATGAATCACCTGCGTTTCCAAACTCTTCATCGCCGTATGTATCTCCATCAGTATCTGATTGCTGAGTTGTATCGAGTGGGAAGGCGTCTGAGTTATCTCCAACTCCATCCCCGTCCCTGTCTGACCATTCTGTAGAATCATTCTTGAACGGGTCGAGAATATCTGGTCTGCCGTCTCCATCACCATCAGGACAACCCTTTTCCAATTCAAATGTGGAATTCCCTGGAATTCGTGAACAATAATCTTCGTAATCATCTACGCCGTCGTTATCATCGTCGTAATCTTCCAAGGCATCCATACAGCCATCGTTATCTAAGTCAGATGCAGTGGTTCTTATCCATCCAGTCATCCCCTTTGGACAACTATCCAAAGTGTCATTCAGTTGGTCATTATCATCATCAAAATCTTCCGAAGAGTCGTCACAACCATCAGAGTCATGATCTGAACTTCCAGTCGACCTGAACCCAACTGGAGAATAGTGGCATGAATCTAGTGGGTCATGGATGAAGTCACCATCATCATCAACATCATTGACATCTGGGATTTGGTCATCATCATAATCGACACTCAACCTTGAAATGAAAATATCTGCATATCCTGAAGTTGAAAGTTGAAACTCTCCAATATTCACAGTCTCACCAAAGATTCCAGTAACAAACAAATTACCCTGCCTGTCACTAGTGATAGCTCTTGCTTGATCATCGTTATTACTGCCAAATGATTTCGCCCATTGAGCGATTCCATTTCCATCATATTTTGCTAATATTGCATCTTTACCACCTGAACTAGCCGTGTTCGATACGCCATTACCATAGGTGACCAACCCATTCGTCTGGTATCCACCAACATACAGGTTGCCGCTAACATCAGCTGTAATTGAACGCATTTCGACTGTGCATGAACAATCCATTTCTTTCAACCATTGCCAATCTCCTGTTGAGTTGATTTTGGCCAAAAATCCATTGCTATTTCCACCAGCATTTAGTGTCGTATTTGCTAGTTCAAATGTGGCATAGAAATACCCCGTCAGATATATTTGATCTGTACCATTGATTGCGATATCATAAATTCTTGATATTTGACTGGATTGTTCTGCTTTTTGGACCCATAGAAAGTTTCCATTCATATCCATCTTTCCTACAAGCAGATCTTCTCCAGGTGATTCGTATGTTAATGATTGGGTGGTCCCGTTTATGATGACGCTAAAAGAGCCACCAAACTGTCCAGCGAAGTAGAGATTATCGTTTGTGTCGGATGTTGTAGCATGTATTTTTACTACTCCTCCATTGATTTGGGTTGAATTCAATAATTGTCCGTTGTCATCATACTTCTTGAGAACTTGAATAGCTCCACCATTGTTCACATCCATTGCAGTCGCCCAAATATTGTTTGAACTGTCAACATTTACAGTACATGGGCAAACATAATTCGCACCTATATCATCCACCCACTCCCAAGAACCATTTGGATTGATTTTTGCTAAATATGTGTCATAAATCGGAGTTGTCTGTGTAGTAAGATTACCAAAATGAAGAGTTTGAGATTGGTAAGCGGTAATCCTTGATATAAAGTATAAATTTCCGTTCGAATCCATAGATAATTTATGAGAATCCTCGGTATTTGTAATTGGCATGTATGATGGACTGCCATCGCTTCCGGTGTAAGTTACAGGAGCAATCCAAATGCATGTGCCATTGTTATCGAACTTAGCAACAAATGGCATGCCATCTTCTACATCTTGAGTAGAACCAACCGCCGGAAGATGCGTTGAAGATGCAGAACATCCCATTCCGAGATCAATATCTCCTGAATACGCTCCCGAGACGTATGTAAATCCATTATGTGAAATAATATCACTGACGCCTTCGTATCCTCTTGATGAACCGAATGAGAAAGCAGAATCAAACGCAAGAGTTTGGTTTGCAGGTATGACAAGAGGAGGGTTTTGATTTCCCTGACCACCTGGACTTTGGGCTATGATCAAATCGTCTTCTAAGAACTCATAGTCTGACGAAGTCAACGGCATTGTACACATCATCGCCATCACGGCAACAACAACCCAATTCTTTGGTCTCATGGAACGACTAGGAACTTCAACAACATAACGCTTAGTGTTGGAAACATTGACCAAAACGAACAGGGGAATATCGCTTTCTGCAATGGAAACTGATACACAACTATGCAGAAATGTTTCTAAAACCCTAGCCTCCATATTGGAATGTACCATGGTATTTGCAAATAGTATCCCGGAACGAAGAACTGTACGTAAGTAATTGGAATTGTCCGGACGGAACTTGCGAGATTCCCGGTACGAGCACTCACAGTTAACGGTTCTATAGTTTCACGATTCGAAACGTTGCCACTCTGAATTGGAATCTTCGTTCCGATACCATGAGGTTTCTTGACCATCTGTATACCATTCGTATCCCTTGCCATCTGGGTTTCCTTGAGCAGTG
>ENA-OREN01003233-OREN01003233.1-marine-metagenome-genome-assembly--contig:-NODE-3233-length-15357-cov-3.270812_pt1 | contig 15357 bp, 16 predicted proteins | sample MGYA00248624_ERZ508555 | MGnify/ENA primary metagenome ERZ508555 (study PRJEB26222, sample SAMN06267773) | marine metagenome | isolation source: Saanich Inlet, British Columbia, Canada | place...
GGTAGATAAATTTTTTTTAATAATATTTTTTATATTATTTTCTAAAGATGTACCAATATCAATATATTTATTAGATAACAATAAAACTGTATTACTGAATCTTGTTCCAGAAATATTTATATATCCGTTACCATAACCTTCTATACATGGGGCATTAGTTTTAGGATATAATTCTAAATCCATAAAATTATTTAACTTTCTGTTTCTTTGTTTCTTCTGACGTTAACATAAACTAATATAGGAGAAGCTATAAATATAGAAGAATAAGTACCTACAACTATTCCCCAAAGCATAGCAAATGCAAAATCAGCTATAATTTGACCTCCAAATATATATAAAGCTCCTAAGGCAAGTATAGTTGTAACTGTAGTGTTTATGGTTCTCGATAAAGTTTGATTTATACATTTATCTAATAATTCATTTAAATTCATTTTCTTAAATTTTCTTAGATTCTCTCTAATTCTATCATACACAACAACAGTATCATTCATTGAATAACCAATAATTAGAAGTATTGCAGCAACTGTTGCTAAATTAAACTCTAGTCCTAACACCGCAAATACTCCCATGGTAAGTATTATATCATGTAACAAAGCTACAATAGCACCTAAGGCAAAGGGTAATTCAAATCTAAACCATATATATGCTAGCATTGCTATAATCGCAAAAATAATTGCCATTACTCCATCAGATACAAGATCTTTACTTACTGTAGGACCTACATACTCCAGCCTTCTGTATTTAATATCTTCTCCAAAAGAAGCATTTAATGTGCTTTTTATTGCTTCAACTGCAATTTGTTGAGCATTATCTGAACCTTCTTGTTTTTCAACTCTAATTAAATAATCAGAATCTACACCAAATTTCTGTATAGCGACTTCTCCAATATTTAAATTTGAAATATTATTTCTTATTTCTGCTATACCAATATTTGATGTCGTTCTTATTTCTAGTAAAATTCCCCCTTTAAAATCTATACCAAAATTCAAGCCTATAAATATAACGGAAAAGATTGAAGCCATACATACAATAGCTGAAAATGAAAAAGAAACTAACTTTAACTTTATAAACTTAAAACTTGTATTATCAGAAATTAACCTTAACACTAATAAATTCTCCTGACTTATATATTTAAACTAGTTGGTTTAAATTTGTTATACCAAAAAGTGATTATACCTCTACTTAACAACAAAGAACTAAACATAGTAGTAATAACTCCAAGTGCTAAAGTAACTGCAAAACCTTTAACTGGACCTGATCCAAATTGAAATAGTATTAGTGCTGCAAGTAATGTGGTAATATTTGCATCAACAATAGTTCTAAAAGCTTCTTTGAATCCATTATCTATAGCTCCTATATCAGACCTACCTGATCTAGATTCCTCTCTTATTCTTTCAAAAATTAACACATTTGCATCAACAGCCATTCCTACAGTTAATGCAATTCCTGCCAATCCTGGTAAAGTTAGTGTTGCATCTAACACCCCAAGTAATGCAATTATTAATAAAATATTTACCATAAGCGAAATATTAGCAGCAACACCGAAACGCGTTCCATATATAATTACCATATAAATAATAACCAATATAATAGAGATTAATGCAGCATACATTCCAGCATTTATAGAATCTTTTCCTAGTGAAGGTCCTACTGACCTTTCTTCAAGAATTGTTAATGGAGCAGGTAATGCGCCGGCCCTTAATAATACAGACAAGTCACTTGCCGATTCAAATGTAAAATTACCTGAAATTTGGCCACTACCTCCTGTTATAGCTTCCCTTATTACTGGGGCACTTATAACTTCTCCATCGAGAACAATTGCAAATCTTTTTCCTACATTTTTTGAAGTAAGTTCACCAAATTTTCGAGAACCAGATGTATCAAACCTTAAACTAACTACTGGTTGATTGTTTTGATCCATAGTTGGATTAGCATCAACTAATTGATCTCCTGAAACACCTATTCGCTTATAAATAACGTAAGGAATAGATTTTTCTCCTGTTCTTTCATCTATTTCAAATAATAAATCAGAACCGGGAGGAACTCTTCCTGATAAAGATTCTTCTATACTTGCAGTTTCATTTACAAGCCTGAAATTCATTCTAGCAGTTTTACCTAATAATTTTTTTATCCTTTCAGGATCATCTAAACCAGGAAGTTGTACTAATATTCTTTCATCACCTTGCCTTTGGATCAGTGGTTCATTTGTACCAACTTCATCAACTCTTCTTCTAATAATCTCAATAGACTGCAAAATAGCATAATCTCTTATTTCTTTTATTTTATCTTCAGACATGGATAGTATTATATTATTATAGCTATCTTTATTAAAAATTAATTCTTTATCAATAGAATCTATTAAACCTTTAACCCTTGATTCTTCTTCATTATTTACCAGAGTAAAAATTAATTCCGTACCCGACACTTTTAGATTTTTATATCCAATTCTAGGAGAAGCACTTCTCATAGCTAATCTAAGCTCATCAGATAAAGAATTTAATCTATCCGTTTGTAAACTTTCAGATTCTACTCTCAATAAAAGATATGAGCCCCCTTGAAGATCTAAGCCTAGTCTAATTTCTCCTGATTTCATGAAACTTAAAGAATTATTTACTAAATCTTTAGATAAAAAATTTGGTAAGGAAAATATAATAGCAAAAGTACTTACTACTAATACTAATATTCTTTTCCAATTTTCAAAAATAAGCATTTATTATCCTATAATTAATTTAATTATTAATAATTATTATTTTTTAGTATTATTTGCGGAGATTACTTCAGTTATAGTTGACCTAACAACCTTAACCTTTACATTCTCAGAAATTTCAACAGATGCAATTCTCTCATCTTCTATTTTTGCAATAGTTCCCATTAAACCTCCGGCAGTTACTACTTTATCTCCTTTAGATAAAGACTCTACCATTGCCCTATGATCTTTCATTTTCTTTTGTTGTGGTCTAATTAGTAAAAAATAAAAAACTGCAAATATTAATACTAAAGGAGCGATTTGGATTAAAAAACCTGAACCTCCTCCTGCACTTTGTGCCATAGCTTCTGAAATAAACATTTAATCTCCTTAAATAAAAATATAACTTCTAACCCTTATATTGCAAACTATATAATGAAGGTTTATCGTAATAAATATTAAATACTATATTATTGCAACAAAAACTATTATTCTTTTTATGGAAATAAAAATATGAATATGAATGACCAAATTTTATCTTTACTACAAAGAGCAACTAAAGCTTTAGAAAAAATTTCAAAATTAAATAATGAACATAAAATTAGCATATCAGATGAGAACGGATATTTGTGGTCTTCTCAGAAATTTGAATTAATTCCTATAAAAAATATTAATGCTATAGATATTAATTTATTAAAAGGAATAGATCATACCAAATCTATTCTTATAGAAAATACTTCACAATTTTCTGATGGTTATCCTGCAAATAATGTATTGCTATGGGGTGCTAGAGGTATGGGGAAATCTTCATTAGTTAAATCAGTTCATAAAGTAATATCTTCAAAATCTAAAAATAATCGCTTAATACTAATTGAAATTTTCAGAGATGATATCAAAACACTCCCCGTATTAATGTCTCAATTAAATAATTTTAAACATAGATTTATTATATTTTGTGATGACCTTTCATTTGATAACAATGAAAATAATTATAAATCATTGAAAACAGTTCTTGATGGTGGAATAACAGAAAGAACAGAAAATATAATATTTTATGCTACATCTAATAGAAGGCATTTAATGCCAAGATCTATGATTGAAAATGAAAAATCTACATCTATATCCCCTTCAGAAAGTGCAGAAGAAAAAATATCTCTATCAGATAGATTTGGTCTATGGCTTGGCTTTTATCAATGTTCTCAAGATGATTATTTAAATATCATACGATCATATGCAAGTTATTTTAATTTAAAAATAAAAGATAAGCAATTAAAAGAGCTTGCCATAGAATGGTCAGTAACAAGAGGATCTAGATCAGGAAGAGTAGCATGGCAGTTTATTCAAGATATGGCAGGAAAATTAAAAACTAAAATATAAAATTTAAGGTAAATACTTTAATGGATTTAGTGGACCATTTGAATTTCTAACTTCAAAATGTAGCTGTGGTAAAGAGACTTTACCACTATTACCTAAAGAAGCTATAATTTCACCTTTTTTGACAGACTGACCTTTTTTTACATTAATCTTTTCAAGGTGAGCATAAGCAGTAGTATTGTTATCAAAATGCTTAATTAAAATTAAATTACCAAATGCCTGAATTTCATTCCCTGCATAAACTATTTTACCTGATTCCGCAGCAAATACTGGATCACCTTTGTTTGCAGATATATTAATTCCATCATTACGTAAACCTTTAGCTAATAAACCATATTTTGATAAAATTAAGCCTTTTACTGGCCATAAATAGCTTGAATTAGATAGAACTTTATTATAATTTTTATTTATCTCCTTTTTAATCTCACTATTATTTATAGATTTATTTGAAATACTATTACAATCTGTCTTTAAATTATAATTGCCCCTAGGAATAAATAATTCTCTACCTTTATAAATTTTATCTTTAATTTTTAAATTATTTAAACTTCTAATATTATTGACTGACACTCCGTAACATTTTGCTATCTCCCATAAAGTATTACCTTTTTTAACTATATGAATCTTTGATAAAGGTATTACAAGTTCCTCTCCTTTATAAAGAATAAAAGGTGCTTTCAAATCATTTACTTCAATAATAGAACGTATAGATACCCCTTCTCTTTTAGAAATAGCATAGAGGCTATCACCCGCATATATTCTAATTATTTTAGAAGAGTTTTTTCTACCCTCAAAAGATTCGTTTTTATTTATTACTGGGGCTAGATATTTGCTGGTAGTACATGAAGATGTAAAAATTATTATGGATATAAAAATTAAATTTTTAAGGGTCATAAGCAATTTCAAAAACATATTACAGCAATAAAGTTCTATTAACTTGATAATTGGATTTAACTAAACCTTTACCATTATGTGGCAAGCAACTACAATAAAATTGTTTATTATTGTAAGTTTTTGCTGCGATTAGAACACCTTCATCTTTAACTAAGTTTGAATACAGGTACTCAGGCTCATCTTTTATACAACAATCTATATATATAGCATCAAATGGTCCTGCATCAATCCAACCTAATTTACCATCTCCATGCTTAAATGATATCTTATTTGAAATATTTTTTAAAATATTACTCGAAAAACTATAAGCCTCTTTGTTTAATTCAATAGTATACACACGATTATAAACCTTTGATAGTATGGCTGATTGCCATCCAGATCCAGTTCCTATTTCCAAAACATTCCTTACTTTATTATTAATACTTAAACCCAAATATATCATTTTTGCAATATCACTAGTTTTAGAAGCAAATATATTATTAAAAATTTTAAAATCTAAATCTTCCTTATAGAAACCTTTTAAATTTTTAGGTAAAAAATCTTCTCTGGAATAAAAGTTAATGGCATTATAGATTCTATCATCCAATATGCCATTTTGTCGTAGTTCCAGAAGCATCCTTAAATTTCTATCATCAAAATTATTAATTTCTATTGAATTGTTCCTTATAATTATTAAAATTAATCTTCTCAGACATATCTGAATTAAGAGGGCTTATAGAAATATATTTATTATTTATCGCCCATATATCACTATTTTTAATTTCTTCTTCTTTTGATCTCTCTGTAGTTAACCAAAAGTAAGGAATATTTTTTGCATCTTTTCTAACAATATAATTCCCAATAGGCCGTCTTCTTGCTAAATAAGTTAACTTTATACCATTAACATCCTGATCACAAATATTTGGAAAGTTCACATTAAAAAAATTATTATTTAATAAATCTATTTCTAAAATATCAAGAATTATATTTTTTAAATACTTATCAATTGCGGACCAATTATTTTCTTTATTATCTTTTGAGATTACTTTTGATAAAGCAACTGATTTAATATTTCTTAATGAACCTTCTAAGGCTGCACACAATGTTCCAGAATATGTTGTATCATCTGCTAAATTTTCTCCCATATTTATTCCTGACAATAATAAATCAGGAACGACATTATTTAGAATATTAAATAAACCTAGCATTACACAATCTGTTGGTGTTCCATCGCAAGTGTAAAAATTATCACTATTCTTATTAAGCCTTAATGGCCTTGATAATGTAATTGAATGACCAAAACCTGAACAGTTACTTTCTGGAACAACTACTATATAATTATTAGTAATATCCTTAACTATATTAATAAGTGTATTAAGACCAATTGTGTCAGGGCCATCATCATTTGTAATAAATATTAAAGGGTTATCTTTAATGTTATTCATTAATAGATATCTTATCTAAGTTATTCATATACGGCTTTAAAACAGTTGGTATATTTACACTTCCATCTTCATTTTGATAGTTTTCTAGTATTGCTAATAAAGCTCTTCCTACTGCGACTCCTGAGCCATTTAATGTATGAACAGGCTTAATATCTTTACTTAAACTTCTCATTCTTGCATTCATTCTTTTAGATTGAAATCCAATACAATTAGAACAGCTAGAAATTTCTCTATACTCATTTTGAGAGGGCAACCAAACTTCAATGTCATATGTTTTAGATGCAGAGAAACCTAAATCCCCGCAGCAAAGGAGCACTACTCTATATGGCAATTCTAATTGTTTTAATATTTCCTCTGCACAAAGTAACATTCTTTCATGTTCATTAATCGAATCTTCTTCTTTAACAATTGAAACCAATTCAACCTTTTTAAATTCATGTAATCTTATCATTCCCTTCGTATCTCTACCCGCAGACCCTGCCTCTGATCTAAAACAACTTGTCAATGCAGTATATCTAATTGGCAAAGTCGCAGCAGGTATTATTTCATCTGCAATAATATTTGTTAAAGGCACTTCAGCTGTAGGTATTAACCAATGGTCTGAATTTGTTTTAAATAAATCCTCAGAAAACTTTGGAAGTTGTCCCGTCCCATATAAAGCTTTGTCTCTTACTAAGCTTGGAGGGCTTACTTCAATATAATTATGCTTCTGAGTGTGGGTATTAAGCATGAAAGTAGACAAAGCTCTCTCTAGTAATGCTAATTTATCTTTTAATATAACAAATCTTGACCCTGACATATCTGCGGCCTTCTCAAAATCCATCATATTTAATTTTGAACCAATAATATCATGAGAAAGAGGCTTGAAAGTAAAAATAGGTTTGCTTCCATAATTTTTAATTTCCTTATTTGAATCCTCATTTAATCCATCTGGAGTATCTACCGATGGTATATTAGGAATTACTTCTAATATGCTAGTTATTTTAATATTTATAGAATTACTATCTTCCTGTATGTTAATTATCTCTAATTTTAAATTAGCTACTTGTTTTATTTCTAATGTAGCGTTTTCTCCTTTAGATTTTTTTAAACCAATAATTTTTGATAAATTATTTCTTTTATTTTGTAATATTTGTAACTTAGATAATGAAATTACATAAGATTGATATAAATTAATAACTTCCATAGAAACACTTGGCATACCTCTTCTTTCCATAGCCACATCAAATATTTCTATATTTTCTTTAATCCATTTTATATCATGCATAGAGATTACCTTTGATCTTCAGAAAAATCTGTTTCTGGAATATCATCAATATCATCAATATTATTTGCTTGATCTGATTTCATAGTATTATCTGGATCATCATCTGGGTCATCATTTGGATCGTTGTCTTTATCTGTATTTCTTTTTCTTTCCATAATTGCAGCTAGACGAATAGAAATTTCATAAAGTATTATTATTGGTACCCCTAATCCTACTTGGCTAATTAAATCAGGAGGAGTTAATAAGGCAGCTACTCCAAAAGCTCCAACAAAGGCATATTTTCTTTTTTCTCTCATCCCTTTTGAAGTCACTAAGCCTGCTCTTGCTAATAGGGATACTGCAACAGGAAGTTGAAAAGCTAAACCAAAAGCAAACATTAACTTAAGAACTAATGATAAATATTCATTAACTTTTGCTTCAAGTTCAATAGCTAAACCAGTTTCTAAACCTGTGCTCTGTAATCCTAAAAAAAATTTCCACGCTAATGGAAAAATAAAGTAATATACTAAAGATGCTCCTAGTACAAAAAGTACAGGAGTTGCTATTAAAAATGGGTAAAAGGCCCTTTTTTCATTCTTATATAAACCTGGCGCAGCAAATTTATATATTTGAGATGCTATAACAGGAAAAGAAATAAATAATGCTGAATAAAAAGAAACTTTTAAATAAGTAAAAAAAGCTTCTGTTAAACCAGTATATATCATTCTAGGGTTCTCATAACCCATATCTTGATATGTAATTTTTAAAGGTTTAACTAAGAAGCCATATATATGGTCAGCAAAAAAATAACAGATTAAAAAAGCTATAAAAAATGCTATCACTGCCCATTTCAGTCTATCCCTCAATTCAATTAAATGTGAGACCAAAGGAGCCTTAAAATTTTCTACATTATCATCATCTAAATTATTATCTGTCATTATATTTCATAGAATTGCTAAGTTGTTGGAGTTGTTTTTTCTTGTTCTACAGTATCTTTAACGTTTTCTTTTTCATTATTAACATTTTTATTATCTTTTAATTCATTATCTTTAGTGCTAACTTCATTATTCTTATTAAGTGGAATTGGCCAAGCTGAACTTGGTTTATCTTTTTTATCCTTATCCTTAACATCCACACCGCGTAACATTTCAGTTAAATCTCCCTCTGAGTCTATGGCTTCCGTCATACCTTTAGTAAAATCTGTCTTTGCAGATTGAATCTGCTTCTTAACTTCATCAAGCTCAGAATCTCTAACTGCATCTTCTACAGTATTTTGAAACTCTCTAGATAATGACTTTAGTTTACCTATCCATACCCCTACCGTCCTAAGAGCCTTAGGAATATCTTTAGGCCCCACTACAAATAGAGCTACAACAGTTATAACTAAAATTTCAGTCCAACCTATATCAAGCATAATAGTCTCCTTTAATTAGTAGACCTCTTTTTAGCTTGATTTAGAGTCTTTATTATCTGTCTCTTTTTTTGCTGAAACACTATCATCTTTAACTACTTCTTCCGTATTTTCTTCTTCTTTCATACCAGTTTTAAAGCTTTTAATTCCTTTTGCTACATCACCCATAACACGCGGTATTTTCCCAGCACCAAAAAGAATTAGAACAATTGCTAGAATTAAAACAATTTGCCAAATTCCTATACTCATAAAACTTACCTCCATTATATTCTTGTTAAAAAAAAATCTTCTAATAATTAACTAAAAGAATAACTCTATAATTATTAATGTATATACTTTATTTATTTATTAGGAAACACAAAAGCCCAATCTTTATTAAATAATAATTTATTCTTCATACGCAATTCTTCAAAAACATTTGAATATATCAAGAATTTAACATTATTACCTTTGATATTATCATTAATTTCAATTTCTGTTAATTGACCTCTATACTTAAAACGTAATATTTCTATATCTATACCTTGATTATTATTTTTCGGAATAGTAAAGGCATCTGGCCTAATGAGTATTTCATAATCATTATTAACAGTACTATCATTAATTTTTATTGAACCAAATGGAGTATTTATGAACCCATTATTTGATCTATATATATAACAACTTACATGACCCATTAAACGAGCAGAAAATGAATGTTTGGGGTTTTGATATAAATTAATTGGAGAACCTTGATCTATAATTTTTCCTTCAAGCATTACTACTATCCTATCAGCTAGCTTCATAGCTTCTTGGGGGTCATGTGTAACCATGATAGTAGGCGTCTTAGACTCTTTTAATATATTTATAATATCATAGGCTATATCATATTTAGACCAAGCATCTAATGAACCAAAAGGTTCATCTAATAACATAATATTTGGATTGTTTGCAAGAGCTCTAGCTAAAGCAACCCTTTGTTGCTCTCCGCCAGACATAGAACTACCAAACCTATTTGAAAAACCTTCTAAACCAACTTTTTTTAATAAGTTATTAATAACTTTTTCATTAAATTTATTATTAGAGAGAGAAAAACCTACATTATTTTTGACCGATAAATGTGGAAATAAAGCTATATCTTGAAAAAGCATTCCAATAGATCTTTTTTCTGTTGGAATATAATTTTTTCCAAATACTATATTATTACCAACTTCAATTTGACCTGCTGTAGGATCTTCAAAGCCAGCTATCAACCTTAATAAAGTAGTTTTTCCACAACCACTTGGTCCTAATATACAAACTACTTCGCTTGGCCCCACTTCTAAATTAAAATTATTTATTGAATTACCATTTTTATAAGAATGACTTAAGTCAGTTATTTTTAAAGTATTATTAGTTTCCATATGCATTTATACCCTAATTATTATTCCTGTCTAATTACCTTTATTAAAAAATATAACGGTATTAAACATACTAATATTATTGCAAGAAGCGGAATTGCTGCATCATTTAACCTTTCATCAATAGCTAATTCATGGGCTTTTATTGCTAAAGTTGATAAACCAAATGGACGCAAAATCATAGTAGCAGGCAATTCTTTTAATACATCTACAAAAACAATTAATAAGCCTAAAGAAATACCACCCCAACCTATCTTCATATGAATATTAGTAAGGATTTTTCTATTTGATTTTCCTAAAATTTTTGCTGCATAGTCAATTGATTTTGAGATTTTAATGAAAGAGTTTTCAACTGATTGCATGGATAAAGCTAAAAATCTTACTAAATATGCAAATAATAATGCACACCAACTCCCAGTAATTATTAAACCTGTAGAATAATTAAGATATTTTAAACTTATATTATTAATAGTATTATCTAGCCAAGCTAAAGGAATTAATATTCCAATTGCGGCTACAGCTCCAGGAATTGAGTACCCCAAACTCGCAACCCTTGCAAATGGAGAAACCAGCTTAGAATTTGTTCTCATACCAAAGACTATTATCAATGCAAACATTACACATAATAAGGAGGCTGATAAAGCAAGTCCAAAAGAAGAAAAGGCAAGACTTATAAAATCATAAGAATAAATAATATCAATACTACTAAAAGACCAGAATATAATAGTAGCCAATGGAATTATAAACCCAAAAAATACAGGAATAAAACAAGCCATAATAGCAATTACAGCATAAGTACCATATAATGTTTTCATTTTAAGATGTTTATTACTTCTTACTTCATTATTATATTGTGCTTTTCCTCTAAGTTTTCTTTCAAAAGTAATTATAAATGCAATAGTTATTAATAAAATTGCAGATAGTTTTCCTGCTGATGTAATATCACCTAGATTAAACCAAGCTTTATAAATACCTTTAGTAAAGGTATTTATTCCTAAATAATCAGAAACTCCATAATCTGCCAAAGTTTCCATCACCACTAATGAAACTCCTCCAACTAAAGCAGGTCGGGATAAAGGGAGAGAAACTTTATATATGATTTTTAGTGGGTTTAATCCTGAAATTTTTGCTATTTCAGTATAACTTGCAGATTGAGAAATAAAAGCTTGTCTCATTAATAAGTATACATAAGGATATAAACTAAAAACAAATACAAATATTCCTCCATAAATTGAATAAAAATTAATTGACTTTAAATTATCATCAAAAATAAATGAACTAATATTGGTAATAAAACCTCCATATCCTAATAAATCTGCATATACATAAGCCAAGGCATAAGAAGGAATTGCTAAAGGCATAAATAACAACCATTCTAAGTATTTTTTATAAGGAAATATATACATTGCTACTAACCATGCATTGATTGCTCCTATTAAAACAGTTCCAATAGAAACAAATAATATTAAAATAATTGAATTAAATACATAGGAAGTTAAAACAGTTTCACGTAGATGTATCCAAGTTGTGTCACCTGGAATAATGAAGAAAAAAATTACTGTTAATATAGGCATAATAACAATTAAACTTAAGAAAATTGATAGTAACGCCCAGCCATTTTTCAGATAACTAATCATTTATTAATTATATACAAAATATAATTTATTTCCAGCCTACTCTATCAGCTAATTTTATAGCTTTATTAGCTAAACGACCGTATTCAGAAGTATCTATAGTGTCTTCTTTAAAATTGCCTAAATATTTTAAATTTTTTGAGACTTCAATATTTTTTACAACTGGATATTCATAATTAGTAAATGCATATAATCTTTGTGCCTTATCACTTACAAGAAACTCTATCAACCTTGCCCCATTTATAGAGTTTGGTGCATTTTTAAGTAGCCCCGCTCCACTAATATTCACATGTACTCCCATATCTTTGTCACTAGGAAAGTAAATACCTAAATTTTTAAATAAATCTTTCTTATCTGAATCAAGCATTTTAACAATATAATAAGAATTAACGATAGCAATATCTCCATCTCCTGCAGCAACTGCTTTAATTTGATCTCTGTCTCCTCCAGCCGGGTCTCTTGCAAAATTATTGACTAAATTTTTAGCCCATTTTTCAGTAGTTTTTTCTCCATATTTCGCTATCATATGTGCTATTAAAGATTGGTTATATATATTACTTGAAGACCGTATTAATAAACGTTTTTTAAACCTAGGATCTGCTAAATATATGTACCCTTTTAGCTCATTCGGGGAAACTCTATCTAAAGAATAAACAATAACTCTTGCTCTTAGGCTTAATCCAAACCATCTATTTTGGGGATCTCTATATTTTTGATTAATCTTTTCTAATAAAATATTTGAATTAATTTTTTGAAAAAAATTTACATTTGATGCCTTCCATAAATTTCCTGCATCAGTAGTTAATAATACATCAGCGGGAGAGTTATTACCTTCTCTCAAGATTCTTTCATGTAATTGCGCAGCCTTAGCAGTCACTAAATTAACGGTTATTCCAGTTTCTTTTTCAAATAACTCAATCAATGGTTTTATTAAATGTTCTTTTCTCGCTGAGTACAAATTAACTTCTTCAGACCAAGCATCTATAGGTATAAGAATAGAAAATATTAATAATAATAAAATGTTATTTTTTTTCATCATAAATACCTAGTTTAAAAAGTTTAATTATAGAAGTAAATGAGATTGATAATTATTCTCAATTAAATATATGCAAATATAATAATTTAATAAAGATTAAAATAAAGTTTAACAAAATTATAATGTTATATATCTGAAATATTATCGCGTGAAAGAACAGATGGACCAATATTTCTTGACAATAAGCCAGCAGCTTTAAGTTCTGATATTCCCGGCAAATCTTTAATTGTTTCTAAACCAAAATGATCTAAAAAATTTCTAGTAGTGCGCCATGTTGAAGGTTTTCCTGGAACAGCCTTGTACCCACGTGGTTCAACCCAATTAGACTCAAATAAAACATCTAGAGAGCCTTGGCTAACACTTACCCCTCTCATATCTTCTATTTCAGCCCTTGTAATTGGTTGATGAAATGCAATTATAGCTAAAATTTCTAATGCAGCCTTTGATAATTTTTTATGAATAGTTTTTTCAACTTTTAAAAAATCAGAAATCTCACTTGATGTTCTAAAAGCTAATGTATCTCCCAATTTTTCTAATACAAACCCATTATCTTTATATTTATTTAATAAAAAATCTATAATAAAACTAATATCTACATTATCTGGCAAACGATTAGTAAGTGACCTAATACTAATTGGTTTATCATTAGAAAAAATTATTGCTTCAGCAATTTTAATACTTAATTCATTTTCCATTATAATTTATTCACTTATTTTTGACCTTATAAAAATATCCCCAAATGGGTTTAATTGCCTAATCTCAAGCTCTCCTTTTTTAGCTAATTCTAATGTAGCAGAAAATGTTGCAGCTAAAACAGAACTATTAAATACCTTATCTTCAGTAGATAAACTTTCTGGCAAAAATAAAGATAGTTGCTCCCATTCTTTATTATTACTTAATATTTTATTTAATCTCTTTAAAGCAGATTCTATTGACTCTAACTTTTTTCTAGGAGGAACATAATCTAATATATTGCGTCCTCTAACTATATTAGTGTAAGAAAAAAGCAAATCGTTTAAAGTTGTATTATCAACTCTATTAATAATATGTATTTCATCAGACATCATACCTCTAGGAAACCTAGCTTTATAAAGTAAATTTAAATCAAATAATTTTATAGCAGATTCTCTCATAGACTGCAGTCTATTCAATTGCAGTTTTAGAGCCTCAGAAAGCTCTGCACCAGAAATTTCTTCAATTACTTCTTCTGGTAATAATATTTTAGACTTTAAAAATGCTAACCATGCGGCCATCACAAGATAATCTGATACTAACTCCAAATTTAGCTTTTTAGCATTTTCTACGTAATCTAAATATTGATTAGCTAAATCTAATATTGAAATGTTTATCAAGTCAACTTTTTGCTTTTTAGCTAAATCTAATAAAAGGTCTATTGCACCTTCATATCCATTTATATCTAGTAAAAATTGATTATCCGGAGGAATATCATCTATATTATTATGAGAGTTATCAGTATTATCTAAAGAATTATGTTCAATATTTTCCATATGCACCTGAATGAAAATAGATTATTTTATATTTTTTACCACAATATATATAAATATACTAGTAATAACTACTATATATAGATACAATTATTTGTAATATTCAAAATCATCTTTTGAAAAGTTATTAAAAATTTTATTAATTTCATTTAAATAAACTGTTTTATCCATAGATATATCAACATTTTTTATCATATCTAAAGATAATTTTAATTTATCTGATAAAGCTTTACCTAATAGAGGTGCATTTATTAGAACTTGCTCTGCCGTAGTTATATTTCCAGAACAATGCAATACTATATCTAAACCTGCTTTTATTATAGATAGTACCCTATCTTCTATTGTACCTTTTAATGCTAACATCTCTATATCATCTGATATTAATATACCATCATACTTTATAACATTTCTAATATAGTTATAAGCTTTTTTTGATTGTGTAATAGGCAACTTATTATCTATATCAGTATATAATATATGAGCTGTCATAGCTATTGGCATATTATATAAATCTTTAAATGGTATAAAATCGCTCCTTTCTAAAGTATCTATTTTATCACTTATTATAGGTAACTCTTTGTGACTATCCGTTATAGATTTTCCATGGCCTGGAATGTGTTTAATAATTGGTAGAACTCCTGAATCTATTAAACCATTACAAGCAGATTTACCTAGTGATGATACAAAAAAAGGATTTGATGAAAATGCTCTATCACCTATAACTGAATTCATTTGTTCACTTTTAACATCTAAGCATGGCGCACAATT
>ENA-OREN01003235-OREN01003235.1-marine-metagenome-genome-assembly--contig:-NODE-3235-length-15342-cov-20.853652_pt1 | contig 15342 bp, 10 predicted proteins | sample MGYA00248624_ERZ508555 | MGnify/ENA primary metagenome ERZ508555 (study PRJEB26222, sample SAMN06267773) | marine metagenome | isolation source: Saanich Inlet, British Columbia, Canada | place...
TTAGGAGGGGGATGCTCTATCCCCTGATAACTACCCTAACCTATTGTTTTAGTTACATTTTAATCAATGGTTAATGTCTACTGATAAGTGTATTTTAGTGAGATAATTTAGTCAAGTGTGCCATTATTGTGCCCAGTATTTAGAGTAATTTTTTCGTTTAAAATTTTTTCAAACTTCGATTTATTATTTTTTAGTGTTATCAACCCAAACTTAGTAACCAAAAAATCTATACGCATATCTTTAAGTGAAGCCAGAGCCTCATTAGGTTTATTGATTATGGGTTCCTCATGCGCATTAAAACTTGTATTTACCAAAACCGGCAAACCTGTAATTTTTTTAAAGTAATTTAAAATTTCAAAATAAAGCTTATTATCTTTTTTATTTACAATTTGAGGTCTTGCTGTATTGTCAATATGTACTACAGCTGGAATTTTTTTAATCCATTTCTTTTTTACATTTGTTGTAATTGTCATAAATTTACATGCATATCTATTAGCTTCACTAATATTAAAGATATCGCTTGCATCGTCTTCCATTACATATGGTGCAAAAGGCATAAACTCAGTTCTTTGCAATCTATCATTTAAACTTTTATTTATTGAATTTTTTTTTGGAGAAGCAATAATAGACCTAGCTCCAAGAGCCCTTGGACCAAATTCCATCCGTTCATGATAAATTGCCCCAATTAAACCATTTGCAAGCAATTTTGCGGAGTTCTTTGCTGAATTCCCCTTAAAAAACTGAAGAGATTTGTCATTATTAAATAAAGCTTTTATTTCTTTTTCGTAAGATTTTCCAAAATATACATCAGTTAATTTGTAACGTTTTTTTAACCATTTTTTTAATCCAATCTTACTCAATAAATATTGATGAATTCCACCAACAGAAATTCCCTCATCCCCCATTCCAGGAAAAATAAAAATTTCTTTAACCTTTGTTTTTTCACAAAGAAGTTTATTTAATCGAACATTTGCAAATGCCCCACCAGCTAAACCGAGATGTTTTACTTTATATCTTTTGATTAATAATTGAATGGATGAAAGTATTTTATCTTCAAGGACTTTTTGAATGGAACTTGCTACATTTTCAGGCTTTACTTTTTTGCTTAACCTAAAAATTTCATCTTTCATTTCAGTATTAGAAATAAAGTCAGATAAAATTTTACCTTCATTATTTATAAAAAAATGTTTGGCAATATCATCATAAATTTCAGGTTTTCCAAGGGCAGCCAAACCTGTCAATTTTCCCTCATGTCGGTTGATTTTAAAACCTAAGGCTTGTGTTGCAAAACCATAAGCTAGAGCAATACTGTTAACTTCCCTTGGTTTTAAAATATCATCATCCGTACCATAAATATCAAATAATTTACCATTTTTTAAAATTCTTGCACTGTAGTTTATAAGGTCACCGGATCCATCAGCCGTATATATTAAAGCATCATCCCAAGTTGTATAATATAAAGCAGAAAGAGCATGACCAAAGTGATGATTATAGAAAAAAACATCTGAAATATTTTTAAAACCAAGAGATTTAGCATATCTTTTTGAATCAAAAATTTTATTAACATCTTTTTCATTCATTCTGTTCTGTTCACTGGCAATTTCTTTATATCTGTAAATTCCGGTATATCCACGAATCTTATATTCAATAAATTTTACAAATGGCCAATGTAAATAATAATGAGCTGGATAAGCAACTTTACTAAGTAACAAAACGTCAATGTCACTTCTTTTTATATTTGCAACAGATAGTACTTCTTCAACAGCCTCATCTGGGAATCTTCCACCATCGTTTTTTACTCTAGTAAGTCTTTCGAGCTGTATTGCAGCAATTATTTTATGATCTTTACTTAATACAGCAGTACCATCATGACCGCCTGGGTGTATGGACAAAATATACATAACAGATATTCCTATGAGGCATCAAATTTATTCTCATACGATAATACATAAAAGAAACAAATAAGAAATGTTTTTTAGATTTATATTTTTTAGATCTTTTTGGAATGAAGCTAATTCACTTACCTAATAAGGTTTTACTCACTAATGAATAGTTGAATTGATAGCCTTGGTCAAAACTCCCCTCTACTGACCGCAACCACTTTAAGGTATCTGATTTGAGTTTGAAGACACGTGATTGATGAGGAAATCCTTTCCTGCGGATAATGCCCTGCCAAGATTTGTTTTTGCGCTGCCTAATGGTTGCCATAGTCGTCCTTGTGAGACCAAAATGTGACCAAAATAATGAGTTAAGCTAGCCTTCGTAGGATACCGCGTTGTAGGTGAAAACCTTTTGAAACCCTTACAGCTACAACCGGTAGCCAGTCAGAGAGAATGGTGCCCTCGGCACGATTCGAACGTGCGACCCTCCCCTTAGGAGGGGGATGCTCTATCCCCTGAGCTACGAAGGCAAAATTGTAATAAATGTATTTAATATTTTAACTCTTTTATTTATCGGGTTATAGTAAAATTAAATTAGTCCTTCTACCATATATAAAATTAAAACTTAGATGACTCATTTACTAAAAAAATTACCAACCTTTATTATTACGATGCCAAATGAGACCGATAGGCAAAATAATGCAAAAAAACAACTTAAAGGTTTATGTGATAATTTTGAATTTTTTTTCGCTTCTAAGAAGCCAAATAAAACACCTTCTTCATACATAGGTTGGAAACGAAGATTTTATTTTGGTAAAGATTTAACACTCGGAGAATTTGGTTGTTTTAATTCTCATAAGTCAGTCTTAGAAAAAATAGTAGTTAAAAAATTACCGAGGGCTTTAGTTTTTGAAGATGATTTTATTCTATTGGATGGCTTTAAAGAGAGCATTAATAATTTAATGAAATGTTCTTACAAATGGGAACTGGTTAGGCTGCTTTCGAAGCCAAAACTTAATAAAAGAATGAAAAAATCTGTAGCCCATTTTGACGGTAATTATAAATTAGTAAGGCTTGCTACAGCGCCTGGTGGAGCTTATGCTTATATAATAACTCTCAAAGGAGCAAAAAAATTACTTAAGGCAATGGATAATATTTGGTGTCCTGTAGATACGATAATGGGTCAACCATGGAGAACAGGGCTAGAGGTTCTTACTATAATGCCACCTATCGCAACTTGGGACCAATCATTTGAATCTGCTATCGGTGATGCTAGGTTTAAAAAACGAAAGTTATTAGGGTGGCGAAAAATCATACTCCCCTTCTCTAGATTTTGTTTTAAGATTTTTGATGGTTCATATAGAAAATATTTTTATTTTAAAAATTATTTCAAGTCTAAATAACTTATATAAATAATGGCATCCTAAATAATTTTTTATTTTTAAATTAGCAAAATAACAAAGCTTCATTATTGATCCTAATGGAATAATTAGACGCATTTATCGAGATGTGTTGCCATCTAATCATGCGCAAGATATTAAAAATGATTTAGAAACTTTTGAACGAAACTCTTAAGTTATAAATTTTTTTTCATTAATTTCTCAATCATATTAACGCCGAAGCTCACACCAAAACCGTTGACCTCACTCGCTACAGCTCCCAAGCCCCCTTTTCGATTGCTGGATGAAAGATCCATATGCAACCAAGGGACATTGTTATTAATAAAACGACCCAAAAAACGAGTAGCGTGAATATGATCCGGTCCACCCTCTAATGTGCACTGCTTAATATCTGCAATCTGGCTTTTTAAATCTTCTTCGTAATCTTCATCAGATGGAAAGGCAGTTACCCTCTCACCTACATCAGAGCCCGCTCCTACGGCCATACTTCCTAAGGCTGAGTGATTACTCAATACACCGCTATATCTATCTCCCATAGCTACATGCATACATCCCGTTAAGGTCGCAAAGTCTATAATCACTTTTGGTTTCTTTCTAGAGGCCATTGTTAGAGTATCAGCTAACACCATCCTGCCTTCAGCATCTGTATGAACAATTTCAATCGTCATTCCATTAAGCGCTTTAACTACATCATTTTGTTTATATGCTTTGGGGCCAATATGGTTTTGTGCAATTGCCAACCAACAATCTAACTTAACCTTCACCTTTGCATCAGAAATCGCTTTTAAAATACCTAAAACTACAGCTGAACCATTCATATCTTCATGCATGCCACTCATAAATTTTGCTGGTTTTAGATTATGCCCGCCTGTATCAAAGCAAATGCCCTTCCCCACTAAACTAATAGTTTCTTTAGCGCCTCTTGGTGCATATGTTAAATGTACAATAGCGGCATCCTGAGGTTCAGATCCTTGGGCTACAGCATAAAATGCCCCCGCACCTATTTTTTTTAATTTAGGCATTGTAAATTCCTCTACCTTCCAACCATTATCTTTCGATAATTTTTTAATCTTTTGGCGATAAATTGTGGGAGTTAATTGATTTGGCGGCGTTATGGTCAATTCTCTTGTTAGCGTATTACCAGCAACTAAAGCCTCAATATCCTTAAAGCTTGTTTTAGCTGAGGCTCCTAAAACATTTATTAATTTAAGATTTTTTCTTTTAGCCCCCGATTTTAGATTGGGAAGATCTTGGGAATTAACTGAAGCAACATAAACTGCCTGCTTGATCCATTCATCATTCTTTTTTGACTGATTGATAATCGTAATCGATTTAGGGTTTTCTGAAAGTATTTTTTCAAAGGATTTTCTTAAAATAGTTTGGATTTGAAACACGCTTTTATTGTCAGATATCATCACCCACGTTACTAAACTTCCGTTCTCTAGCTCGGCGGATGATGCTATTTCTTTTAATTCGGCTATTTTTTTTCCTTGCCTTTGCAATTTTGCTTTAAGTGCTGCCATGAACAAAGGTTTTAATTGTTTTTCATCGAATAAAATTAAGGCATGAAGATGCTTTCTTAAATTTGGTTCTGAAGGTATTTTACTATTTTGAGAAATCTTAATATTCATATTTTAACCCTTAATTTTGTTGAAAAACAATAACTTAAATACATAAATGCAACCATTCCAGCCCAAATAAAGCTTGACCAATTAACGTAAAACCCTGAAAATTACACTTATTAGTAAGCCTCTAGACATAAATAAATATAATTAATTCTATCTTATTAAATATTTTTATTCGGTCAAAATTTTAAATTAATTAAATTTCATAGGATAAATTAAGCGTATGGATCCAAGTCTTGATAGCGACGAATTAGAAACCCAAGAATGGATTGAGGCACTCAACTCAGTAATTGATGCAGAAGGTTCAGAACGTGCACATTTTTTAATTGAAATGATGATTGATCAAGCACGTCGATCAGGATCAAATCTTCCCTACAATGCAACAACGGCCTATGTAAATACCATTCCAACCCACCTACAACAAAGGCATCCAGGTGACCCTGGCATGGAAAGAAGAATTCGTGCATTGATTAGATGGAATGCAATTATGGCTGTATTAAGAGCCAATATCAAATCACCTGGTGTCGGAGGACATATTGCAAGCTTTCAATCTGCGGCCACCCTTTATGATGTTGGATTTAACCACTTCTTTAGAGCGGAAAATAAATCTTTTGGTGGAGATTTGGTGTATTTCCAAGGACACTCCTCGCCGGGTATATACGCGCGTGCTTTTTTAGAAGGAAGAATGACAGAGGAGCAATTAGATAATTTCCGAATGGAGACAAAAGGTAATGGATTATCTAGCTATCCACACCCATGGCTAATGCCTGAATTTTGGCAATTCCCAACAGTTTCTATGGGCTTGGGGCCTTTGATGGGAATTTATCAAGCGCGCTACTTAAAATATTTGCATAACAGGGGTATCACCGATACTTCAGACAGAAAAGTCTGGGTATTTTGTGGTGATGGTGAAATGGATGAACCGGAATCACAAGGGGCAATTTCACTTGCAGCTAGAGAAAAGCTAGATAATTTAATTTTTGTTGTTAACTGTAATCTACAAAGATTAGATGGACCCGTTAGGGGTAATGGAAAAATTATTCAAGAGCTTGAATCTAATTTCAGAGGCTCTGGATGGAATGTCCTGAAGGTTATTTGGGGTTCATACTGGGACCCATTATTTGCCATGGACAAAGATGGCTTAATGAAAAAAAGAATGGAAGAATGTGTTGATGGTGAATTTCAAAACTTTAAAGCTAAAGGGGGTGCTTTTACTCGTGAGGCGTTCTTTGGAAAATACCCAGAGCTTAAAGAAAGAGTGGCAGCAATGTCAGATCAAGACATATGGAGATTGAATAGGGGTGGTCATGACCCACACAAAGTCTATGCAGCCTACGCAGCGGCAACTTCTCACAAAGGCCAACCATCAATCGTACTCGCTAAAACAGTTAAGGGTTATGGTATGGGTGATGCTGGTGAAGGGCAAAATATTACGCATCAACAAAAAAGTATGGATATTGAATCACTGAAAACATTTAGATCAAGATTTGACTTACCTATCAGTGATGAAGAAGTCGAAAACCTAGCCTATTACAAGCCTGCAAAAGATTCGCCTGAAATGAAATATATGATGGAAAGAAGAAATGCGCTGGGGGGTTTTTTGCCCATAAGAAAAAAACGGGGGAACAAATTAAATGTACCTTCAATTGAAGCCTTTTCAAATCAATTAAAAAGCTCAGGTGACAGAGAAATCTCTACAACGATGGCATTTGTAAGGATCCTAACCACATTGGTAAAAGATAAAGATATTGGAAAATTTATCGTACCGATTGTGCCTGATGAAGCAAGAACATTTGGTATGGAAGGGATGTTTAGACAATTAGGGATCTATTCATCTGTTGGTCAGTTATATGAACCTCAAGATTCTGATCAAGTGATGTTTTACAAAGAAAAAAAGGATGGGCAAATTCTAGAAGAAGGAATTAATGAGGCAGGATCATTTTCATCATGGATTGCAGCAGCAACCTCGTATAGTAACTCGGGCATTCAGACCATTCCTTTTTATATCTTTTATTCAATGTTTGGTTTCCAAAGAATTGGAGATTTGGCATGGGCTGCAGGGGACTCTCGCTCTAGGGGGTTTTTATTAGGTGCAACAGCAGGAAGGACAACGCTAAATGGCGAAGGCCTTCAGCATGAAGATGGTCATAGCCATTTACTTTCAGCCACAATTCCAAATTGTGTATCTTATGACCCATGTTTCTCATATGAGTTGGCAGTAATTATTCAAAATGGTTTAGAGCGCATGATAAAGAATCAAGAGGATGTTTTTTATTACATCACCATAATGAATGAAAATTATCAACATCCAGAAATGCCAAAAAATATTAATAAGGACATTATTAAGGGCATCTATAAATTCTCTGAAAATAAAACAAAAGGACCTAAAGTTCAGTTAATGGGAAGTGGAGTCATTCTAAGGGAAGTTATTGAGGCAGCTCATATTTTAGAAAAAGATTTTAATATTAGTTCAACCATTTTTAGTGTCACAAGCTTTACAGAGGTAAGACGAGATGCACTTGAAGTGCAAAGGTGGAATATGTTAAATCCAGATAAGGCAGAAAAAAAATCTGTACTAGATGAAATCATTATAGATCTCGAATCCCCTATCATTACTGCCACTGATTACATGAAATCTTTTGCCGAACAAATAGCGACTTTCTTACCCAATAAATTTATTTCATTAGGCACTGATGGATTTGGTCGTTCTGATAGCCGAGAAGCATTGAGAGACTTTTTTGAGGTCGACCGCTACCACATAGTCATCGCAGCCCTAAAAGCTTTAAGTGAAAAGAAAGAGATTGAAAAGTCAGTATTATTAGAGGCTATTAAAAAATATAAAATAGTGAACGATAAACCTAACCCAGCATTGATGTAAATATGAGTTCAGAACAAATTCTTATCCCAGATATAGGTGATTTTGATAGCGTAGATGTTATTGAAGTCCTAGTGAACGTAGGCGATAGCATTGAATATGACATGCCACTAATTACTGTGGAATCTGATAAAGCCTCTATGGATATTCCAGCACCAAAAGATGGCGTCATTAAAGACCTAAAGATTAAGGTTGGTGATAAAGTTAAAAAGGGTAGCTTAATAGGTTTGTTGGAAGTGTCTGAATCCTCAAAGAAGCCTAAGCCTAAAAATGAAATATCTGCCACAGACGATAAAAAAGAAAGCCTTGAGAAAATAACGCGTACGCCGACGAGGCCTGCCCCTGAACCACCAGACAAAATAGTTGCTAAGGAAACTCCTATTCCTATTGGCGAAAGTATACATACTGATAACAGCAAAGTAGCACATGCAAGTCCATCAGTCAGAAAATTTGCTCGCAATTTAGGCGTTAATCTATCCTTTGTTATAGGTAGTGGAAATAAAAATAGAATTTTATTTGAGGATGTTGAAAATTTTGTTAAGGGTGAGTTAACGAAACCACGAACTGAAAATATGGGTGCAAGTTTTGCTCCCATCCCTATGCCAAATATTGATTTTAGTGAGTTTGGTAAGACTGAAACCAAGCCACTTTCAAAAATTAAAAAAATCTCAGGTGCCAACCTTCATCGTAACTGGGTGACTGCTCCTCATGTGACGCAATTTGATAATGCAGATATTACAGATCTTGAAATTTTCAGAAAATCTATGCAAAAAGAAGCTGAGAAACGTGGGACAAAATTAACACTTATTGCCTTTCTCATGAAGGCCTGTGTCAATGCATTAAAGGCCTACCCTACGTTCAATAGTTCATTGACACCTGATGGTGATAATTTAATTTTAAAGAGCTATTACAATATTGGGTTTGCTTGCGATACACCTGATGGTTTAGTTGTCCCAGTTGTGAAGGATGTTCAAAAGAAAGATGTGATTGATATTGCAAAAGACCTTAAAGATTTATCTGAAAAAGCGAGAGCAAGAAAATTAAAAATGGAAGAAATGCAGGGTGGGTGCTTTACTATTTCAAGTCTAGGTGGAATTGGTGGCACAAAATTCACCCCTATTATTAACTGCCCAGAAGTTGCAATATTGGGTGTTTCACGTGCTTCTATGCAGCCTGTTTTTAATAAAAATAATGAGGATTTTGAAGCTAGATTAATGCTACCACTATCACTTTCATATGATCATCGAGTTATTGATGGTGCGGACGGTGCAAGGTTTACGAGCCACCTCTGTATGATGTTATCTGATGTAAGACGCCTACTCCTCTAAATCTTATGGCAGAATTTAAAAAAATACATATCCCAAATATAGGTGACTTTGATAGCGTTGAAGTCATTGATGTTATGGTCAACGTCGGTGATGAAATCAAAGAAGAAGATTCATTAATTACAGTCGAATCTGATAAAGCCTCAATGGATATTCCCTCACCTGAGGCTGGATTAATAAAATCGATCGATACTAAGGTAGGTGATATCGTTAAAGAAGGTTCATTGATTCTTTCCATTGAATTACAAACTAATAATAAGTCCACTATAGAATCATCGCCTGCGGAAAAAAAACATAGTACACAAAAACCAGTGACACAATCTTCATCTGAAATTAAAAGTGGTGATGCTGAATATGATGTAGCGGTCTTAGGCTCAGGACCAGGTGGTTATACAGCAGCATTTAGGGCGGCTGATTTGGGCAAAAAAGTTATCCTAATTGAGCGATACAGTACCATTGGCGGTGTTTGTCTCAATGTGGGATGTATTCCCTCAAAAGCACTTCTTCATACCGCAAAAGTAATTACCGATGCTGAAGATACCGCAAGTCATGGGGTTTCATTTAATCAACCTAATATTGATTTAGACCAGCTTAGAAATTGGAAAGCTAACAAAGTGGTTAAAAAATTAACTGCGGGCTTAGCACAAATGGCCAAACAAAGAGAGGTTAAAATTATTGAGGGAGAAGGTAAATTTATCTCTCCCAATCAAATAAACGTTAACCTTAATGATGGTACAGAAAAAATCATCGAGTTTAAATCAGCAATTATTGCCGCTGGTTCTCAGTCTTCTAAAATTCCAAATATGCCTGATGATGAAAGAATTATGGATTCAACAGGTGCATTAGAGCTTAAAGACATTCCTAAAAAACTACTTATTATAGGTGGCGGGATTATTGGACTCGAGATGGGTACAGTCTATGATGCGCTAGGAAGTAATGTATCAGTAGTAGAATTAAGTGATGGATTAATTCAAGGCTGTGACAGAGATATTGTTAAACCGCTTCAGCGAAGAATGGAAAACCGTTTTGAAAATATTTGGTTGAATACGAAGGTTGAAAAAATGGAGGCAAAAAAAGAAGGGGTTATCGTACATTTTGAAGGCAGCGATGTTCCAAAAAAAGCCACCTTTGATCGAGTGCTTGTTGCGGTTGGTAGAAAACCGAATGGGCATAAAATTGATGCTGAAAAAGCAGGAGTCCAAGTTGATGATCATGGCTTTATTTCAGTCGACAAGCAAATGAGAACTAATGTTAATCATATCTATGCCATAGGAGATATTGTCGGGCAACCTATGCTTGCTCACAAAGCGACACATGAAGGAAAAATTGCGGCAGAGGTTATTGCAGGCGAAAAAGTAGAATTCCAAGCAATGACAATTCCTTCAGTTGCCTACACCGATCCAGAAATAGCATGGGCAGGTGTAACTGAGGATGAGGCTAAAGCAAATAATATTGCAATTGAAAAAGCTGTTTTCCCATGGGCGGCAAGTGGACGGGCAATTTCGACCAATAGAACAGAAGGCATGACAAAATTGATTTTCAATAAAAAAACAAACCGAATAATTGGCGCTAGTATTGTTGGCACTAATGCAGGTGAACTTATTGCTGAGACTGTCTTATCGATTGAAATGGGTGCTGATGCGAATGATATCGGATTATCAATTCACCCTCACCCGACACTTTCTGAATCAGTTGCAATGGCTGCAGAAATAAAAGAAGGTACAATCACTGATCTATATATTAAAAAAAGATAATGTACTAAACGTAAAACATTAGCCCCTCAAAAATCAAGCCATCTTGCAGCTTAACTCTTGATTTCCATTCATCTTCTGCTTGCTCATGAATTAAATTTGCATCACCACCCGTTAACAAAATAGGTAACTTAGAGGGTAGCTTCTTACAAACTTGATTCACTGCACCCTGAATACTCGTCATTATTCCTGTGGTAACAGCATCTTTAGTGTTTAAACTTGGGTAACGACTTTGTCCAATCTCTGTATCAATTAAATTCGTACTGTTATTTAGAATGCCTAAACTTATGGCGACGCCAGGTAAAATCATCCCGCCTCTAAAATGGGCTTTTCTTTTACTATCTAGCTGGATTAGATCAATAGTGATTGCTGTTCCAGCATTTATAATAATTAAATCTTTCCCAAATAACCTCCATGCACCTAATGCTGCTAACCAACGATCAACTCCAAGTGTCGACCTATCTGTGTAATCATTAATTAGATCTTGGTTTGATTCTGAATTAACTTCAATAATAGGACAATCAAAAGGGGATAAATTTTCCTTTAGCTTATCTAAAACTACAGAGTGATTTACATTTGAAACTAAAACCTTTTTCACTGATTTAATTTCAGATAAATCAATATCCATAAAATTTTCTATTAAGATTGCATTTGATAAAAAAATATTCTTTTCATCACGATACTGCCATTTAATCCTTGTGTTACCAATGTCAATCAATAAATACATCTATTCTGTACTCCTAACAGATACCTCGCCTGAGGCAAATGACTTTATTCCCTCATCCGTGCTGACAATTAATGCGCCTGTATCGCTAATATTGATTGCTTTCCCTGATATAGTTTGAGAATTTCCCAGTATGATATTAATAGGCTTATCTTGAAAAGCATGATAACTCAACCACTCATCTTTAAAGAGTTTAAATTGCTCGGCTTCAAATGAAGCCAATACATTTGCAAGCTCTTTGATTATTATTGCCATAAAGAAATTACTGTCTATTTGATCTGGTAATAAATTATTGATGTCGATTGCCGGTTGATCAATTTTTTTAAACTGATTTTTGGATATATTTAAGTTTAAACCAACCCCTATAATAGCTGAGCTTTGGCCATCAGTATCCCCCTGTAACTCTATCAGAATACCTGCCAGTTTTTTATATTGCCCCCCATCAAAAATTAAAACATCATTGGGCCATTTGAGGAGTGCTTTGTTTATATTAATTTTTTTTAAAGCGCGTATTAATGCTACCCCTACAGCAAGGCTTAACCCTGATAAAGCAGCTGCGCCCTGTGTAAACCTCCATAAGAAAGAAAAAGTTAAACTCTCACCCAGCGCAGATTGCCATTGTCGCCCCCTTCTACCCTTTCCTTGTGTTTGAATATTGGTAGCAACAACTGAGGCATGAGGGTAATCAGAAGAAACTGCTTTTACTAAATAATTATTAGTAGAATCTACTGTATCTAACACCTTAATATTAAACCAACCTCCCTCCTCACCCATTGCATTCTTAATTTTACTTTCATTTAATAAGCTAACAGGCCGTTGAAGTTTATACCCCTTCCCTCTAACAGAAAAGATCTTGACTCCGATACCCTCAGCTTTAGCAATAGCATTCCAAATAGATACTCGTGATACATTAAAATGCTTGGCCATCGTTTCACCAGAATGAAATTTTCCATCCGCAAGGTATTCAAGGATTTCAAAAAAGAGATTTACCAAAAGATTTACTCTACTAAATAATTAAAATCATAACACGGCTTTATGAAGCATAATTCACCTAAAGTTATCAGCATTCAGTGTAAAATATCGCAATGGCAACTAACCAAAAAAATAAAATTATTAGTTCATCAAACTTTATTAGAGCAAAGATTGAAAAAGATATTTCTAACAACCTTTATAAGAATAAACTATGGAATAAAATACCGGGGAATGGTGTCCATCAATCAAATGGAAGTCTGGATGAAGCTAAAATAAGAACGCGTTTCCCTCCCGAGCCAAATGGGTACCTTCATATCGGTCATGCCAAAAGTATTTTTTTAAATTTTGGTTTAGCTAAAGACTTCTCTGGGGCATGTCATCTTCGCTTTGACGACACAAATCCAGAGAAAGAAAATCAAGAATATGTCGACAGCATCATCGAGAATGTTAAGTGGTTGGGCTTTAATTGGAATTTTAAAAAAGAAGAAAACCTCTACTATGCAAGTAACTATTTTGACCATATGTATGAGGCAGCAGTTCTCCTTATTAAGTCTGGCTTTGCTTATGTAGATCAGCAAAATGCTGATGAAATCAGGGAAAATAGAGGCACGCTAACAACCCCTGGCAAAGACTCACCTTGGCGAGATCATTCAATAGAAGATCATCTTAAATGGTTTACAGAGATGCGTGAAGGAAAACATGCTGATGGGTCTATGGTGCTTAGAGCAAAAATTAATATGGCCTCTCCGAATATTAACCTCAGAGATCCAGCAATTTACAGAATTAAAAAATCTCATCATCACAGAACTGGTGATGCTTGGTGTATCTATCCTATGTATACATTTGCACATCCCATTGAGGATGCACTTGAAGGTATAACACATTCAATCTGTACACTTGAATTTGAAGATCAAAGACCGTTTTATGATTGGTTGTTAAGGCGCTTGAAAGAAAATGGTTTCTTTTCAGACCCCCTCCCAAAACAATATGAGTTTGCGAGATTAAATTTAACTTATGTTGTTTTATCCAAAAGAAGACTTATTGAATTAGTTGAAAAAAAGCATGTTTCAGGATGGGATGACCCCAGAATGCCTACAATTGTTGGGGCTAAAAGAAGAGGTTATACCCCTAGTGGTTTTAAATTATTTACCGATCGCATTGGTGTCTCAAAAGCTGATTCCTGGATTGATTACACCATCTTGGAAGACTGTATGCGCGAGGTTTTGAATGAATCTGCACATCGAAGAGTTGCTGTTTTAGACCCCCTAAAATTAATTATCAATAATTTTTCTGAAAACCATGAGGAGGATTGTTTTGCTCCAAACCATCCTAAAAATAAAGATTTGGGCAAACGTACAATTAAATTAACCAAGGAATTATGGATTGATAGAGAAGACTTTATGGAAGAGCCTGTTGCTAAATATTTTAGATTGTCGCCAGGAGCCCAAGTTAGATTGAGATATGGCTATGTTATCAAGTGTACAGATTTTGAAAAAGATGCTAACGGGAAAATAATCAAAATATTTTGTGATTACTTACCCGACACTAAATCAGGAACGCCTGGTGCCGATGCAATTAAGGTCAAAGGCAATATCCATTGGCTATCATGTAAATATGCTGTGACTGCAAAAGTAAATTTGTATGACCGATTATTTAAAGAGACTCACCCTGGTGACAATAATAATTATATTGATGACCTCAACCCTAATTCTTTAACAACAAAAGAAATTAAAATTGAGGAAAACTTAAGCAAAATCTTACCTGGTGATCAATATCAGTTTGAGCGCCATGGGTACTTTATTGCGGATAACCTATCTAAACCAGATGATATAATTATTAATAGAACCACAACGCTACGAGATAGTTGGCAGTAAATTAAATTAAATTAAAAGCGATCGGAACAACCACTGTTGTGACACTACCCCTTAAAGTGTCAGGTGGCACAGGGAAGGGTTTACTTTTTTCCATCATATTCATCCCCTCTTTATCTAAAACCTTATAACCGCTGCTTTTTTCAATTCTTTTAGAAACCAATGACCCGTCCCCACCAATTTGAATCTCTACAACAACCTCCCCTTGCATTTTTCTTCTTTGCGCAATTCTAGGATATTTCTTATGTTTCGCAATATGTGTTCTCAACTGATTACTATAGTTATTAACAACTTGTGGGTTTGGGGATGATGGAACTTGATCGCGTATTTCGGGTATAGTTTGAGGTGTTGTATTGGTCTCAACTGTATCAGTTATTGGTTCAACTATAGGTTCTGGTATTGGTTCAACTATAGGTTCTGGTATTGGTATAGGCTTTTGAATTGGTTTTGGTTTTTCTATCGGTTTAGGTTTGATGATTGGTTTCGGCTTAGACTGTGGAACTATTTTAGGAGCTTCTTGTTTAACTATTTCAGTGTTAAAAATAATATCAGTAATTGGTTTTGGGTTTAAATTTAAGTTTGAGATTTGTAATTTCATAACAAAAATTACATGAATGATTAAGGATAATATAATCGCATGGGTCAAATTTATTTCGTTAAAAAAATTGTTACTTTTTGTCATATTCATTATTTTTTTACGGCCCATTATTATAGTAAATAACCGTTTAAATATTTTAAAAAAGTTAATTATCAGGAATTTTTCCTGATAAAAAAAAACCCCACCATAAGGTGAGGTTTTTTAGATTAGAAGCCTGGCAGTGTCCTACGTTCGCGTAGAAAAAACTACACTATCATCGGCGCAGAATCGTTTCACTGTCCTGTTCGGAATGGAAAGGAGTGGGTCCAATTCGCTATGTCC
>ENA-OREN01003236-OREN01003236.1-marine-metagenome-genome-assembly--contig:-NODE-3236-length-15339-cov-3.645721_pt1 | contig 15339 bp, 12 predicted proteins | sample MGYA00248624_ERZ508555 | MGnify/ENA primary metagenome ERZ508555 (study PRJEB26222, sample SAMN06267773) | marine metagenome | isolation source: Saanich Inlet, British Columbia, Canada | place...
TTCCATAAACGTTATTTAACCGGCTTTTTTCTTTCCCGGCATATAGCAATAAATAATAAACTTATAAACCGACTGGCCCTCAAGTAACAAATGCGATGACCTATAAAGGAAGGTTGTTTCATAATAAGAAAGCTGTTGCAGTCTTTTCATGTACACCAACACTTCCTTTTCAGTCAGTGCATAGCCCGAAATTTCCATAAAATCTTTTGCTGGCGTAAGGCCTTTCTTTCTAATCTTCCTCTTATTTTTCTTCTTAACTGGGTCATCAAACATGATGACGGGAACTTTCATTGATCGAAGGCCATTTGAACCCTTCTGCACGATCGAGCTCAGCCAAAGACCCTCAGGAATTGCAATATTCAAATCACTGACAATTCTGCCAGCTGGTAATTGCTGCTCTCTCAGGCTCTCTATTCTCGTAATAATATTCTGGGATTACCTCAAATTGTAATTGTGTATACAAATCCTCAGCATCTATTTTTCTGTGTGCCTCACCATCCGTAGCCCTAGCCAGTGGCCCTATTCTCCATCCGCTTTCTGGATCTTTACTGTACCCCTCTATCCACCAACCATCTAATGTGGATAGATTTAATACTCCATTCACACATGCTTTCATCCCAGATGTTCCAGATGCCTCAAATAAACGCATAGGAGTATTAAGCCAAACGTCTGCACCACTTACCATAAGTTTTGCAAGATCAGGATTATAGTTTTCTAAAAAAACAACATTATGTAATATAAATTACTTAATTAGTGGATATTTTTTTAGAAAAAGATACTTGTAAAACAAGTAGTATGCATTATATGTTTTCATTAAATGTTTGTAATTGCTAAATATAGATATAGTCCTTTCATTATTGTATGACAATGTCGATCCTATCGTATAATCATCTGGCTCATTATAAATAGTAATTGCAGGACTACATGATGAGATTTTTACTTTAGAAACATCCTTTAGTTTATATACTTTCGTATCATTACAATTTGGCGCGCGATACGAAACTGAAAACTCAGTCATATTAATAAACGATTTATCTATGCCTATAATGTTTGCGCTACTATCATAATAAATATTGCTTGATAGCTCCATTCTACGCGACAACCAGTCAGAGAAGCCTGAAAGAGTTATAGGATAAAATCCACAATTATCTGCAGTATCAAATAGTGTTTTTGCCACATCAGGATGTTCACCGATAATAGCTGGATGTTCATATAACAAACACGGCTCTTGCGTATTTAATGATGAATTAATTACCAGATTAGTATAAGAATTCAATATTGAATCAATATTATTGTAATATTGTTTAAATTTTCCATAAACTAAAGGGTTTGTAGGTATTTCGAAATATTGTTGCACCGAGCCATTATGAATCTGTCTATATGGATACGAACAGTAATCATTTCCTAACGATGACGCATAAGAATACCCTTGTTGACCTATAATGGAGGGTGTGTGTTTATTCCAAAAATATTCAGGAGATATATATCCAGATACCGGTCTTTGTTTTGAGAATAGTAGACTCTCTGGAAGGGAAATATTCTTTTTAAGATGGTATTTATCAAAAAAATTATGATGAAAAAATCCGTGATTTGCAATATCAAAAATATCTTTGAAGCTATTCACAAATTCATAATAATTTGGCATACGCTTATAGAAATTTAGTGCCATAGTAACTCTATCGCTATAACCAGATAATAAGTCAATAGTATTATTAATCCTCTGTAATGCCTTAACTTCAGATACATTTCTATCAGGATCCACATCAATTCGTAAATTAAAAACATTTTTATGGTGATATGGATACTTCCATATTGAAACCAGAGGTTTATTTAATAAATCTGATGCAAGGTGAATAATTTTATTCTGATACCTTCTAATATTTCTTTTATCGATATATGACATTTTTTCATAACAAAAAGCACTTTCTTTATAATCTATAATAATTTTCTTAATAGATTGATTGTGGCAATTATAATTCTCATCCGTCTTCACATCATATAATATATACATATTATCAAGTGTTTTAACTACGCACATAACAACAGTTTTGTCCTCACCTTCTTTATGAACTACGGAAAAATTAGAAGCTGAGTAATTTGTGCTAACAAAATACTTTTCTAAAATCTTATTCTTTTTAATGCGATTTAACAGGTCAAAACTTGAGACTATAACGCATGGGGATTTGGAAATTATAGAACTACTATTTTCAGGATGAACTATATAAATATCATATCCTGACTCTCGAGTAGACAGATCATTGACGTAACATTCAGAATCAATAAATGTTTTCCATGCCGGGAGCAAATTATCAACAAAAATATTCATGTCTCTTTATTGTTTTTTTTTGGGGTCCAATCAGCAATAGATTTAAACAAATAATCACGCTTTCTAAAGTCTGGATCGATAGGAAGATTAATTAGCTTATCAACTAAATACTTTGAGCTATCAAAGCAAAGAGTATTTATGCTATATCCTGATGAATAATAAATTTTTTTTTCTAAAATATACTCTTTAAATTCACTGGCTAAATTACTTGTATTAAAAACCATAACTAGTACATACGGAACTCCAAAACCTCTAGAAGACGAAATCACTCTATAGTATTTAGATTTTTGGAATTGACTAATAAATATTGACCTATATTCAAACTTACCATTGTACAAATAATAAAAAAACTTCATATTATAATTATGCACCCATATTGGAAGTCGAAACTTAGAGATATCAATAAGATCGTATGTTATAAATTTATAACATACGAAGGAGATAATTCTGCCAATAATTCTCGATATTATAGAATCGATCCATAATCTTGAAAATAGATATGTAGAGCAAGCACATATATAATACAAGTGGTGAGTACTAGTATAGTAATCTTTTATATCAGCATTAATTGATAAGTATCCACCAGAAAAACCAGGTAATGGCTTACCTGGAGACAGTGATGTTATCGCTGCATCTCCATATGAAGCTATGTGCTTTTCATTTACAAAAGAACCTATAGATTGTGCGCAATCATTTAATAAATATATATGTCTTTTTCTGCAAAACCTCTCAATATCATCTATTCTGGCCGGATTCCCATATAGGGAGGGAACTAGTACAACTTTAATGTCACACTTTGTACATATTTCAACAATACTATCATAGGAAATATTTAAATCAGATATATCTATATCACAATAAACAACATTATTCCCAGAACAAACAACAGCCTCTTCAACATCCTTACAAATATAGTATGGAATGAGAATATTTTCCTTGTAAATGCCCCATAACTTTAAAGCCGCTATTATTGCTGACTTTCCATTGGCAAAACTATGTATTGTTCTCCCGCCTAAATATCTAGAAAAGTCTTGACTTTGTATTTTCCGAGAACTAAATACTGAATTAGGTTTAAATTTGTTTATTCTCAACTGTTATATCCCTAAATGTCGCCTTCTTTTAAGAAAAAAAGAAACTAAAGTAATAATACGGCAAGGAATTAAAATAATAATTTTAAAAAAATCAACTTTAAAATATTTCATTTTTTCTCTAATTAAAAAAAATACACGTTGAATATAGCCTATATAAGTACTCCTATAAACAATATTTTTAGAAATTGAAACTGAATTTATATCTGTACAACAATCATTATTTCTCATATCAGAGATAATTGCAGTGTCCATACTAATCTTATAAATATCGGAAATATGACCACCAAAAGATTTCTTAAATTTATACACACCACTACCATCACTAGCCTCACCAAGATCGATTTTATTCACATTATATTTTATACAGTGTGTAATCATCTCCCATATCAGTAGATGATTAGGCTTTTTATCTACGAAATCAGAATTGCTCGCATGAAATGGATATGTTGCATATTGCCCACTCCTTATAACAATTAATCCAGCAATAACTTTACCTTCAAAAATTGTGGTAATCAACTCCACATTATTCGTGGTTTTTAACATATTTTCCATAAAGCGATAAGTATGTGGAACTACGTTTTTTTTCAACATGCTAAGCACGTAAATACAATAAAACTCATTTATATTACTCTTATCGTATGAAATTTTAAGTCCGTTTTTTTCTCCTTTTCTTACCATGTTGCGTGTTTTTTTTGGTAAGTCCTTCCACTGATCGATTATGCTCTTGAATAACTTTAAACTAATATTTTTTGTATTATTTATATCCCCTACTATGTTTTTTTCATACTCATTTGAATAAATAAAAATATTTTTTATACCTGCCTCTCTACAATATTCAGCTGCAAACCTTACAATGTTATTGTCAGTATTTACTTGATTAATGTCTCGTATAGAACATAATGTATTAATATTTTTAATGTAATAACAACACAAAAGGCTTGTCAACTTATTATCTTCTATTTTATAAAAAACAACTGTTTTTACCTTGTATGAAAATTGAATATTTCTTATCAAATGTATCATATTACGATACATTTTCATTTGATCTGAACAATTTGTCAGAATCTCGTCTAATTCATTACTATCTGCACTACATTTTTTAATAATCATATTCTGCTTTATATAATGAAATCCAAATAAGCCTCCTAAGCAAACTATGAACCACAAGTTAAATAGTTACAAAAATCCACTATCCTTGAGATCTTTCCAATATAAGTTATGGGTAGCCAAATATTCTTCAGCTATCCATGAAAAATCATTTCTAAAACCCCTTTTATCCATAAAAACTTTTGAATACGGAACAATGGCCATATTTGAATTATCATCCATAAAATAGAATAATTTATTTTTCTCAAATCTATACCATTTATCTTTTCCAAAAAACATAAATGCTAATTTCATAGTATTTCTCAGAGGTCTTATCCAATATGGACTAACTTTATTTGAATAATTGTTAATTGGTACATCTCTCCATACTCCCCCCCAGTTAAAATGCTTTAACGCATCTACATAAAATGATTGGTCTAATTTACTATTTAAATCAGTAGCTTCCCAAAAATCCATAAATAAATCGTCCCATAATGGCATTTTCCATTCAAGTTCATAAAAATCGTATGCTCTTTGCATATTAATTACATACTTACTTTGCCTTTGTAGATATTCAAGAGTTTCAAAAAATCCAGATAAATTATTCCCACATAATGAAACACTTATCCCCCTCTCTCTCATAACTCTTTTAGACTCTTCTATTATATATCTGTCATTTTCTTTATTTCTTAATGCCCCCCACAAAGAATAATGCTTATCTAAGTATTGATTCCATGCAATATCCACTATTAATTCTTTATTAAAATTACTTTGATTTTTAAAAGCAGGAAGCACATGCCCACCTGACAGGAAGTCACCTGTATTACCATTAACAATAATTGAGTCTGAAGAAATTAATTTATTTGAAAGTAAATATCTAACCACATATACATCTTGTAGATACATTATCGAAGATAATGTATCTACATTATTAACATATTTTTTAAATTCTATCGATCTAAAATAATCTTTTTGACCCCTTATAGTTATTGGAACATGTGTCCATTTTATGTTGAGTTTGTTAGCAACCTCTCTACTTATTTTTGATTCAAAAGCATTTTTTCTACCGTATGCAAAACAATGAATATTTTTCGCACCCAAATATTTGAGAGAGCTAGCTATTAATCTAGAATCCTTACCTGCACTTAATGGAACTACAATAGTCCTGTCACCAGCATCATCAATAAGTTGCTGCATGGGTTTTAATATAGAATACTCAAACCTTTCTTTTATGTTATTCGTTGAACTCTCTAAGGAATTGCGTGGTGAATATGTGTAATAATTATTAATTTTAATATGAATTCCATCAATACATGCATATTCACCCGCTTGTAATTTATAAAAACCTTGAAAGAGTGTTTTTCTACCAATGGTGTATCCCGACATAAACATCTCTAAAAATGATTTTTTGTCAAAATTATCAAAATTACCTTTGTATTTATTAGTAATTGATTTTGCGCTATTACTTATTATTATTTGATTTTTATATTTTGCATAAAATAATGGTATTGAGCTAACTTTATCAACAATCATTATTGTTCCCATCGGTGTTTTGACTATTATCGAAAACTGACCACTTAAGCTCTTAATAAACCTACCAAGAAAATCGTGTTTGACTTCTAGCAAGCTCTTATATTTGCTAAGTTTTGATATACAATCAATCAATAATGGGATATTTTCTTTAACACGGAATCCTTTGAAAAAAATATCAATATTTTCTTCTTTATGTTCTATCCATTTAAATTTACTATTGATTAGTATTGTCACTATTATTTAGAATGATGTTATTAGAATAAAGTTTCAATTCAAAGGGACATGGTTTTGATAAAAAACCTTAGTAGTTTAAAACTCTCTTATAAATGTCATTAGCAGCTATTTTTGATGACTCGTCAAATGGGCTAAAGTACTCTTTATACCTAGAATATAGAGGTGCAGTTATTGCCTTATATTCTCTCAAAATAGAATTTACATGCAGCTCTAGCTCAGTCCTATTGCTAGAACCAAGAACTAATTTTGTGTATCGTGCAGAAAATACAGGTACACCTTGTTCATCTCTCAATGAATCACTATTATCATATAAAGGCAACCCATTCAAATCAAGATACTCAATTGTTGGTTTATTTAATGCCAATAAGTCCAATGGTACGCCAGAATAAAATGAAATAGCAAAAATTGATTTCTTTCCTAATATAAATGTATGTTTATTCGAATACATCCAATGTTTTCCATAGTTTTCTAGGCCTAGTGCATCACTATAAATACCTCCATCAATTCCATCAATAGACTCTTTTGGATGTGGCTTAATGACTAATTTTAATTTATGCTTAATACAAATAATATTATAAATATCTGTTAACGCTTTTTTCTTTCTTTCTACTGTATTGTATGCAGATGCCGGTCTACCGATAAGCAAGACAAATGAATCAAACACCTTGTCTTTAACAACCACTGGTTGATTACAAACAAACTCAATCCAGTCTTTATCATGTCTTGGTATGCCTGTATGCACTATATTTTCCTCTAGCACTCCATAACATTTTTTATATCCATTATGCTCAAGATGAGACATACTATACACAGTTATATCTGACCTATTATTAACTGATTTTACACAAGACATTCTATTCATAACCCAATGAGCACATGGGCCATGCATCATAGAAAATTTCTGAATACCATTGAGTTCATGTATTAATTCTTTATTAACAACTTTTTTTTCTACTGTAAAGTCGCACAATACACCATCTACATTCTTTATTAAACTTATATCATAATGACTTTGAGACGATAAATCTTCTTTTAAGTATGCAATATACTTTAATATTGCCTTTAGGTATTTGCCAATTATTTTTAGAATAAAAAACTTAGACGCTCTCCCATAAAGCAATCTATTTGAAAGTTGTGCTATTTTTTCATCAAAATTACTAAATTTAATACCTGAACTTGCTTCTATCAATGTATGTGCCACAAACCATCTTCCAGAATACCCTCTATAAATTACTCTATCTGCAAATTGTTCAGCAAGATTAAATAAATCACTATCTGTTGCTTCTAGCCTCAAAGAAGATGGCTCCGGAAATACAAAATCAATTGTTATATTGCCCCTTTCTTTTAATTTCCTAACAACAGGAAGCCACATATCTACTATTCCAAAACCGGGTGAACACCATAATATTAATTTTTTACACATTATTTTTCATCTTTGAACTAGCGGCCTTAAGTTTATTAATTCAGTTTAAATTTTTTTACATTTCACATATCATTGCTATTCTTTTACAGGTATGTACTTATACAAACCTAAGAAACATTACTAACACCATTAAAATACCAAGAATTACTCTTTATAAGCTCTTGGTGCGTCTTAGCCGGACAAACAACTCCGTCTTCAATCACTACAATAGCATCAAATAATGGGTAAATAGATAGATCATGGGTGATTATTATAATAATTTTATTCATATCTTTTCTTATCTTTTTTATTGATTTAATAAATAGATTCTTACTAGCATAATCTAAAGCGCTCATTGGCTCATCTAAAATAAGCAATGGTGCGTCGGATAGTAACGCACGAGCAAAATCCAGTCTAAAGCGTTGCCCCCCTGAAAGGTTGGAGCCATTTCCATTCAGAACTGTCTCATATCCATCAGAAAACTCCTTTATAAAACTATCAGAACCAGCTAATCGACTTGCTATTAATACCTCTTCATCTGTTTTATTTAAGTTACCATAACGAATGTGGCTTATTATACTGCCATCAAATATCTGTGGTTGCTGTGGCACATAAGATAGAAAAACTAGGGAGTTATTTCGGTTAACACTGTTTAATATTCCACCATTAATCAATACATCCCCTTGTGTTGGAATTCGATACCCAGATATAACATCAATCAGCGTACTTTTTCCACCACCAGAGGGGCCAACGATTGCAGTAACAGTTGAGCGGTTAAAACAAAGTGAGATATCGCTAAGTGCAAAAGATTCACTCTTTGTATATTTATAATAGACGTGAGCTAGCTCTATTGTATCAATATCAATCATATTGTTACTACAGCCCAATTCAGTAGAATTCAAACTAGATTTAGCTGGAGCTTGCTCCATATCATTAAGAAGACTGTCAATTGCCTCAATAGGCCCCTTGGTACGGTTAATAACCTGCTTCATATTTAAAATTGTTCTAACTATAGGAACAAGACGAACCATAATAATCATAAAAACAAATACAGTTGAAGCTTCCATTTCTAAATATGTAATAGAAAGATACAGCATAACAAGAGTGGAAAAAATAACAGTGGGCTCAAATATCAGCCCTATTTTTTCCTTTAACAGTTGAATATATAATGTTAACCTTCTCTGCTCTTCTGTTAATTTATCATATTCAATAATTTCTGCATCTGCCGTATTACACAACCTAACTAAACGTGGAGAGCGCAACCTATCGACTAGAAACGATGTGAGTAGTGCATTATGTGATGTATTTTTTCTGCCTGCCTCTGTTGTCTTTGATATTAGAATTACTGGATATACTAATGCTAAAATAGACAACAATATAGAATAAATTGTCAACTCATAAGATAAAAGAAAAAGTACCACAATAGAACCAACAGAGGAAACAATAGCAACCATTAATTTTATAGGGGCCAGCACGCCATGAACAGCCCCACCTAATTCAGAAAAAGTAATATTAACAACATCACTAATTTTCACTCTATCATAGTATTCTGAATCAGCAGCAAGATAATAAGATAAAAAATTACTGCGCATATCTCTAACCATCTTGCCAGAAAAATAAGTATTAACATATACAATAAAAAAATTGGAGATTTGACTAATAAAATAGAATAGGAAAGCAATCAACAACAGTAATTCTAAAGACGGACTCAATCCAAGGTATTCAATAAAAGTAACAAAATAAAATACAGATCCTTTACTGTCACCATTAAGGGCTTCATTACCACTGAATATATATTCAAACACAGGTATAAAAATACCAAGACCAATCATTTGTGTGATGATACTAAGTAGCGACAATAGAAATAGAACTATAACAATAGATTTTGATAATCCATAGCGAGACAATCGATCAATCCAGACTATATTCATGCTAATAGTAGCTGAACTGATTCTTCAGCACCGTTAAAATCTAATTTACCTATATTTCTTTCATGGTTTTTTTGCATACTATTATTCTTACAGTAATCACACGCATGCTTCCAGGCTTCTTCAATTTCAGAACTGCCATACCCTACTCCAAAATAATTTATTATTTTTGCATTCTCCTGCATTTCAGAATTACCCTTCTCAAAAAATGTAAATATTCTACTACCAGTAGATAATGCATCTGTAATTGTTCCTACGCCTGGACGCACAATAGCAACACAAACCGAGTCGTACATCTCCCGTGTAAATGTTGCAGGAATTATCCATATAGGTGGATCATTTGGAATAATATCAGGATCTATATATACGTTATCAAATGGAATATCTTTTTTCTTAGTTAATAGCTTAACAAACTGTTTTGCCTGATTATTAACATTTCCTCCTTTGCCACATGCAATTAACACATTTTTATCTTTTACAGGATGCACTCTTGTCTGTGTTTTAATACTAAAAAGACCTACCTCAAAAAGACGGGTGTATTCTGCAAGATATGCTGCAGAAAAAAACATACTGGAAATCATTTTTGGACGATAACTTGATAAAATTTTTCTCAAGTTAAGTCTTTGATTAGTATTAAAGTTATACAACGTCTCATGCCAAAGAAACGATCCTAATAACCAAGCATCAGGGCGTATCAGTAAAATCTCAACCAAATTATCGCTCACCACTTGATCATAGTCTGAGAGATCAGGCAAATACTTATACCAAGAAAATGCTCTTTCTTCCAACCAGTCATCAACTGTAGTATGCGAATCAAAATCATATACTTCTGGAGCCTTAACACCCATAGATCTAGTTAATTTAGTTACTGCATTTAAAGGAGCAAAAAGCGTTGGCTTTGCGCCATGCTCTATCAAAGCTTGCGATAAAATTATTAATCTTCTAACATGCCCCAAACCATTTGAACATGCAATTAACGCAACCTTTTTAGTCACAGCTATACGGAAAGATATCCCATTGTCGAATAACAAACACCTTTTATTTTTTCAACTTCAGCTGTATCCAATTGATTCCATCCATCAAAGATCATTCTACCCTCTACAGATTCACAGAAAAGTTCAGAACGAATGTTTTTAGGGTGGTTGTTTAATATTAGAACAGCATGCGCCTTCTCAATATCTTCTGAGAAATTATTTATTGTATCAAATCCAATAGATTTTAATACACTCTGTTCAATAATAGCATCCCATCCTATGATTCTTGCTACTTTTTTTCGTAGAACGTGTAATAAGTCAACTGCAACAGAGCCACGAATATCTGTTGTTTCTGGCACCCCTTTGAAAGCCACACCAATAATTACAATATTCATATCACTCAATGGAATAGATGTCTTTTTAGAAAATCGTTTTAATAATTCAAAAGGGTAAAGAGCGGCCTTCTCATTTATTTTCCTACTAGATAAGCCTAATACAGCATCTTTTCTTATGCCATTAGAGGTGCTACTGAAAATCACTGGGTCTTTTGTCAAACAATATCCACCCACACCAGGACTTGGTAATGGAATTTTATTCCTTGGATACCCCTCATTAGCACCACAAATCAAATCAAAAGCATCTATATTGTAACGATCTGCTACAAACGCCAATTCATTCGCAAAAGCAAATGACAAATCTCTAAAAGTATTATTAGCAAGTTTTACTAATTCTGAAGCTTCTAATGACACCATACGAATAACAGAAGATGTAAGTGTAGACCAAAATTCAGCACCGTACTTTACACAATCACCACTATAACCGCCCAAAACCTGTGGTAAAGACTTTAACTCGTACATAGCATTACCTTCGATTGTACGCTCCGGTGCAAATGTAACATAAAAATCCTTGCCTGCTCTTAATTCACTTTTTGACTCAAGATATGGAATTACAATGTCACGTGTTGTTCCTACTGGTACAGTTGAGCGTAATACCACCTGATCTCCTTTTTTCAATACATTTGAGATTGTCTTTAACACTTCATTCAAAGCATCTAGACTTGGTTTTCCATTTAAATCTAGAGGAGTTCCAACAGCAACCATGTACACTTGATAACTTTTCCTTTTAAGGTCTTCTGAAAAACTAATTTTTGAATGATTAAGGTTAACTTTTAACATATCCTCAAGACCAGGTTCATGAACATGTGGAGAGCCCTTATTTAATTGTTTAATTAAATATCAATTCCTAAAACTTGATGCCCTCTATTTGCTAATGACACTGCTAATGTTAGTCCAACATAACCCATGCCAAAAATTGCAACTTTTTTTACTGCTCTATTCTGATCCTGAAGTGCATCAGCAAAATCAACAACCTTAACCAATTTTCTTCTACTATTCACTAAGAAAATATGATGGACTGAATCTGAATAGTGTCTTCCATCCAACTGAGTTAGTCTAACAACTTCCTCAGCTACTTTATTCTTGTGGATGGTGGATGGTATGACAATAGGATCTTTTGTCATTATTTTAGAAACCAAAACTGAAAAAATAATATTTTTAGCATAGGCACGACGGATATCGCCATCAGTAACTATACCTAAAAGAATACCATCTTTATCTAAAATTACAGCCAAACCAGGATAATCTACTTCTCGAGATTTTTCTGCCATTTGACGCACTACTTGATCAATAGTATCTGCGGGTGACGCGACTATAGTCATTTTATATAACTCTTGATTAATCATAAAGGTGTCTCTTCCCAGTTATTAATCATCCTGACACCATCAATAGTATCCTTTCTTGGACTTGCAAAACGTCCGCGATAATAATCACGATTTAATAATTCATCATCAGACAATCTTCGATTTTTCTCACCCAAAACTACCCTCCAATTTGGATACTCGCCATCTAATTTATCCACTTTCTCATTTATATCTAACTGAGAAAAATCAACCAACTCCTTTAATTGCTCTTGATTGATTGACACTGGGCCATCTCTAGACTCATCTGATTTAAGTAATGTAAAGTGTCTTTCAATCAATCCTGCGCCCAATGCAAGTGCAGCCTTTGAAGCTATTAATTTAGTTTCAGAAACCAGAGAATGGTCAGAGTAACCTACAGATGCAGTAAACTGTTTCAACCAATCCATTCTTGCCATATGCATTTCTTTCAGTGGCGTTGGATAGAGTGTTACACAATGTAGAAATGAGTAATCCGTATCAGAAAGTATATCTGCGGCATGTATAATTTCATCATCATAGGTTGCGCCAGTTGACACAACAATTTCGTCAAACTTGCCCTTTAGTTCACGTAATAAAGGAAATGATGCGCAATCATAACTCGCAACTTTAATTGAACGAAATCCTAATTCCGATAAAAGATTAACATGTGATCGTGTAAAACAGGTCGTCATTGGAATCAGTCCATTTTCTTTACAAATATTTATAAAACGAATAGTTTTTTCTTCGGAAATTTCAAGCCCACTTAGTCTATCCACTTCTTCTTTATAAGGTCGTTTAATCGCTTTAATAACTCCATTCTGAGTTAAGCCATCTTCAAATTGAGGGCGATAAGTCACCGTATCTGCATAAATTGTCTGCATTTTTCCATGTGTAGCACCAGCAGCAGCAGCAGCCTCAACCATTTTTTTCAATAAATCAAAATCACCATTATGATTCTGACAAAATTCCGCAATAATTTTAATCATACCTACGTTTCTTTTTTTATAATATACAGTGCGGTTGCTCCATTCATAGTGCCTAGCACATCCTGCTCTTCTCTGACCAAATTAGACAGCCACTCAATCATAACTGGCACATTATCATTTTTAAGTCCTGCATCATTCATAGCATTTTTTAATCTTTTTTTCATATCAATAAGCATCGTATCACCGTTAGCCCTTTCATAATCAAAATGTTGTATATCGACAAGATTAAACCCTGTTCCTGACAACCATTTTCGTATATCAAAAGGTGAAATAAAATGCTTATCTGTTAATGACATAGGTACATCTAATAAAAGCGCTAAACTCATCCAAACAATTCCACGAACATTAATAAAATACGGGCATGTTATAATCAACTCACCATCGTCATTTAACAGTGACAACATTTTTTTTAATGCAAGCTCAGGATTATCCATATGCTCTATTGTGCCCAATGAAATTACCACATCTACCCCTGACTTATTAGAACTTAATAACTCTACAGAAATTTCATCTAAAGACTTGTTTAAAAATTTTATAGTTTTATTACAATATCTATTTTTTGCAATATCTATTGCACTTTTTGCATAATCAATACCAATAACATTACTTGCACCTCTATCTTTCACTCCTGCAATAATTTCACCTGTACCACACCCAATATCAAGCACAGTTTTACCAGTCCATTCTGTGGCAGACCACACAATCCTTTCTGTTTCAGAGGTATCTTCTCCGTTGTCAAATTTTGAAAAGAACTCCTTTTTGCCTTTAAGATATATGTCATTGTACTTTTCTCTTAATTGCTCATTGTCCATCTACTCAACCTCACTAAAATATTTTTTCAAAATAAAAAGATCTGTTTTTTCTACTGATTCATAAGTAGCGCCGCCAATATGTGGCGTAATCAATAAATTATCATATTTATTTGCATAATCAATTAACGCATGGCCAGACTCTTTTATACTATGTTCATCTTCCATAACGTCAATTGCAGCACTCTTTATCTTCCCTTTTTTCAATCCATCTAGAAGAGCTTGTGTGGATACAATTGAACCACGAGATGTATTTATAATTACAACTTCATCTTTCATTTTCTCTATCTCTTTTGTAGATATTAAATGTGTAGTCTCTGATAATAGAGGAATGTGCAAAGTCAATATATCTATTGTACTTAAGAGTTCTGTTAATGAATCTACTTGTGTAACACCTGCAGGAAATCGATAAATGTACGGGTCATAGGCAAAAACATCCATACCTAAAGCAATCGCAACACGTGAAACTTTTGCTCCTAATCGTCCACACCCAACCACGCCAAGTTTCTTTTTTGATACTTCATTTCCACGAAATGGGCCTGGCTCCCACATACCCCTCTTAACTGCATCAAAACTTTGAGGTATCTTGCGAAGCAGGGATAGCATTATAGCCATTGTCAGCTCTGCAGTACCGCTAACTTCCTTCAAAAAACGCTTTTGCCCTCTAAGATGGTAAACCTTCACTTTATTACGCTTTGCTGCAACAAGATCAATATGGTCTAACCCAGTTGTTGGTGAGATAATAGATTTTATTTTAGAATTACCCACTAAAATTGATTCACTTATAATTGTATTAAAGCGTATAAGAAGAGCGTCATAATCTGGAGCAATTTTATCAAACTGTTGCTGGGTCAGTGTTTTGCAAGTAAGCTCTACATTTTTACCTGCATACTCCAGACCTTTTTCACTAAAGTTCTCAGGCTCAGGACATAACATGTGAATCACCTATACTTCCTCTAGTAATAATTCTGCTAACTTCAAATCTAAAGGTGTATCAATATTTATAGATTCTTTATCACCCATCACCATTCCAAGACATTTTTCACCAATCATTTGGCCTTTATTTATCAAAACATCACGTTCAATAAGATAAATAGACCCATTGCGAATATAAACTGGGGGTAATTCTTGCCTAGGTCTCATATCCCAGAACCCTTGATCGATATAATTTACCAGTTGATTATCTATCAAACGCTTCATTCGAAAAGGATGATTTCCACCAACAGAAACTATGGACACTACTGAATCACATT
>ENA-OREN01003237-OREN01003237.1-marine-metagenome-genome-assembly--contig:-NODE-3237-length-15337-cov-3.500066_pt1 | contig 15337 bp, 16 predicted proteins | sample MGYA00248624_ERZ508555 | MGnify/ENA primary metagenome ERZ508555 (study PRJEB26222, sample SAMN06267773) | marine metagenome | isolation source: Saanich Inlet, British Columbia, Canada | place...
ATATGCAATGACTGGGTGGAGAATAGGTTATGGTATTTGGCCATTACAACTTGCTGAAAAAGCTACTAGATTAAATATAAACTCTGTTTCTTGTACTAATGCTGCAACTCAATATGCAGCAATAGCAGCTCTTGATGGGGCACAAGATCAAATAAAAAGAATGCTTAATCAATTTGAAAAAAGAAAAAAAATTATTGTAGAAAAAACTAATCTAATTCCCGGAATGAGTTCAAAAATGCCACAAGGAGCATTCTATACAATGCCTAATATTACTAAAACCAAATTAAACTCTAGAGAAATGGAACATCTTTTACTAGAAGAACTAAAAATAGCAACAGTAGCAGGGACAAGTTTTGGAAAATATGGTGAAGGATATATAAGGTTTTCATATGCTAATTCTGAAGAAAATATAATTGAGGCTTTAGACCGTATACATGAATATGCCATAAATAATAATTGGGGCTAGTTTCTTTTAATTGAAATTTTAAAACAATGGAATCATCTCAAAAACTAAAAATATCATCTAATTATTTACCTGCTGGTGATCAGCCTAATGCTATAAAAAAAATATCTGAAGGATTAAAAAATAAAGAATTTAATCAGGTACTCCTTGGCGTAACAGGTTCAGGAAAAACATTTACTATGGCAAAAACTATTGAAAAATTACAAAGACCAGCTCTCATTTTAGCTCCCAATAAAACACTAGCGGCTCAACTATATGGAGAAATGAAAACATTATTTCCCAATAATGCTGTAGAATATTTTGTTTCTTATTATGATTATTATCAACCTGAAGCATATGTAGCTAGAACTAATACATTTATAGAAAAGGATGCCTCTATTAATGAACAAATAGATAGAATGAGACATTCAACAACAAGGTCACTATTTGAAAGAAAAGATGTAATAATAATAGCTAGTGTATCTTGTATATATGGCATTGGACCAGTTGAGAATTATTCAAGAATGATTTTAAATATAACTAAAAAAGATCTTATAGAAAGATCTGAATTAATAAAAACATTAGTTTCTCTGCAATATAAAAGAAATGATCATAATTTTAATAGGGGAAACTTTAGAGTTTTAGGTGATGTGATTGAGATATTTCCATCGCATTTAGAAGATAAGGCATGGAGAATAGATTTATTTGGTGAAGAAATAGATTCAATTACAGAGTTTGACCCTTTAACCGGTCATAAATTAGACAAACTTATGAATATAAAACTATATGCAAATAGCCATTATATTACTAATAGACCTACTTTAGATCAAGCAATTATAAAGATTAAAAATGATCTAGAGATAAGAATTAAAGAGTTTAAGAAAGACAAAAAATTAATTGAAGCACAAAGAATAGAAGAAAGAACAAATTTTGATATAGAAATGATGGAAATATCAGGAACTTGCGCCGGAATAGAGAATTATTCTAGATATCTAACTGGAAGATTACCAGGCACAGCTCCACCGACTTTATTTGAGTACCTTCCCAATGATACAATATTATTTGTAGACGAAAGCCATGTAACTATTCCTCAAATTAATGGCATGTATAAAGGAGATTTTAGTAGAAAATCTAATTTATCAGAATTTGGTTTTAGACTTCCTAGTTGCAAAGATAATAGACCTCTAAAATTTGAAGAATGGGATAAAATGAGACCTGAAACTGTTTTTGTATCAGCTACACCTAGTGATTGGGAGATGGAGCAAACACATGGAGAATTTGTTGAACAAGTTATAAGGCCTACAGGGTTAGTTGACCCTATTTGCACAGTAAAACCTGCCACTAATCAGATAGATGATATAATTGCTGAATGTAAAGAAACAATTAAAAAAGGCTATAGATGCTTAATCACAGTTCTAACAAAAAAAATGGCAGAAGATTTAACAGAATATATGAATGACCTGGGCCTTAAAGTGCAATATATGCATTCTGATATTGATACTCTTGAAAGAATTGAAATCATTCAAGATTTAAGAAAAGGTAATTATGATATATTAATAGGCATAAATTTATTGAGAGAAGGACTAGATATTCCAGAATGTGCTTTAGTGGCAATTTGTGATGCAGATAAAGAAGGGTTTCTACGCTCACATAGATCCTTAATCCAAACTATTGGAAGAGCTGCAAGAAATATAAATGGTAAAGTTATCTTATATGCTGATAAAATGACAAATTCTATAAAAACTGCCCTAAAAGAAACTGAAAGAAGAAGAAATAAACAAATCACATGGAACAAAGAAAATAATATAGAGCCAAAATCTATTATTAAAAATATTAATAGTATTATAGAATTAGATATAAAGAAGGATAGCAATGAAGAAGACTCTATATTAAAAGGTTCCAAAGATAATATTAATAAATATATGAAAGAACTTAAAAAAGAAATGTTAGAGGCCGCATCAGAATTAAAATTTGAACGGGCCGCAGAAATTAGAGATGAAATAAAAAAGATAGAAAACAAAGAGTTAGGTATAAAATAATTAAAATTCTAATAGAAAAGAGTGCAATAATTGAATAAAAAAAACAACAATGTTTTAATAACTGGGGCAGGAAAAAGAATTGGAGCATCAATTGCAGCATCATTAGCTGCTAATAATTGGAATATTGCTCTTCATTATAAGACCTCTGAAAAAGAAACATATAAGTTATCTGCTCAATTAGAAAAAAAATTTAATATAAAAACTGTTTGCATTCAGGCTGATTTATCTGATTTAAAACAAGTAAAAAATATTATTTCCACTGCAGCAGGAAAACTAGGGAACATAAATTGTTTGATTAATAATGCAGCAAGTTTTGAATACGACTCTATTAATTCCCTGTCTTCTGATAGTTGGGACTTACATATCAATACTAATATCCGCGCTCCATTATTTTTAAGTCAGAGTTTTGTTAAAAGTATTCCTAAAAATTCTAAAGGAAATATTATTAATATAATAGACCAAAGAGTATGGAACTTAACCCCACACTTTCTGACATATACTCTATCAAAAACTGCTTTATGGACATTAACTCAAACTTTAGCATTATCTCTTAGCCCAAATATTAGAGTAAACGCTATTGGACCGGGCCCAACTATTAAAAGTAAAATGCAAACTAACGAAGAATTTAAGAAACAATATCAAAGAATGCCATTATCAGTTCCAACCAGTTTAGAAGAAATTAATAAATTTATAAATTTAATACTTAATAGCCCTTCTTTAACTGGACAAATGATAGCTCTAGATGGAGGGCAGCACTTAGGATGGGCACAAACAGCTAAAAATAAGTTTAAGGAAGACTAAAAATGAATAATATCCAAAGATGGATCACAGTCAGTAATTTTGAAACACTAATTACATTAGGGGTTTACCCTAAAGAACAAACAAAACCTCAAAAAGTTATAATTAATGTTACTTTAGAAGTAACAGCTAATATTCATAATGATGACATTAAAAATGTTTTATCTTATGAAGAAATCATATTAATAATTAAACAAGTATCTAACAAAAATCATAAATTTTTAGCCGAAACAGTTGCTGAAGATATTGCTATAAAATGCTTGGATTTAAATACTGCAAAAGCAGTTCATGTCACGCTTAAAAAACCAGATATTATAATAGGTAATACTGAAGTAGGAGTAGAAATAAAATTAAGAAAGTAAATAATATATTTACCTAAATTATTGTTTTAGATGTTTTTTTTCAACAAAAATATAGAATTAGTTTAATTCTTCTATTTATTTATTAAATTCTATTAATAATCTATATTTTTTTAATAAATTATTAACATAAAATGGCGCATTACCTATATTCTCAAGCGATTGCTTAAAAAATAAGCAATCCGAACAACTTCCCTTAATTTCTTACCTATATTGGATTAAATACTTATGATATCCACCTGCTTATCCACAGATTCGGTGGATACTTTTTTGCCCCCAGTTTTCCTACACTTTTAACTAAAAAAAAAGTGTGTTTATAAAAATAAATAGTCAATATAAAATAATAATTTCTCTTATAAAAATTTATTTATTATAGTGAATAAGTATCATTAAAAATAAGGGTTTATTTTGAAACAAATTTTAAATTTTGTAAAAGGAGCTCAAATTGTAAAAGACTATTTATCTAAAGTTACTAATGAACCTGGAGTATACTTCATGTATAATATAGATAAAACTATTTTATATATAGGAAAAGCAAAAAACCTTAATAAAAGAATTAGGTCTTATTCTAAACCATCTAATATGTCACTTAGAATTCAGAGAATGGTCTCACAAATATTTTCAATTGATTTCATAACAACAGAACATGAGGCATCGGCTCTTTTACTAGAAGCAAATATGATTAAGAAGCACAAACCAAAATTTAATATTTTATTACGGGATGATAAGTCTTATCCATATATATTGTTAAGGAATGACCATAATTGGCAACAAATAATTAAAGCTAGAGGTAATAAAGTTAAGAACAAAGGAGATTATTTTGGACCTTTTGCATCTGTTGATGCAGTACATAAAACATTAAATGCTATGCAAAGAGCTTTTCCTTTAAGGACATGTAGTGATTATGAAATTAAAAATAGGAATAGACCCTGCATGCAATATCAAATAAAAAGATGCTCTGGTCCTTGTGCTAATCTAATAAATAAAGATGATTATTCTAAAATTGTTATAGATGCTAAATTGTTTTTATTAGGAAAAAATAATAACTTACAGCCAAAATTAGAAAAAAATATGGAATTGGCTTCAAAAGAATTTAATTATGAAGAAGCTGCAATTTTAAGAGATAGAATTAGAGCATTAAACTTTATTCAAAAAGCTGAAGGTGCAGATTTAAGAAATATTAAAGATGCAGATGTTTTTTCAATTACTCATTTAAGTAACAATATAATTAACAAAAATAATATTTACTTTGCTATTCAAGTTTTTTTCTACAGATCTGGAAAAAATTTTGGTAGTAGAACTCATTATTTAAACTATATAGAGACTGATAATCTAAATTTAATTTTAGGTAGTTTTATTCCTCAATTTTATGTAAACCAAATGCCACCACCTTCTATTTTGGTGAGCCATCTACCCGACAATAATGCCTTAATTGAAAGAGCCTTTTATTTAAAGCATCAAAGAAAAACAAAAATTATATGCCCTCAAAAAGGTGAAAATAAAACAGCAGTTACTTTAGGTCTAAATAAAGCTAAACAAGCTCTTGCAAAAAAGTTATCTGAATATAATAGCCATGCTAATATTTTAAAAGAGTTAACAAAAACTCTTTATTTAGATAAACCCCCAATAAGAATAGAAATATATGATAACTCTCATTTCAGCGGATCAAACATGATTGGGGTTATGGTTGTAGCGAGTAATACTGGTTTTATAAAAAATCAATATAGAAAATTTAATATCAGGAATGAGATTAATAATTTTAAAGCAGGTGATGACTACGGAATGATGGAAGAAGTGTTCACTAGAAGATTCAATAAACTTAAAGAAGATTCAAAAAATATAAATTTCCCTAAACCTGATTTAATAATAATAGATGGAGGAAAAGGACAAGTTAGTGTGGCTTGTAAAGTTTTAAAAGAGTTGAATATTGAAGACATAACTGTAATTGGTGTTTCAAAAGGCAAGCAGAGAAATGCAGGAAATGAAAAGATTCATTTTGCGCGCCTTAAAGAATATCTTCCTAATAATAATAAAAATATAAATTTCGGAAACCCTCTGATATTAGATAATAATGATCCTATTTTATATTATATTCAAAGGTTAAGAGATGAAGCTCATAGATTTGCCATATCATCTCAAAGAAATAAGCAAAAATCTTTAATAAAAAAGTCTATATTAAATGAAATACCAAGTATTGGAGCAAAAAGAAAAAAAATATTACTAATGCACTTTGGTTCTATAAAGCACATTTCGGAAGCATCTTTAAATGAACTCAATAAAATTAGTGGGATTAGTTTAAATTCTGCCAAAGAGATTTATAGTTTTTTTCAAAGTGTTAAAAATTAATTACTATATAGTTGTATTTATTATTCTTAATAATATAAATTACAAATCATGATAAAATTAAAAAGTATTCCAAACATACTTACTATAAGCAGGCTAATATGTTGTCCTATTTGGCTTCTATTATTTTATTTTGATTTATATATTTATTGCTTATTACTTATATTTTATTCAGGTATTACTGATTTTTTAGATGGTTTTCTTGCAAGAAAATATAATGCAACTAGCATTATTGGAAAAGCACTAGATCCTATAGCTGATAAAATATTTACTTCAACTGTACTCATCACATTTATTGCTGATGCTAGAGCTAATTTTATCGTAGTTTCAGCAATTATCATAAGAGAACTAATTGTTTCAGGATTAAGAGAAACTCTAGCTAATTATAATAAATCAAATTCATTAGAAGTAACATTTTTATCTAAAATAAAAACCGCCTCTCAATTTTTAGCTATATTTATTCTTGCATTAGTTCCATTAAAAATCTCATTTTCAAATACTATTTACAACTTTGGTACTATATTTTTATATTTAACTGCTATTTTAACTATATATACAGGATATAAATATGTTATTATAAGTATCAATGAATTCAAAAAAATAGAGAGCGAATAGAATGCATATTAAATATTTTTCTTGGGTACGAGATCAAATTGGAGTTGAATTTGAAAACATAACTATCAGTAATGAGATTACTAGTGTAAATGATTTATTAAAACACTTAAAAAATAAAAGTGAAAAACATAATAAGGCACTTAATGATATTTCTGTTATTCGTTGCGCCGTTAATATGGAAGTTGTTAATTTAGATTTTTCTATTAATGATAATGATGAAATAGCTTTATTTCCTCCTATGACAGGTGGTTAAATTTATGATTAAAGTTCAAGAAGAGGATTTTGATGTAAACTTAGAAATCAAAAAAATTACTTCTCATAATAAAAATATAGGCGGTGTAGGATCATTTATTGGAATTGTTAGGGGCAATGATGATGAAAATCTAAAATCTATGACATTAGAACATTATCCAATTATGACAGAAAAAATGTTAGAAAAGATAAATTTAAAAGCTAAAAAAAGATGGAAATTAATAGATAGCCTCATCATACATAGATATGGAAAGTTATATCCTGGGGACCAAATAGTATTAGTAGCTACATTTTCTCAACACCGCAAAGATGCTCTAGAATCTTGTGAGTTTTTGATTGATTGGTTGAAAACTAAAGCTCCTTTTTGGAAATTGGAAGAAACTTCTATTGGAAAGAATTGGGTCAAAGAAAAAAATAGTGATTTAGATGCTGCAAAAAAATGGTAACTATATAATAATTTGTCCGGTTGCTTTAGTGTATTCTTTAATTAATAATTTACATATAGTATCAGGTTTAAAAGTATAATCACCAATTTGACTTACTGGTGTTATTTCTGCTGCTGTGCCAGTGCAAAAAACCTCATCAGCCATAGCAAGCTCTTCTAACTTTATATGCCTTTCAACTAATTTTATACCTTTATCTTCTGCAATTTTAATAACTTCCTGCCTCGTAATACCATTTAAAAAACAGTCCGCTTTTGGAGTATGTATTTCATTATTAATGACTAAGAATATATTTGCACTAGTCGTTTCTGCTATATATCCTCTATAATCTAACATCAAGGCATCTTCACAACCATTACGCTCTGCTTCATGTTTTGCTAACGTACAAATCATATATAAACCTGCTGATTTAGTAGAAATAGGAGCAGTATCAGGTGCGGGTCTTTTCCATTTTGATAATTCTAACTTTATGCCTTTTAATCTAGCCTCTGGAGTATAATAACTTGGCCATTCCCATGCTGCAACGGCTAGATGAATAGTATTTTTTTGTGCACTAATTCCCATCATCTCACTACCTCTCCAAGACACAGGTCTAATATACCCATTTTTTATATTATTTGCCTCTAGAACAGTTTTTCTTATTTCACATATTTCTTCAACAGTATATGGGATTTCAAAACCTAAAGTCTTAGCAGAATGGTGTAATCTTTGAGTATGTTCTATTTCTCTAAAAACTTTTCCTTCATAACACCTTTCACCTTCAAATACTGAAGAAGCATAATGCAAACCATGTGTTAGAACGTGAATTTTAGCATCTTTCCAATCTACTAATTTTCCATCATACCATATAAAACCTTCATTTTGACTAAAGTCCTCCATATAATATCCTCCACAGAATTATAAAAAAAATAAAAATAGATTATTATTTATTATTAATATTTAACAACATAATCATAAAATTATTTATATCTTTATAGTTAATTTTACAAAAAAAACTATTTATTTATATAAATGTCTGCAAAATATATTCTAACTGATAAAAAAATACTATAATAAACATATAATATGATTTAATGTTAGAGAGCTATAATGTTAATTAAAGATAAAAAAATAAACTTAGCACCACATATTTTAGTGGTAGATGATGACAAGCGTCTAAATAATTTATTAGAAAAATTTTTAAAAGATAATAATCACATCGTCGATACAGCTAAAAATGCAAAGTATGCCAGAAAAAAAATTAGTATAGTTTCTTATGACATTATTATTCTTGATATAATGATGCCTGGAGAGAATGGATTAGATTTTCTAAACTTTATAAGAAAAAATTATAATACTCCAGTCCTTATGCTTTCTGCTATGAAAGACACTAAAAATAGAATTTTAGGGTTTGAAAAAGGTGCAGATGATTATCTAGGGAAACCTTTTGAACCTAAAGAATTACTTCTTAGAATAAAAGCTATCTTACGTAGAACTGAAGAAAATAAAGTTATACCACTCAACCAATCTAGTTTAATTAAATTTGGTAATATTATTTATGATCCCTCTCTATCTATAATATGGAAAAATAACAAAAAAATAGTTTTAACATCTAAAGAGAATGAGCTTTTAAATATTTTACTGGAGGGTGACGGAAAAACTATTAATAGATACATTTTAATTAAAAATTTAAAGCTAGGATCTAGAGGAATTGATATTACTATAAGTAGGTTAAGAAAAAAAATAGAAAATAACCCTAAAAGACCAATTCATATTTTAACTATTAGAGGTGAAGGTTATGCTTTACCTCAAGAATAATTGGAAGTTATATGAGACTTAGAGATATTATGCCAAAAAGTTTATTTGGTAGATCATTATTTATAGTAGGGTTACCTCTCATTTTTCTTCAAATATTTATAGGTTATTTTTTTTTCGAAAGACATTGGGATGACGTAGGAAGAAGATTAGTTTTATCAGTAGCAGGAGAAATAGCATTGATTTCTGAACAAATTATTGCTGCTAACAATAATAATTTAATAGAAGAAGAAATATTTGAAAATTCTAATAAGTATTTTGGTGCAAAATTAACAATCTTACCTAATTCAAAACTTACAAATGACCAATTAAATCACCCAAAAAAATCTAGATTAGATAGAGCTTTATCTAAATCTTTAAAAGAAAGAATTAAATTTGCTCATACTTTTAACACGACTAAAAATAAAAATAGAGTTACTATTTTAGTTCAACTTCCTAATAAAATATTATTAACAGAAATTTCTAAAAAAAGATTATATAGCTCTACTACTTATATTTTTATAGCAGTAATGATTTTATCATCATTCTTTCTTCTCTGTCTTGCAATATTCTTTTTAAGGAGACAAATTAGTCCATTAAAAGAACTCTCAAATGCAGCTGATGCATTTGGTAAAGGGGATACATTTTTTGCATTAAAGCCGAGAGGAGCAGATGAAGTACGCCAAGTAACACATGCATTCTTAGATATGAGAGAGAGAATACGACTACATATTGAGCAAAGAACTGATATGCTGGCAGGTGTTAGCCATGATTTAAGAACACCTCTTACTAGAATGAAACTTCAAATAGAAATGCTCACACAAGAAGAAGATAAAGCAGGACTAAAAGAGGATGTAAACCAAATGGAACAAATGATTGAGGTTTATTTATCTTTTATAAAAGAGAAAGAAGAAGGAACAAGAGTCAAGACAGATATTTCTAATTTAATTGGTAATATAATATTAGATGCAAAAAGAAATGGAGACATAATAATACCTAAAACTATTGAGACGGTAGATGCAAAGGTAAGAATTAGTGACCTTAGAAGAGCCATCACTAATTTAACTTCTAATGCATGCAGAGCAAGTAATAAAGTTGAAATAACTCTTATTACAAAAGAAAAAAATGTTAACATAATTATAGATGATAATGGGCCAGGTATTAATAAAAAAGATTACTCATCAGTATTTAAAGCTTTTTATAGAATGGAAGGTTCTCGTAACTTATCAACTGGAGGTTTAGGCTTAGGCTTAACAATTGCAAGAGATATCGCAAGAAGCCATGGAGGAGAAATAAAATTAGAAAAATCTCCATTAGGAGGACTTAGAGCAATACTTTCACTTCCTATATAATTAATACTATAGAATAATATTATTAATTTTTTCAGCAAAAGATAATCTTTTATCTATTTTTGCCATTAAACTGCTCTCATCTTCTATTTCACCTTTAGACCACTCTCTTAGAGTCAAAACCCATATTAAAGACAATGCTTTCATTTTAAGTATTCCTAAACTTCCTTTATTTGATATTCCTGAATAAAATAATATTAACTCCATACTTTTCATTATTCTATTAATACTATAACTAGATTCTATTATGCTTTTTCTGGACAACTTGATTAATGCATTAATCTCTTTTTTTTTAGATTTTAAAGCATCAAACTTACATAACATTAATTCTAATATTCTCTCCTTCTTAGAAACTTCTTGTAATTCTTTTATTGAGAGATTTTTTACCATTTCTGTATTGATACCCTGAGACCAAAAATCTAATAAATCATTCTTAGATCTACATATTGATAAAACTTCTTCTAATGATTTTTTAGATTTTATAGATAGAATATTAACATCTAATTTATCCCAATTATTTGCTAATAATTCTTTAATAGCAATATTAATTAAAGAAATTTTTAAAACTTTATTAACCATTTTTAATACCAATAATTCCTGTTACTAATAAAATACTTTTTTATAGAAAAGTATCAAGTTAACTATTTTTTAATTAATTATTGAGATAGCTTAACTGATTTTTTTACCGCAGCATTAATTGCATTATTTGTTATTTTTTGAAATACATTATTTTTATTAAACACCTTAATAGCTGCCTCAGTTACTCCTCCTGGGCTAGTAACATCATTTCGCAAGACCTCAGGAGCTTTATCTGAAATAGAAGCTAAATAACTTGATCCTAAAAACGTTTCTTTTACTAAAACTGTTGCCATTTTTTTGTCTAAACCAAAATCAACTGCAGACTGAATAAGGTGTTCAATAAAAAGAAATACATATGCAGGTCCACTTCCAGAAATTGCAGTAACGATATCCATCTTACTTTCTTGCTTTAATATAACTACTATTCCAACCGATGAAAATAATAATTTAGTAATATCTAGATTAGCATTTTTCGTTTTTTTACATGGATAAATAGCAGTTATTCCTTTTCCGTAACAAGCTGGCGTATTAGGCATAACTCTTATTACGGAAGTTTTGTTTCCAAGAATTTTTTTAAAAAAACTTATTTTCTTTCCTGCTATAATAGAAATAATAAAAATTTTATCAGTCATAATATTTTTAAGATCAAGTAATACATTATCAGCAATTTGAGGTTTAACCGCCAACAAAACTGCATTTATTTTTAATTTATATAAATTTATCTCTGAAATGTTATTAAATACTGTTAAGCCTTTTCCCTCTAGAAAGATTCTTTGTGCTTTATTGGGCTCTACAATAAATAAACTCTTATTTTTTATTATATTTTTTTTCAGTATGCCATCTATAATAGCAGTACCCATGTTTCCACATCCGATAACGAGTAAACCTATTTTATACACTAAGCCTCGCCGTGTGTTTCTAATAATGATGCTTCTATGGCCTGTTTAGGCGTTTTATCACCCCATAAAAGAAATTGAAATGTTGGGTAATATTTATCACACTCTTCTAATGAAGAAGATAAAATATAATCTATTTTTTCTGGAGTAATAGAAGAATAATCAAAACTTATTAATGAGTTTCTATACATTATCCAACCATCATCTGTCCATAATTCAAAATGTCCCGCACTCAGATTAAGATTAATTTTATTTAATAAAGAATATATTAAATTATATTTTTTTTCAGGTACCTTAATATTATAAGTCCAGGTATATTGTAATAAATTAAAATCAGGATTCCACGCTAAAGTTAATTGATAATCACACCATTCTCCTCCAACTTCAACATATAAAGTATCATTATCTGTTCTATTATAAGACCAATCATTAGAGACAACAACATCTTCAATTAAATCTAGAGGGTTAAAATTGCTATCTACGAGGTCTGAAACACTAGCTCTCATAATCATCCTTTATATACTAAATGTAGTATTTATAAATAAATACTATCTATATAGAGTATATTACAAAAGGTATAAGAAAGTAAAAATCTAACATTATATTATATATAATAATATAAATTATCTATTATAAACAATAACTTAAAAAATATAAATGGAAGAAATATAATGAATTCTTAAGAATAAACAAGAATTGTTTTGTAAGTAATTAAGAATCAGCTAAGTCATAAAGTAAAAATATTATTTATTTATTTAGTAAGGAGTACGATTTTTTTTTCAAGCGTACTAATTCTTTTAGTTAATTTTTCGTTTTCGATCCTTGCCTTTTCAGCCATTTCCTTAATAATTAAAAATTCATTTTTATTAATAAGTTCTAGCTTAAATATTACCTTTTCAACCCTATCTTTAATTCTTTCTTCAATTTCTTCTTTTAAAACTTCTAAAACTGAAGTTGCTCCACCAAATAATTTAGTAATATCTTCTTTAAAAAATTTTGTTTTTGTCATTTTATATCCCTAAATTTTTAATTATAATAAAATTATATATTTTGTTAGTAGTCTTATATAATTTTATTATAATTAAATATATATAGATTTACAAAAAAAGTAAGGCATAAATAATGATATTAGTTACTGGTGCTGCTGGTTTTATAGGGTCTAATATAGTCACATCACTAAATAAAAAAGGCTATAAAAACATTATTATTTGTGATTGGATTGATCACCACAGCAAGAAAAAAAATTTAGAAAAACTCATATATGAAAAAATTATTCCTCCCGAAAATATTATCCAATATTTGGAAGAATCTAAAGATATTGAGCTTATTATACATATGGGAGCAAACTCTTCTACGACTGAAACAAATTTTAGATTAATATATAATATGAATACTAGGTTTAGTAAAAACTTATGGAAATGGTGCGTAAATAATCAAGTAAGACTAATATATGCTTCCTCTGCCGCAACATATGGTGATGGGAAGAATGGTTTTATGGATTCAGAGAAAACATCATACAAACCTTTAAATTTTTATGGTTTGTCAAAATATCTTTTTGACAGATATGCTATTAAACAATCAAAAAAAAAAACCTGTCCTCCACAATGGGTGGGTTTAAAGTTTTTTAATGTATATGGGCCAAATGAATATCATAAGGAAAATATGCAATCCGTCATAAAGCATGCATTTGATCAGTATTTGGAAACAGGAAAAGTAAAATTATTCAAATCATATAATAATAAATATTTGGATGGGAAACAAACTAGAGACTTTATATATGTAAATGACTGTGTTGCATTAATAAATTGGCTTATAGAAAATAAAAATGTTTCCGGTATATATAATTGTGGAACATCTATTGGAAGAACCTTTGAAGATTTAGTAAAAGCTATGTTTAAATCTATAAATATTTCACCTAATATAGAGTACATAGATATGCCGAAAAATATAAGAAACCAATATCAATATTACACTAGAGCTAATATGAAAAAAATTCAGAATAAAGGATATAAAAGCAAAACTTTAACTCTTGAAGAAGGTGTTTATGATTATGTTAATAATTATCTGCTTGCTAATGATAAATATAAATAAATGATGATTGATCAATTTATACACCTAACTGAAACAGCATGCTCTTTAGGATTAACTTCTGGTTTTTCAATTTTTTCTATAGAAATTAGATGGTATGCATTATCTTATATATTAGGGTTGATCTTAGGCCAAATATATATAAAAAAAATTATAAAAACTAAAAAATATAAACGCATTATGAACAATTCCTCCTCTGTCATTGTGCAGGCTAAAGATCTGACAAAGCAAGTCGTCAGCCCGGAAGGCAATCTTATTATCCTGCAGGACATAAATTTTTCCATAGACAGCGGCACAAGTCTGGCCGTTATTGGAGTATCCGGCTCCGGTAAATCCACTTTATTGGGCTTACTTGCCGGACTCGACATTCCCAGTAGTGGAAATGTATCTCTGGATGGTACTGATCTTAACTCACTAGACGAAGATGGTCGGGCACGACTGCGTAGTCGTCGAGTTGGCTTTGTTTTTCAATCATTTCAGTTGCTCGCGAGCCTGACTGCGCTGGAAAACGTCATGCTCCCGCTTGAACTGGCGGGAGACACCGAACCTGAAGAAAAGGCGACAAACAGGCTGGTGGACGTTGGCCTGAAAGAACGTTTGCATCATTACCCAAACCAGCTCTCCGGCGGAGAACAACAACGTGTAGCGATTGCTCGTGCTTTTGCTGGTGAACCAAAAATTCTCTTTGCAGATGAACCGACAGGTAATCTCGATCAAAAAACTGGTCAGCAGATTATTGATCTGATATTTAGCCTGAACAAAGAACACGGTACAACTTTAGTGCTTGTTACGCATGACACAGCCATAGCCGATCATTGCGATCGTCGTCTGACACTTTCGGGTGGAAAAATAATCAAGGCTTAAGATGAATATTTTATTCCAGGCAGTAAACGGACTAAGAAGAGACTGGCGTGCCGGTGAATTAAAACTGATTGCCAGTGCCATCATTATTGCGGTCGCCAGTTTAACTACAGTCAATTTTTTTACTGACAGGGTGCAGCAGGCAACTGAAATACAGGCAACTGAATTGCTCGCTGCTGATCTGGTAGTTCTTTCCAGTACTCCAATTTCCCAGAGCCTGATAGACAAGGCTGAGGCTTTGGGTCTTATCAGTACCAACACGACAAGCTTTCGCAGCATGGTGGTAGCGGAAGACAAATTAAAAATGGCCGAGGTCAAAGCCGTCGAAAGTGGCTACCCGATACGTGGGGCTCTTCGTACAAGCGATATCTTGTTCGGCCCGGAACAAATTCCCTCTGGACTACCTTTGCCAGGTAAAGTCTGGGTTGACGCACGTTTATTACAAAACCTTGGTATTAATCTTGGTGAAATTATCAAGTTGGGGAAATCTCAGCTTGTAG
>ENA-OREN01003238-OREN01003238.1-marine-metagenome-genome-assembly--contig:-NODE-3238-length-15332-cov-6.076696_pt1 | contig 15332 bp, 18 predicted proteins | sample MGYA00248624_ERZ508555 | MGnify/ENA primary metagenome ERZ508555 (study PRJEB26222, sample SAMN06267773) | marine metagenome | isolation source: Saanich Inlet, British Columbia, Canada | place...
CAAAGCAGCACCTACCAATGCAGCACCTACCAATGCACCAGCAGGAAAAGCATCCACAACACCCCAAGGTGGGTCCTCCATTTATCAGGTTCGAGTAAACGGAAAAGATTTTACGGTTGAAGTTGCAATGGGTGGAGCAGGCACAATGGCTCCAGCACCCGTTGCAGCAGCACCAGCCGCAGCTCCTGCCCCGGCACCAGCGAGTGGCGGAGGCGGCACTCCACTTACCGCACCTTTACCCGGTTCTATTTTCTCCCTGAAATGCAATGTAGGAGATGCCGTCAATGCAGGGGACACTGTACTGGTAATGGAATCTATGAAAATGGAAAGTGAAGTGAAAGCCCCTCAGGCAGGTACCATCCAATCCATTCTGGTTAAAGAAGGTGATAATGTTCAGACTGGCGACCAACTGGTGATCATAGGATAATGGAATTCAGTTTCAGTTCATCAGCCTCAAAAATTGTTCATAGCACCGGATTTTCCAGTCTAGCCGGAGGCGATATATTAATGCTGGGCGTTGCCTGCATTTTAATCTACCTCGCCATCTGGAAAAAATTCGAACCTCTATTGCTACTTCCCATGGGGTTCGGCAGTCTTCTCGCAAACCTTCCATTAAGCATGATGGCAAGCACCGACACTGGCGGTTTGCTAAATTTTTTCTACCAAGGGGTAAAACACGAGATTCTGCCGCCGATTATTTTTATGGGAGTTGGCGCTCTCACAGATTTCGGCCCCTTATTGGCTAATCCGACAACTTTACTATTAGGGGCTGCCGCGCAGATCGGGGTATACACAACATTGATTGGAGCCGTGTATCTTGGATTCAATATGCAAGAAGCTGCGGCTATCGGGATTATAGGTGGAGCAGATGGACCCACTTCAATTTTTATAGCAAGTAAACTGGCACCTCATTTACTAGCACCCATTGCCGTGGCGGCATACTCTTATATGTCTCTGGTTCCTTTGATTCAACCGCCGATCATGAAGCTTTTCACAACAGAAGAAGAGCGAAAGATCAAGATGGAACAGTTGAAACCTATCTCACAAACAGTAAAAATCGTTTTCCCGGTAGTTGTAACCATTGTTTGTTGTCTTCTGTTACCAGGCGTAACCCCACTTCTAGGAATGTTTATGCTGGGAAATATGTTCCGAGAGTCTGGAGTAACTGCACGCTTACATGAAACTACAGAAACTCATTTAATCAATATCGTTACAATAATGCTTGCTCTATCTGTAGGTTCATCTATGACAGCAGATTCTTTTTTACGCATTGAGACCATAAAAATCATCGTACTCGGTTTACTGGCTTTCTCATTTGCTACAGCTGGAGGGCTACTTTTTGGAAAGTTAATGTGCAAATTGTCAGGCGGGAAGGTAAACCCCCTAATCGGTTCGGCCGGGGTATCGGCTGTTCCTATGGCCGCCCGGGTTTCACAAAAAGTAGGGGCCGATGCCGACTCATCCAACTTTTTATTGATGCACGCCATGGGGCCGAATGTTGCAGGGGTAATAGGTAGTGCTGTTGCAGCAGGTGTATTCGTTTCCCTATTTGGAGATGTGGGTAGCGCAGTGGACACACATGCCGCCCTTGCTCCCGTAATCGGAAATCCCGAACCCGGAATGCAAGCACTCGCCACAGTTGTGGAAGTAGTAAAACAATAAAGGAAATTTAAAATGGAAGCTAGTGTTTCAGCAGCCCTGAGTGTTTCAGCTCTGGCCATGGCTGTTATTTTTACGGTTCTCACCCTTCTCATATTCACCATTAAAGCACTGGTGAAACTCATTCCATATAAAGCACCCCCCGCTCCGCCTGCTAGAAAAGCTTCTGCCAGTAGCGCGGCTCCGGGGCAAGACGATCAAGTCGCTGCCATAACAGCCAGTTTAGCAGCGCATATGGGAAAAAGACCAGACGAGTTCAGGATCGTCAATATCCAATCGCGTTAACGCCTCAACCACTCCATCCTAAATATTTTTATTCGCTTTGTTCCGCTGAAGGAGCAGGCGAAGATTCAATTTTTGGTAGGGACTCGAGAATTTCGACGGGAGTCTGCAGGAAACCTTGGAAAATACCCATCACCTTTTTACCTAAAGAGGTAAAGGGAATAGGTGAGATTTCTGGATCATCAAAATCTCCTTTAACCTTGTAATAGGTTTTCAAAAAACTTTTTTCATCACCCGCAGTTAAAATTTTTCCAAAAAGAGGAATTTTAGTCAGAAACCGATCCAGCTTGGCAAGTGGAGCAACACCGACCACAGTATCCATCTGATTTTTTTTCAGATCAAAGGTACCGACGATAGATGTTCGACGGTCATCCGTCTCAAGAATAAAATTCTCCGTCTCAAACACTCCATCCTTTGGAATAAAATCACCGGAAAGCTTTTTAAAGGAGGACTGAGTGCTCTCCTTCAAAGGTAACGGCCCGGGACCCGATCCAAAAAGTTTGTGGACTCCGTGCTTGAGTTTTTCCTGATCCATCATGCCGGATCGAATATCCAAGGAAATTTCCCCTGACATTGACTTTAAAATCTCTGCCGCATCTTTGCCCTTGCCTTTTACTCTGGCATCAAATTTCTTAACATTCCCGCTCAGACTTTTCTCAAAGACATTGCCGAAAAGACTAAAAACGTTTTCTGTTTTCACATCTTTAGCTTCCACCCTTCCCTCAAAAGTACTCACTCCTTTTTCATCAATTGCATATTCACCGAAGCTCTTAACCAATGGGTTATCACCTACATTTATATTGGTCAGCTGCAATACCTTATCTTTGAGTAAAAATTTCCCTGCAACCTTATTCAAATGCAACATCTTAAAATTTAACTGACCCACATCAAAAAGGATTTTCCCTGTACCCTTTTGAAAAAAATCTTTCGTGACAAGAAAGTCAATTACCTTCGCATCTTCCTCCTGCGACTCTGACAACAGTTCATTAATGTTAAACTTTTCACCTGTGAGAATAAGTTCCAAGTTCGGAGAGTCACCACGTTGAAAAACACCACTGATATCCACTTTACTGTTAGCGGAGACAATACTGGCAGAGCGAATATCGTATCGATTATCTTTGAATCCTAATTTCGCATTGAGCAACCATTCCGATGTAATTTTTTCAGGCCGGATTTTTAAATTTATCAAATCCATTTTCCCTGAGAAACGAGAATCTTCCAATTGATCCAAGTTGCCATCCCAAGAGATTTTAAAATTTACAAACCCATCGGCAGTCCATGAATCTGAAAATATATGAGATGGAAAAGTCCGAAATTCTTCCGCCGCCAAGTCCACTTTAAAGTCTGGAACATTCAAGTCAGGAATCTGCATTGACCCTGTAATTTTGTTACCTCTAAGTTCGTAGGACCAATCTTCTACATTCAAGCCCCCTTTTTCAGAGAGTCTGCCTTTTGCCCGGAATTGATTGAGTGCGTTTTCATTTTTATTAATCAGGCTAGGGATTTTATATCCGGTTCTTGTTAAATCCGCCTGCTGCTCAAATTTAAAATTTTCAGGAGTGCCATTAATATTCATCGAAATATGGGCAGGACCCGAAAATTCAAAATCACTAAAAACCGGGATATCTTTTAAGTCTGTTTGCAATAATGCAGGTAGGTTCAAGCGCAAAGAAAACTCAGGAGCAGAAATATTTTGACGATCGATTTCGCCTTCGAGATGCAAAGGGGAATCGCCATATCGACCCACAATACTATCTAAACGAATATTATCTGCATCATAAGAAATATTGCCATTTAAATCCATCATGGCTTGCAATCGATCTCGATACTTCATTGAAAGGTTCTTTAACTCAATTTTTCCCCACTCTTTTTCAGTTTCTGGTTTTTCTGGATTCTCTTGATACCTGTACTTGATAAGCACTCCCCCAGAAGTAAAATCAAGTCCTTCCTGCAATTCCAGCAGGGCATCCTTTGCTTCTCCAACATCTTCTTCAAGAATCCAATGCAAATCACTATAATCTAAGTGATATAAGGCTGTGCCTTTTTCCATCGGTTCTCCATTACTGAAACCAAGCTCCCCATTCAAGTCAGTAAACTTACTTTTGGAAAAGTTTCCTGATAGGTTTTTATATTGCAGAAACCTTATCCATCTCTCATTTTTTCTTTGAGCCACTTCCGGTGTGTGGGTGTAAATTAATTTTCCATTTAGGTTTTCTATTCGAGGTTTAAATTCTTCTTCCGTCAGTGAAACGGATTGCATATCAATTACCCCGTCTATCGCCAATTTGTCAAAATCTTCAAGTGGACCCTTAACATTCAGCTTGATATTTGCCGAGCCTTCAATGTCAGAGTAAATAGAAATAGCATTATGAATGGGATGCCCTTTAAATGCCTTCTTAAGAGTGCGGTGGAATTGCGCCATATTCACTTTATTTTCCAGCGACAGGTCAGCGACAGGGTGGGTTATAAAATTCTCTATAGTTCCCTTCAAATTGGTTAAAGGTTGTGTCTCGTAACGAGCCTTTTGAATATGAAAACTACTATTACCTTTATCTACCTTAAAGGTTCCTGTTACTTTCTTTAATGGTGGAAGCGGACTCTGCCAGTCCACTTTTCGCATCTCGATTTCGCCCGTAATCTTTCTACGATTTTCAGGTTTGGATATTTCCCTTAACTGGTTGACTGTTCCATTAAACTTAAACGAATTAAATTTTACTGATCCATTTTTGAAAGTCTTATGAATTACTTCATGATATTCCTCTGGAAAAATCTTCAAAGGAAGGTAGTCGATACTCCTGTTAACCTGGAAAGTATCCGTTTTTAAATCTATAAGAACAACGGGGTCTTTTGAAAAAATGTTCTTTAGAGAGCCACTTGCTTTAAATTTGAATGGGCCAGTTTCTGTTTTCAACTCTTCAATATTGATAGAGTCCTTTTCCATTGAAATTTTATACTCGAGTCCGCCTCGATGCGGAACGCGCGCATCTCTTATCACTGCCCGTTCCTGTTTGGTGTCAAAGGAATATTTCAAAACTCCTTCAGTTTTAAGAGCCCCTCCTAAATTTCCTGAAAAGCTGGAATCGATGGATAACCAACCGGGAGTTTTCGCCATTACTTTTTTAAAATATGGTTGGAATCTGGAAACATTTAAAGGATTCAAACGAATTTTTCCATCAATCGAAATTCCCGTGAATCCTTTTTCCTCTGAAAAATTATCAAAGGCTCCTGAAACTTGAAAAGCAGTAGAAGCCCCCGAATTTGGTATCTCCCCTTTCAATGCAAACTTGTAAGGAGATTTAACCAGGCTTTTCCTGACAGAAAAATGAAGATGATTCATCTCTAGTGAGAGCGGCTTGTCTTTGGGCTGGTCTAAATAATCCAGAAAATGAATAGAACCATCTTCCACCGTAACCTGACTCATCAGGCTGACTTTGAGAACTTTAAATAGCTGGCTGTCGGCAGGTTGCGATATCCACTTTTGAACATCTCCCAAGCTAAATTGTCCTACTGCATTACGAACGACCTGAAGCGATGCCCCCTGGACAATGATCTGTTTGACTGCAACCCGTTTCTCTAATAAGGGGAGAAGTTTTACGACCACCCAGACACTGCGTGCTGTCAGTTCTGGTTCAGGGCCCCAACGTGATTTGACGGAAACGTCTTTTAGAAGAATGCTAAGTCCGCGAACAATATCCATTTCAGCATCGCCAATGGAAACTTTTCGTCCGGTCAATTCTTCCATTCTTTCTATGGCAAGATTTTTTACCTCTCCCAAGTTTCTAAGCTGATAATAGGCTAGGGAAAATATAGAAAACACACCGAGGAACAAAACAAAGAAGGAATAAAAAATTACCCTTTTTTTTGAAAGCGGCATATAGTTTACGAATGGAAGATTAAAATACTTGTTTTACAGATGTGGAAAAAATCAACGGGTAAAAACAACTAATGGGTCACCGGTATTTTTTAGCCACATAAACCCATTGTTTTCATAAAGTTATAGATCATTTGATAGCCTGCGTCTAGAAAAATTCCATGTTCCGAGACACTACCCATTTTTATCCACTAAATTCCCTAGAATATGAATTCCTTCGACCACTCAAACGTTTTTGGACTCAACCCTGTATTCGAAGCTCTTAAGGCTCGCAAACGGCGCTGTTATAAGCTTGTCATTGAACAGGGAAAATCACAGGTAAGATTAAATTCGTTGATCGAATTGGCGCGTGAAAATAAAGTGCCCATTGAGACGATCCCAAAAACAGATTTTCAAAAAAAATACCGTAGTCACAACCATCAGGGAGTGGTCGGTATTTTTGCAATCATCCAAGCTTTGGAGCTGGATGAATTAGTCGAACAGGCTTTTCAAAAATCGCGGTTGCCGGTTCTGGTTGTATTGGACAGCATTCAAGATCCGCAAAACCTGGGAGCCATCATCCGCTCAGCGGAAACATTGGGAATTCAGGGAATGATCCTTCCAAAAAATCGCACTTCTACTCTGAATGAAACCGTTGCAAAATGTTCTTCGGGGGCTATCGAACATCTTCCCATTGCATGGGTCACTAACTTGACCCGTGGAATAGAACATTTAAAGGAAAAAGGATTTTGGATTGCCGGAGTGGTTCCAGAGGGCGACACCCCCTGCCATCAATATAAATTTGATACGCCCGTAGTTTTGGTACTGGGGGGAGAAGAAAAAGGCATTCGACCTTTATTGAAAAAAACCTGTGATGTCACCCTAAATATACCCATGCAAGGTGCAATAGGATCTTTGAATGCATCTGCGGCGGCGGCAATCCTCTTTTACGAGGCGTTGCGGCAAAAAAAGTAAACGATCATTGGACCCTGAAGAGGTCAATCGAATCTTAAATTCGATTATAGGATCGCATACGACGCATGGCGGCTTTTCTTTTCTTCTTAGCCTCCTTCTGCTTGCGCTTTTTCTTCACGGAGGGCTTTTCGTAAAAACGACGGCGTTTCAACTCTTTCAACAAGCCTTCTTTGGTCATTTGTCTTTTTAAGACTTTTAACGCTTTTTCAACCTGATTTTGATAAACTGTTACTTCCAAAAACCTTTACCTCCCAATCAAATAAATGAAACTAATTAAATTTCCCACAAAAACAGACAACCTAAATTCTTCCAGCACCCTGTTTTATCGTGAAGCTGGGAATTATCAACAAAAATACCTATAAAGTCAATAGCTGAATGAAAATGATAAACCCTAATTCCACAATTCAAATGATCCGCATTATCCCCTTGTTTTTGTTCTGGTTAATGCTCCTCGCTCCAGCCAGCCGAGCAGAGGAATTTGCTGTCCCGAATTCAGGTTCGCCTTACCAGAATTTAGGCGACCTGCAAACGGGGGAAATACTTCATCTACCAACAGGCTTGACCGTCAGTTTCGACCAAATGATGGATTCGGTTGCCACGTCCCGGGTGATCTATATCGGTGAAACTCATGACAATATCGAAGCTCATAAAGTTCAGTTGCAAATTATAAAAAAATTAGCCGAGCAATTTCCAGTAGCGATCGGAATGGAAATGTTTCGCCGCTCGGCTCAAGAAAAACTTGACAGGTGGCATACAGGTGAACTTTCCGCGAGAGAATTTAAAAACCTCTTCCACACAAACTGGGGGTCAGGCTATCAACTCTATCAACCCATATTTGATTTTGCCCGCACTAACCAAATACAACTGATCGGACTAAAATCTTCGCGCAAGTTAGAAAACAGTTTCCGTTCCGGCGACCCGGCTCCTGACAATACGTTCTATCCCGAACTGGATGATCAGGACCCCTATCATCGTGCCTATTGCATGGCGGCTTTCGGCGGTCACCGCGGAACTGAAAAAGCTCTTGAAAAACCCTATCGCATGTTGCTGCTTTGGGAAGAGACCATGGCACAAACCGTTTCGCGCTTTTTAATCAATCCGAAAAATAAAAACACGAAACTGGTTGTTCTGAGTGGTGGGTTCCATATCCAATACGGGTTCGGCATCCCCAAGCGTGCCTACCGTCGGGTTGCACACGCCTATTCGACAATTCAACCTACAATCACTCACATCCCGGAAGAATTGCAAGACCGTGAAATGGTAGTAGAAAAAGTCTCCATCCCACTTTATGCAGCGGACTACGCCTGGAAGGTCGATTACAAAGTATATGACAACGTGCGACTGGGTGTGAGGCTGACACAGAAAAAAGAAGGCGTAACCATAATGGCAGTGACACAACATTCCAACGCTGAAACCGCAGGAATTGTAAAAGGCGACTTATTACTGAGCATGGATGGGAAAAAAATCACACGTACGGAAGAGGTGCTCGAACAACTGCAAAACAAAAACTTTAACGACCACTCAACCTTCCACCTTCGCCGCGACGGCAGAGAACGAAATATTGAAGTGGTGTTTAAGAAAAACCAAAAAAAAAACAGATGAACACCGACAAACACGGATAGAGGGGGTAAAAGGCAACCACCTCAATCCCCCTTATCAGTAGGGAGGCTAATTCTTCTTTATGCGTTATCCCTCTGATTTCCTACATTGAGCGGATTTCATTAAACTTCCATCCAGAAGCTCAATTGAAATTGTTTCGCTGTAAAAAAATAGACCTATTGGCCGCGGGGCTTGCCCCGCAACGAATCGAGGAGGGGAGCGAAGTCAGCATCGCCGGTCAGTTTTAGAAACACTTCTTCTAAATCTCCGTGTTCATGTTGTGCCTGGGAGCGCAATTGGTCTACCCTGCCCATCGCGACTATCCTGCCTTTTTGAATGATGCTCACTCGATGACACATGGTTTCGACAACACCTAGCGAATGTGTTGAAAAAAATCGTTGTGCCTTCGGCGCATAAATCTTGAAACAATTGTTTTACCTGTCTCGCCCCTTTAGGGGTCCAGCCCCACCAAAGGTTCATCGACGATCAACACTTTCGGGTTATGAATCAATGCACCGGATATAATCAGCTTCTGTTTCATCCCATGCGAATAACCTTCAATCAGTTCATCGGCGAAATCATTCAAATCGAAAAAATCCAGAAAAATTTTCTGCGCGATCATGAGCTACATCGATATCCATGGAGAAAAGCCCGGCGACAAATTCCAGATACTCCTAACCGGTGAGTTTGTCATAAAGAAAAAGGCGGTCAGGAATATAACCTATAATTTTTATTTCGATGGGGTTACGCCCAAGATCAATACCGTCTATGAAGATAGAACCTGATGTCGGTTTCAGAAGTCCAACCAGTAACTTAATGGTGGTGGTTTTTCCCGCTCCGTTGGGCCCGAGAAAACCGAAAAGCTCGCCTTTGGAGATTTCAAGGTCAATCCCATCTACTGCCAACAGGGAATCATATTTTTTGGCCAGCCCTTTTATTGAGATCATAGGGGTTTTTTTGAAGTCAGGAGTGGATATCAAAAGACTTGAACTCTTTCGCCATAACCCCATCAATATCCAGCGAGGTTACATTTGCCGCCGGGGTTCCTTTACGGCACCATGCAATAAATCTTTCGAGCTGCGGTTTTTCGCCTTCGGCATGAATTTCTACCGTTCCCTCCGGCCTATTTTTCACCCAACCGAGCAAACCCAGTTCATCCGCTTTTTCTTTTGTTCCGGCACGGAACCAGACACCCTGCACCTGGCCATGCACGATGATGTGAGCCGCATCTAACATTTAATCTTTATTAAGATCAACTTTTTCCTCTGTAAATATCGTCAAACAAATGTTGAACTTCGCGACAAACTTTAAATGTACTGCCTTCACCAATTTTTTCACCAAACTTACCGAGATCACGCATGATGCGCTGAAACTCTTGAGTCTGGCCTTTGAAATTATCAATCAACGGACGAAAATATTGTTGTTCGTCTTCATCAAGACGATCACAAATAACGCGAAGCCGGTCTTTTAATGGTTCAAAATTTTTTTTCATAGTTTCACTCTAGAGAAATTTTAGCTATCGAAAATCACTGGCCCTTTTTTTTGCGTTCTATCATAAGCTTCTTAAGACGCAGAGCAGCCGGATTATCATCGGGAAGTAGAAGATATTTATCGCGTGTAAGAATGGCAAGTTCACAACCTTCCAAAGCGATCACCGATGTAAAACTCGCATCGTTAGAGATCAACGCCATTTCACTGAAAAGATCAATTTCTTTCAGTCTTTCCAACACCTTTTTATTGCCATCCACATCTGTTATAAAAACTTCTAACTTGCCTTTTTTGATAAGAAAAGTACTGGTACCATGAGTTCCTGTGCGAACAATGGTCTTGCCTTTTCTGTACTCTTGATAACAAACATGGTTTTTTTATCAATACCGCTAGCTTATCACAACACCCACACTATAAAAAAAGTAGGGCAACAAATTCAATCCCATTAAGAATAGAGTAATAATATTCCGGATACTTACAAAAACTTATCGACTAATCTGAGGTAAAAAAATATCATTCAACGGTTTCGAGCCTTTTCTGAACTTGCCGATCCTGCCTCGCCTGGATAACTCATATAAAATCGTTTTAATTGGCGTTGTGTGGTCCGGATTTTTCGGTGGTTCCTCTTCGTTGCATATAAATCCAGTGCTTTTTGCATATGATTTATAGCTTTCTCACCTATTTTCATATGGTCGTAAGCCATGCTTAAATTATAATGGGCTTGCGCGTATTTTGGGTTTAATTTTAAAGCTTCCTTATATGCCTGCACCTCTTCTTCATGCCGACCCAGCGCAAGGTAGGCGTGGCCCAACTCATAATAAGACAGAAAATCTAATGGGTCCTCTTCGACAATTTCAATTTGTCGATTGATTTCTTGCTGTGCCACTTTGCGGTAGGTTTTAAAATCGGTTTCCCCTGCTCCTATAGATCCCGAAAAAGTAAGCTGGCCTGCTAAAAGGAGAATAAAAAAAAGAGTCTTCTTGTTTTCAGGCAAAACATCTAACAGAATGTGTTTGGATATTTTAGGAATCATTTCATCAATGTAACATTTTTCTATTTGAGGTAAGAATGAATTACAGAAAATTTGGAGGTATGGATTGGCAGGTATCTGAAATCGGACTTGGAACCTGGCAACTCGGTGCTGATTGGGGAAATGTAGACGATGCAATGGCAGAAAAAGTTTTGCGGACTGCCGTGGAATCGGGAGTTACTTTTTTTGACACGGCAGATTGCTATGGCGAAGGACTTTCCGAAAAAAGACTGGGGAAATTTTTTAAATCGTGTCCCGAAAAGGTAACCATCGCAACCAAGCTGGGCAGGTTCCCTCAACCTGGCGGCTTAGACAATTTTTCCCTGCAACAATTTCGCCAACATACTGAAGGCTCACTCAAACGTCTTGGTGTCGAATGCCTGGATCTAACTCAGGTCCATTGCCCTCCCACAGAATTAATAAAACAAGGAGACATGTTCGATTGGCTTCGCATCTTAAAAAAGGAAGGCAAAATTAAAGCTTTCGGGCTCAGCATAGAGTCCATGGAAGAAGCGGAACTATGTCTTAAACAGGAAGGAGTTTTATCCCTGCAAATTATTTTTAATGTTTTGCGGCAAAAACCAATTGAAGCGATCTTTGAGTCGGCTTTGGAAAAGCAGGTTGCTCTCATTATCAGGCTACCCCTTGCATCTGGACTGCTTTCGGGAAATTTCAGCAAAAACACTTCATTCGCTGAAAACGATCATCGCAACTTCAATCGAAACGGAGAACATTTTAATGTCGGGGAAACTTTTTCCGGTCTTCCCTATGAAAAGGGTCTTGAGCTTGTCAGTCAGTTAGGGGACATGATTCCAAATGATATTCCCCTATCCTTGGCCGCTTTAAGATGGATTCTCGATTTTGAGGCCGTATCTGTAGTGATTCCCGGTTCAAAAAGTCCTGAACAAGTTCAGCACAATTGCCGAGCCAGCGATCTAACCTCTCTGGCCCCATCTTTACACGAAACGCTAAAACAATTTTACAAACAAGGTATAGCGTCTTTTATCCGAGGCAAATACTGATTCGCCGGATTTACTTTTAAGAACAAAACATTATTCTCTTTTGAATGAAGGTGCGTATCTATTACAAATTCTCCAACGGAGGTCTGAATGTTCCAGTGCGTTCCCATAATTTTCTCCATATTTAAGCTTGTTTGAGTGTTTGTTTAATCGCAACCCCTAATTCAGATAAAAAGATATTTTTATCTTTAATTTAAATATAAACCTGTTTTAATAAGGTGTCGAGGTATTGCCCGCAATTTTTAGAATTGAGAAAATTTTTGAACCGCAATTAACGGGAACCCATCTTAGTATGAGAGAGCAGTTCAACCTTATTGCAAAGGGAATTTGATGTCGGAAAATTATTCAGTCAAAGAAATCGAACTCACGCCCAACCCAAGGGCTGTAAAATTTATATTAGACAAGCCTGTTTTGGACTCGGGTTCAAAAACCATTGAGTTGGGCGGCTACCTTGAATCTGATATCTTCGCCAGTAATATTTTCGTCTTGGATATTGTCGACCTGGTTTATCTTCGGGAAAATTTTATTTCCTTCACTCTGCATTCTGCAGATCTATGGGTGGTTTTTAAAGATAAAATCAAGAATATTATTGAGGCTGATTTAAAAAAATACGACGAAGGTGACGACGAAGTCTCTTCTTCCATTCTTGATGATTTCGACATGGAAAAATATCCGGGGCTCTCCAATGATGAAAAAGTCATTATTGTTGAAGCTGTTCTGGATGAATCCGTCCGCCCCGCGTTGGCAAACGACGGCGGAGGCTTGGAAGTGATTGAAGTGGACGGCCCGATTGTCCGCATTCGTTATCAGGGGGCTTGTGGCGGTTGTCCTAGCTCCACCGGCGGCACTTTGCGTGTAATCGAAAATCATCTAAGATCCCAACTCGATCCGGCAATCAAGGTTCACACTTATACTTAACCCTCTCCTTTTACCGTTCCCGTTTTTACAACCTCGCCCAAAACCTATTGATTATTGTTGAGAATTAAAAGTTTTTCGCAATAGCCTTCAATCCACACCTATATCTCGATTTATCAAAGAGTTGTTTGTTGCCAAACTCTTACCCACTTAAGCTCCGGTACAACTTGTAGTTGCTGCACACATAAATTTAAGTGATAATTAGTTAATCAAAAAAGAAATAAAATGAAAACACAAAAAATCCTCCAGATTTTTATTTTGGCCTTACTTGGCTCTATTTGCTCCAATAGTTTTAACTTGGCATGGGCAATAGAGAACAAAAGCCGGGTAATTTCTAGCTATTGGCAGTCGGATTCGACGAGCTATTCTTTTATTTCAGTATCTCATTCTTCCTTATCCGGTTTAGCTTCTCAAATCGGGTTGGTCGTCAATGTAATACAAACTGACCAGACGGCATTTGGAACAGCAGTTACATTTACAATTTCGGCGGGAACAACCCAAAGAATATTTATCGCCCGTACCAATCATTCGGTTATAAACTCCACGACCATTCCAACAGCATCTTTTATAATTGGAACCACAAATTATAAACATGGTCATATAAGAATAGATCCTATCGCCAGTAACCCAGAAATTAGTCTTAATCCATCTCTTAGTGCAAGTTCAAGCAATCTTGAGAATAGGGGCTTTAGGGATGTAACGATGCTGAATTATTGGGGGGCCGTTGTTATTGAAGCTAATACAACTGGGTTTGCCATGGAGTTCATAGGTGATATGCATGATAGTTCGGCCATAACCAATATGGACAGCTCTGTTCCCGTAAGCGGGGTAAATTAAACCATGAACCATCAACTATCTAACACAGAAAAACTTTATTTTAGAGGTCTTACCGGACTTATACTTTTCTTATTTTTGTCTCCAAACTTGGTAATAGGCCAAGTGCTCAGTGTCCCTGAAACCAATTTGAAATCACGGGTGGTTATATCAGCTTATGCGCAGGCAGTTCCAAATGACAGCTACACCTTCATATCGGTTAGCCACCCCTCCTTAGACACAGCCCAAACTCAAATTGGTGTCGGACTGGAAGTGATTGGCATGACAACATGCTGCCCGGATGGTGTTGCAAGTCGGGCAACAATATTTACTGTTGATGCAGGCGAAACCCATCGAGTTTTTGTGGCAAACAAGTCTCATTCAACCATCAACTCGAGTATTGAAGATTCCAAAACACATTTAATTGTCACGGATAACTCAGCTCAATTTGGTAATGTAAGAGCTGTGGGAATCCACGAAAACCCAAGCAGCTCTGTGGTTGTTAATAACGTGCGCAAATTCAACAACCTCTCGCAATTGGACTTCTGGGGGGTCATCTTTATCGAATCCAGCGGTACCGGATTTTCTATGGAGTTTCTTGGCGATGCACACGATTCAACCATCGGCAGAAATCACATCAATGTTCTTGATGGTGCTACCGGGGTTTCAACGGGAGTAGGACGAGGAATAAACTGAATATTTCCTCATACTTGTATTTAAATTAGTTCCTCTAATTTTTTTCTCAGATGGAAAAAAGAGACTCCACCCAATTCGCAATCGTATCTTTTACAGGGAACTCTTCTCTAACCTATGAGGATATTAAACAGGCCAACAATGGCGAAATTGGTTTTCATTTCGTAATTGATCCTCATGGGCAAATTTTTATGGGAAGACATTCCTCCAAAGTGGGAGCCTATTCTCCTGATTTCGATGAGAACAGCCTGGGGATTTGCGTTATTGGAGAACGACACGAAATGGAAGACGCCCAATCCATTGCCCTGACTCTGCTGCTGGAAAATCTGAAAGCAGAATTTCCGGAAATCGAGAGTGCTAAATATATTTACAATGAAGATTGAATAAAAATTTTATTTCTTGGTAGCACCTTCCTCTCAATATCATTCGAGTTTTTAATCCTACAAGAGTATAATATTTTAAACTCCAATTAAGAGGATATTATGATTCGCTAGGTACTGAAAATTTTTAAAGCACTGAACTCAGACAAAAAACCTGGCAGTTGAGTCTCTGGTTAGCCTTTGGCGGAATTATCGGTCTAATGCCACTTTGGACACCGCATAATATCTTCCTTATTTTTCTGGCTTTTATCATCAACTTAAATTTCGCGCTTCTCATTGTCGGCCTGCCTTTTATGCAATCCAAGTCCCTTGACCTCAATCAATACGTCACCGATGAAGCTTTGAGCGGACTTTTCATTATGATGGGCAAAGAAGAAACCAAAATAAGAACAGACCCTACTGCCCGAGCAACTGATCTGTTAAAAACAAATTTCTGGACAATAGCTTCTAGAAATCTGACATAATATAAATATGAAAAAAATTATTATTATTGGCGGTGGCATAGCTGGGTTGGCAGCCGCATATCGGATTCAACGGAAAATATCTGAAGGTGCCGATCTGGAATGTATTTTGCTGGAAGGAAGCGGACGGTTTGGTGGCAAAATTTTTACAGAAAAATCGGACGGATT
>ENA-OREN01003239-OREN01003239.1-marine-metagenome-genome-assembly--contig:-NODE-3239-length-15326-cov-7.406781_pt1 | contig 15326 bp, 12 predicted proteins | sample MGYA00248624_ERZ508555 | MGnify/ENA primary metagenome ERZ508555 (study PRJEB26222, sample SAMN06267773) | marine metagenome | isolation source: Saanich Inlet, British Columbia, Canada | place...
ATCCTTTGCTGAGGAGGAATCTGTTCTATATATTCATTTAATTCACTATTAAAAATACTCCATCCAAGCCTCAAATGCCTATCTAGAGAAAAGGATTTGTATTGAGTCAGGACCACTATTTTCCGCAATCCGGAATTGAGACAATTACTTAATGTAAAGTCTATTATCCTGTATATGCCTCCAAAAGGTACAGCAGGCTTTGCTCTGTCTTTTGTCAGGGGATAAAGCCTTTCCCCCTGCCCTCCTGCCAGAATAATGGTAAGTACATCGTTTAGAGGCATGATTTTTGTTTTCTATATTAATTAACTTGAAATAACCCGGCCTAATGCTAGATACAGTGAAAACTTCAATTCATTTATGTTAATTCAGGAATCATTTGCTTTTTTTGCTAATACTTCTTTAACTGTGTTTTTTAGTTCTGACAAGTCTGAAGATTTAACAATATACGCATCTGCAGCCCATGACATAAAATTATCTTTATAGTTACTGTAAGCAGTGTTAATGATAACTGGGATCTCATTATTTTTACCCAGAATTCTTCCCATTGTTTCAATACCATCCATCTTTGGCATATTTATGTCCATTATAATAAGATCCGGGAGCTGTTCTTGAATTTTCCCCAAAGCATCTTTACCATCAGAAGCAGTCACAACTTCATAACCTTCCAACTTTAACTCCTGTTCATATAGTAAGCGTTGGTTTTTATCATCTTCTACAACAAGAACAGTTGTCATCGCCACAACTCCTTTCTACTACTTAATTGGCAGTGTTAGCAACATGGTTGTGCCATTTTCCTGTTCGCTCATAGCATCTATTGTTCCACCATGGTCCTCAATAATCTTAAGGCTGACAGACAAACCGACACCGGTACCACTCGGTTTGGTCGTAAAAAATGGATCATAAATATTTTGCAATACACCTTGTTGTATTCCTTTACCGGCATCAATAATGTATATTTTTATTGATTCATTTACAAATTCTATATTCACATCAAGCTTACCACCATCAGGCATTGCTTCTACAGCATTCATCAGTATGTTAAGGAAGACTTGTTTTATTTGAGTAGGGTCAACGGGTGCTTCAGGTATATCGGTTTCATATCTTTTTTGCAACGTTATATGTTTTTCCTGGAAATAGTTCTCCATTAGCATACACGTATTTTCCATTATTTCACATATTTGAGAATTAATCTTTTCCGGTTTAGATGGCTTACCAAAATCTGTAATGTTATTAAGTATTTTCTCTAAACGCTTAACTTCCTCTATGATGATGTCAATGTTAACTTTGATTTTCGAATCTGTAAAGGTAAAACGAGAGAGAGTTTTTGCGAAACCTCCAATGGTAACCAGTGGATTTCTTATCTCATGTGCTACGTAAGATGACATTGAGCCGATAGCGGCCAGTTTTTCTGAGCGAATAAGTCTCTGCTGGGTTTCAGTAAGTTGATCAATTTTATCTTCCAGATTTTTATAGGTTACAGCATTTTCAATTGCCAGCGAAGCCTGATTAACAAACATTGTTAAAGTGTTAACACGTTCATCAGATATTGGTTCCGCAGTAAAGACATTATCCGCAACTATAACACCGATGGGCTCACTCTTTGCTATCAAAGGGACGCAGACAAATTCATTTACACCCAGGGCCTTTCTGAATTCATCTGTTACACGCGTGTCTTTAGCAGCATCTCTAACTATTATAGGCTTCTTTTCTTTAGTGCAGAGTGTAACAACTTCCCTTGTGTCTGCAAGTGAGTACACCATAAGCTTTGCCATAGTGTTCAAAGACGTATCAATATTGTGGCTATAGTCTAATTTTTGAACAATTTCAAAAAGTGAATGACTACTAGCCGTTTCTTCACAGATCCGCGTAGCCTCTTCTGAGGAAGATGGCCCTATCGCCAACTTTCCATTTAGAACATTAAGATCTTTATTAATCAAAAATAGTATTGCACGGTTGAAACCAAATGAGTAATCGGCTGTAATGCATGTTAAAATCAAATGATGTAATTTATCAAGATGTAGTGTTCCCTGGGTTATTTCTCCAAACTGTTGTAATAGCAAGAGCCGGTGCACCATCTTTTCGCTTTCAGTCACATCCACAGTAAGCAGCAGAATATTGTCAGTCTCACTATTCTTATTTGTTATAGGTATGGCAATATGTTGTATACACATTCTCTTTTTAGACTTTGTTGTCACCCATGATTGAATTATGTGCCCCTCCTTCCCATTCAGGACCAGCTCTGCCGGGCACTTGTCAGTTCCGACAACATCACAGTGATAAATATCAGAACAATGGCCACCAACTGGAGATTCATTCAGGTTCAACCACTCCTTCAATGTGTCATTTGCCCATATAATCTTTGAATTCTTATCAATAAGACATAATCCTGCCCCCATAACGTCTATTACGTTATCAAATATTTCCCTTTCCTCTTGAATCTGTTCTTCCAATATTTTTGAGTCTTCATTCTCCTCATTTTCCACAGAGAGGTTTTCTGTCACAACCTTTCCATTCTTAAGTTGAGATCCCAGATCATCACACATCTCTTCCAATGACCCAAATAGATTGTCATCAAGTACCATGCCCTTAGACTTGCTGAGTAACATCTTGATCTTGTTTACAGTCTCTTCTATATGTATATGCGGAGACAATGGTTTTTTCTTCATTATATTCTCAACAATTCAGCAGATTCTTCAGGAGGTGTTGGATTAATATAAAACCCCGTTCCCCATTCAAATCCTGCTATGTTTGTAAGTCTTGGAATTATTTCTATATGCCAATGGAAATACTCTAATTCAGTTACATTAAATGGTGCACTATGTATTATATAATTATATGGCGGAAAGTCTAAAGTTGCTTCTAACTTGGCAAGAACGCTCTTTAAAACATGTGCAAGTTCTTTTGCCTCTGCCCCCTGTAAGTTTTCAAAATTGCTCTCGTGTTTTTTAGGAAGTATCCATATTTCAAAAGGAAACCTGGAGGCATAAGGAGCAAACACAACAAAATTATCTGTTGAAAAAACTATTCTTTTATCTGTTTCTATTTCCTGCTGTATCATGTCGCAAAAAAGACACCTTTCCCTGTGTTGGTAAAATGTTTTAGCATTTGCTATCTCATTTGCAACTAGAGGTGGAACAATAGGTGTCACTATCAGTTGCGAATGAGTATGCTCAAGCGATGCACCTGCAGAAAACCCTACATTTTTAAATAACAGCCCATAAACAAACCTTTTGTCACTTTTTAAATCAACAAGGCGGTCTCTGTAACACAACAAAACTTCTTCAACATTTCCATTATCAAGTGATGTTAGAGACTGAATATGCCTGGGGCTTTCTATTATAACTTCATGTGCACCAATACCATTCATCATCTCGTAGATACCTTCTTCACATTTGAGATATTCACCTTCTGTCTGTAACGCAGGAAACTTATTTGGGACAACCCTTACCCTCCAACCACTAGTGTCTGGCATTGCACCATTATCTCTGTATGCCAGAATTTCAGGTGGTGTTTTGTCTTCGTTTCCTTCGCAGAAGGGGCAGAAACCACTTTTAATTATTTGTGGTTTGGTTTCGAAATCTGTAGGTCTTGCTGCTCTTTCAGTGGCCACAATTACCCAACGGCCGGAAACAGGCTCCCTTCTTAATTCAGGCATTTGTTTCCCCTAATCTAATGGAAATAATATTCTCTATTGAATCAATCAATTTCTCGTATCTCTTTTAGTGGATGCTTGATTTTTTGCCAGTAATCCTTAAATTCGAAATTCGGGCTGTGTTCATCATTGTGACAGATTTCACAGTTCTCAACACTCACCCTGCCGTAATCTTTTGATTGTGTCTCTTTGTGGTCACTTCCGGCTCCATGGCAACTTTCACAGCCGACGCCCTTCAGTTCTGGTGTTGATTCTATAGTTTCAAAACCTGTGAAGTAATTTAAACCAATAACATGACACCCTACACACTCAGGATCGTACTCGTGTTCGGCCTTCACTAACGTCTCATAAGCTGAAGCGTGACCAGTTCCTTCCCAGTGCTTAAAGGTTTTGTTGTGACAAACAGCACAATCATCGTTACCGACAAAGGTCATATTTGAAAGTGTATCACTCTTAAACACCTGTGCCAGCAACTCTTCATCCTTAAGTCTCTGTTGATAAATTTTCAATAACATTGCTATATCAGATGAATCTGCAAATCTTTCATCTAAAGGCGTTATTTCAATGACAGGTGGAAGACATTTAAAATACTCGTCTTCACCTGTTTGTTTCTGTTGTGGTGATAAAGTAATTTCTCCTACATATTTTCCCTTTTCTCCTACAGGAATTACGTATGTATGATTTACCTTCTCAATATAGAGGTCCGGTCTATCAACCAGGTGACCTGAGATTATTAAGTCCAATTCAGGACAGGCTTCTGCAATTTCTACAGACTCCTCCATTTCCGCATGAGAAAGCAGTACCAGAATGTCTGTTTTATCATGCAGATCATTTAGTAAAGGTTTAAGTGATAAAACAGGATCCATAACCTCAATGTCCTGATAATCATTTTCAATAAGCCCTGGCGACACAATGCCCAATATGCCAATCTTTAATGTCGCATCCTTAGTCTCTATCTCTTTTATAATGAAATGTTTTGTTTCCAGTGCCTGTGAAGCAGAATCGATATTACTCGATATAAAATCTACATTACTTATCTGGGAAATATAGCCAAGCAAGTCAGTTCCCATATCAAGATCCTTTTCACCTATATTATGCGCAGCATAGCCCATCTGATCTAATGCTTCAAGAGCAGTTTCCATCTTGATTTCGTCTTGCCTGCCGACTTTACCGATAAGATCACCCAGACTTAAGAGGATTAAGTCTTCATCTTTTTCCCTGAGATGATTGATCAAAGTATGTCGTTTCGGAAACCCACCAAGCTGTTTTTCTGAACATCCACAAGGTTCCAGATAGCCATTCTCTTCACCGGTAAAAACAACGTGTATGACAGGCGCGGATGATGCTTTATTCAGATGCTCTTCAGTTTCTTTTCCACAAAGACTAATACAACCCTGATTAGACACAATCAGTAACATGAAAACAAAAACTAAAGCTTTATAAACTAAGATTTGACTGGTAATTCTGATCATTATGGACTTTCTTACACTGCAAATACGCCGGGAACACAAAGAAAAAAACTGCCAGGATCGAGTAATGTGATTAAGAATATTGTAATGTATGGCTTTTTCATTACAATAATATTATATAAGATGGAATGAATCAAAACAACTTCTTACTCTTAATAGTTATAATGAAAAAACATCCATTTGCCAAAGCCAGTATTGTTCTAATTGCTATAATGGCAATTATTTACACTAAGACAGGTGTTCTTTGTGCACAGGAACTAAACACGTCATGGTCGGCCTTTCGCCATGATTCCATGAATACAGGACGAAGCTCACTTCAAGGGCCTGAGAATAATAACCTTAAATGGAGTTTTGAAACCGGGGGCAGTATAGATTCATCTCCGGTACTTGACCATAACGGAATTATTTACATAGGCTCTCAGGATAAAAAGTTTTATGCACTAAAACCGGATGGTACGCGTAAATGGTCATTCGATTTAGGAAGTAAGATATTTTCGACTCCGGCAATAGATTTAAATAGCGCTATTTATGTATGCGCCTGGAATGGTAAATTATATGCTTTAGATCCGGAAGGTAAACCCAGGTGGAGTGCACAAATAAAAGGCAGGATCTCTTCATCTCCTGCAATCTCTGCGAAAGGAAATATTTTTGTCGGCTCAGACAATTACTATTTATACAAGGTAAATCCCACAGGAAGAATTTTATGGGCTTTTGCTACACACAAGTATGTGGATTCTTCCCCTGCAATAGATAATGAGGATACTGTATATTTTGGTTCAAATGACAGTTATGTATACGCTCTTGATCCTGATGGCAAACTTAAGTGGCGTTTCAAAACAAAGGGACAGATAACTTCATCACCGGCAATTGGACCGGACGGCACTATTTATCAGGGATGTAATGACGGCAGATTATATGCCTTGAATCCTGATGGTACTCAAAAGTGGTATTTCCAGACAAAAAAATGGATTGATTCCTCACCGGCCGTCAATAAGGATGGGAATATATACTTTGGATCAAACGATGGAAGCCTGTATGCACTTAGCTCTGGTGGCATTTTACGATGGACTTTCAGGACTAATGGAGTTATAACTTCATCTCCGGCAATTGATTCTGATGGAAACATTTTTTTCGGATCCTGGGACAAAAAACTATACGCTTTAAGCTCTGATGGAATGTTTTTGTGGAGTTTTACTACCGGTGGTATAGTAAAATCATCACCGACTATAGGGCCGGACAGAACTCTCTATTTTGGCTCTACTGATGGCAATCTTTATGCTATCGGTGAGAAAAGAGAATAAGGATTTAGATTATGTATAAAAAAACACTTATCATTTTAAGTATTGCACTTATTTTAGTTATAGGTTTTGGAATTCACTTTTCTAATGCAGAAACAGCTGGTCCTCCCTGGCAGATGTTCAGGCATGATTTGAGACACACAGGTGTAAGCCCTTTTAAGGGAGCGCAAACCAATAACCTTAAATGGAAATTTGCAGTAGAGAAGAGAATTACATCCTCACCGGCAATTGGAGCAGATGAAACAATATATTTTGGATCGGTAGATGGTAAGCTATATGCTGTAAGCCATGAAGGAAAACTTGTCTGGGCTTACAAGACAGAAGGCGAAGTAACTTCATCTCCTGCTATTGGGATTGACGGTACAATATATGTAGGTTCGAGAGACAAAAAACTTTACGCAATAAATTCAGATGGTACTCTCAAGTGGACATATGAAACAGAAGGTGAAATATACTCATCACCTACTATAGACAAAAACAGTTATATCTATTTCGGATCTGCAGACGGTAATCTCTACGTACTAGATGAAGGTGGAAACCTGAAATGGAATTTCATGAACAACTCATACAGTTCTATTAGTTCTTCACCATCAATTGGTCCTGATGGGAGTGTTTACTTCCTCATAAGCAAAGGTATTGTTAATGCTTTAGATGCGGATGGAAAATTTAAGTGGCACGTGAGGATTGGGAGCAATATTTATCAGTCTTTCTCCTCACCTGCTGTAGGTGAAGACGGGGTTGTTTATGTTGGATCAGAGAATGGAATTGCTTATGCAATTAACCCTGACGGTACTATAAAATGGAGGGTTAATACCGGAAAGAGCGTTCAATCCTCACCGGCATTAGACAGTAATGGAACATTGTATTTCGGCTCTTACAACAAGGAAATATACGCGATCAACTCCAACTGTACCCTTAAATGGAAATTCAAGACTAACGGCTGGATTGAGTCATCACCGGCAGTAGACTCAGAGGGAACTACCTACATCGGTTCTACCGATGGCAATCTTTATGCAATAGACACAAAAGGCGAGTTGAAGTGGAGTTATCAAGCAGGTGGCTGGATTGAATCCTCACCATTAATCGGTTCAGATGGCACAATATATTTTGGTTCAAATGATAATCATTTGTACGCAATCGGTAACTAAAATTTACTAAAAATAATCAAGGCAGGTCTAATTATGATAATTGTAATGAAACCAACTGCAGATCAGAGTGAAATAGATCATGTAGTTGAAAAGGTCGAGGAAGTTGGATGTAAAACAACACTATTGGAAGGTACCAATAGGAAGGTAATTGCCGTAATCGGTGATAAACGCGATATTCCACCTGAATACTGGGACACTATACCCGGTGTGGAAAAAGCCGTTCCGATCTTGACACCATACAAACTAGCCAGTCGTGAAGTCAGAAAAGCTGATACTGAAATCAAGATTAATGATCAGGTTCTGGGAGGCAAAAAGATTGGTGTTATTGCCGGGCCTTGTGCGGTAGAGAGCCAGGATCAGATTAATTTTATAGCAGAAGGAGTTAAAAAAGCAGGCGCTATTGCACTAAGGGGAGGAGCTTTTAAACCAAGGACCAGCCCCTATTCATTCCAGGGACTCAAAGAAGAGGGGCTTGAATATCTGGCCAAGGCAAGAGAGGCTACAGGACTGGCTATCGTCACAGAGATACTCAGCCCGGAACACATTGACCTGGTAAGCAGCTACGTTGATGTGTTACAGATTGGAACGAGAAATATGGCCAACTTTCTGTTACTGGAAGCAGTCGGCAAATGTAATAAGCCGGTAATTTTAAAGCGTGGAATGTCAGCAACTCTAGATGAATTTTTACTTGCAGGTGAATATATACTTTCACACGGTAACCCGAATGTTATCTTGTGTGAAAGAGGGATAAGAACATTTGAGACACATACGAGGTTTACCCTGTCATTAAGTACTATTCCGCATCTCAAACTGTTGACGCATCTACCTGTTATAGCCGATCCAAGTCACGGTACAGGTGTGCGGGAGCTGGTAGCCCCTATGTCCAAGGGCGCAATCGCCGTTGGTGCTGACGGATTGATATTGGAAGTTCACAAAGACCCTGAGAAGTCATTTGTTGACGGCCCACAGGCACTGACGATTGATAGTTTCGGAGACCTGATGAAGGAATCAGCTGCGGTTGCAGAAGCGGTAGGAAGAGAGATTTAAGACTTGATGATAAGAAATAGCAGGTGCGGAAGGAATGGATCAGCGATTTGAGGAGAAGAGACAAAGAGATTGCCAGCCATGCAGAGGTAGAAGAGTTACTGTCAAATGCTTTAGTTGGAAGATTGGGAACCTGTTCCGATAATATTCCGTATATAACACCTGTCAATTATGTCTATGATAATTATAAAATATATTTTCATAGCGCGCATGAAGGTCGGAAGATTGAGAATATAAGACATAATCAACAAGTGTGTTTTGAGATAGACAAGATTATATCGATCATTCCAGGTATGCGCATGCCATGTGGATCCACAGCTGAGTATAAGAGTGTAATTATGTTTGGTGATATAAGGGTAGTTGCTGATATAGATGAGAAAACTGTTGCCTTAAATAAGCTTATTGAAAAATATGCTCCTGAGGCACCGAGGCTTCCCCACTCTTCAGATGCAGCAGAAAGAACAAATGTACTTGTAATTGATGTAAAAGAGATTACCGCAAAACAGAGCCCAATCGGTAAGAAAGTTGTGATTAAACCAACAGGAAAATGAAATAGTTTTATTGTTTTTGAGAAATTTAGAATTAATTATAATAATTGAAATCATACTGACAAAAACACGTGATTAGCGTAAGAGAATAGGAGAAGATTATAATGGTACAAAGAAATAAGAATATTGCAAAACTGCAGGCAGGATATCTGTTTCCTGAAATTGGAAGACGTAAAAAAGCGCTTTTAGAAAAAGAGCCGGATGCTAAATTAATAAGCCTTGGAATAGGAAACACCACCGAACCACTAAGTGCACATATTGTCGAAGGACTTCAAAAGGAAGTAACTAAACTTGGTACACTTGAAGGATACACCGGATACGATGATGATGCACAGGCTCAAGCCTTTTTAAGCAAATTAAAAAACAGAATTTCAAAGAATTGGTACAACGATATTGTCAGTCCTGATGAGATCATCGTATCAGATGGATCAAAACCTGATTGCGGAAGGCTGTTTTTCCTATTTGGCAATGATGTGTCAATTGCGGTTCAGGACCCTGCGTATCCGGTATATGTTGATGGATCAGTTATGATCGGTGCAACCGGTAATTATAATTCTGACTCAGAAGAGTTTGACAGTATAGAATATATGAGATGTACCGCTGAGAATGATTTTTTCCCTGATTTATCAAAGGTTAAAAGAACAGATTTGATCTATATATGCTCACCAAACAATCCTACAGGTGCAGTTGCAACAAAAGAAGAACTTAAAGAGCTGGTTGATTTTGCAAGAAAGAACAGATCAATAATTATCTTTGATGCTGCTTATTCTGAATTTATTAAAGAGGACGGCTTGCCAAGATCAATCTTCGAGATTGAAGGTGCCAGAGAGTGTGCTATTGAGGTCAGTTCTTTGTCAAAGCCTGCCGGATTTACAGGTGTCAGGCTCGGCTGGACAATTGTCCCAAAAGAGCTGAAATTTGATGATGGAGAGAGCGTAGGTAAGGACTGGCAGAGAGTAGTGGGTACACTGTTTAATGGTTCATCAAACATTGCTCAATGGGGTGCGATTGCAGCTTTGTCGGAAAAGGGCCTGTCTGAAATAAAGAATACAGTGAACTACTACATGGAGAACGCTAGAATAATCAAGGATGGACTGGATGGATTGGGTATTAAAACTTATGGAGGAGTAAACTCTCCTTACATCTGGGCGGCATTCCCCGGCAAAAAGTCATGGGATGTTTTTGAAGATATCCTGACTAAAGCACATGTTGTCACTACACCCGGTGCAGGGTTTGGTAAGGCCGGCGAAGGATTTGTCAGGTTCTCAGCATTTGGAAATACCAGCGATATCAAAAAAGCGGTTAAAAGATTACAAGATAAATTATAACATTTTAGTACCCGAGTCAGATTTAATGTTGATTGCCATTAGACTCCGCTCAGGGTGACGTCATCCTGAGCGGAGTCGAAGGATAGTTTTTTGTCTCAATGAGACCTCACTTGTTAGCCAACTTCACTTATCCTCTTAAAGTGATTTGTGAAATCCGTGTCAATAAAATAGAAAATGAAAAAACGATTATTCAGTGGTATTCAACCTAGTGGTGAAGTTCATATAGGAAACTATCTGGGCGCAATTAAAAATTGGATAAGTCTACTTGATGACTACGACTGTATCTTCTCAATTGTAGACTATCATGCAATTACGATAGAGTACGATCCCGGCATAATGCAGGAGAGGATTATCAATGCTGCTGCGACAAACATTGCCGCGGGTCTGGACCCTGACCGATGTATCATATTTGTACAATCCCAGGTTCCGGAGCATACCGAGCTGACATGGATACTGAATTCTCTGACACCTATGGGAATTCTTGAGAGAATGACCCAGTTCAAGGACAAAGCACAACAGAACGAAAAAAATATTAACGTAGGACTCTTTGACTACCCGGTGCTTCAGACAGCTGACATTCTATTGTATAAAGGCCAGGCAGTACCTGTTGGAGAAGACCAGGTACAACACATTGAGCTTTCACGTGAAATAGCGAGAAAATTTAACACAAGATATGGAGAGCTATTCCCTGAGCCTCAGCATCTTCTATCAAACGCACCCAGGATCATGGGGCTGGACGGCAAGAATAAGATGAGTAAAAGTATGAACAACTACATATCTCTTATCGAAGAACCGGAAGCTATCTGGAAAAAGTTATCGAGAGCCGTGACTGATGAAAACAGGAAGAGAAGAGATGATCCGGGAAACCCTGATATCTGTAATGTATATACCCTGCACAAATATTTTTCAACAGATTCGGAACTAGACAGAATTAATAAGGAATGCAGGTCTGCAGAGATAGGTTGTGTTGATTGTAAAAGAATACTGTCAGACAACATGATTAAAGAACTCGCACCTATCAGAGAGAAGAGCCTGGAATTGATGAAAAACCCTGACAGTGTTGTTGACATTCTTCATACTGGTGCAGAGAAATGCAGACAGATAGCTGAAGAAACGATGAAAGAGGTACGGTCGCTGATGGGACTGAGATAGGTTGTTGTTTTTTTTAATCCATTAAATCTTCAATAGTCAATATTCAATCCTCCCCCCCCCTTCCAAAACTCCAGCTTGGAAATAAGGAAAGATTAAATGATAAAAAATAATGCTAGATTCTTCTCCATATCAATAATCCTGTTAATGTCTGTGCACCTCTACACTGCGCCAGTGTCCGCACAAACACTTCATCCGGAATACCTTTTTGGGGAGAATCGAGTTGTTGATTCTTTTGATTTATTATTTGAGGAAGAGGTAGAGATAGATGACATTGATGCCTTGTCAGACGCAGTTAATGACTTGGTTTACCGGGTGGGAGATGAGTGGGGTAAAAAGGTGTTAGTCAGGAGAGACCTCAGAAACAAAAAGCTTGAATTTGTTGAGGTGCTTAGACGGACAGCCAAAGCGACGGCTAAAGTCGCCAAAGGCACAGGTTTCTATTTGGGACAGTTTAATGGGTTTCACTTGATAGCGACCAATTATCATGTCCACAGACGGTTAATTACCGAGCCAGAGTATTATAAGGAAATAGAGTTCCCGTTTCTTGATCTAAGTTTCAATTATGGGCAAACATTTGGTGCCTGGTTGGAGATCGATCTTGCACTCTTTGCTATTAATATTAATGAGGAAAGCAGATGGGACCGGAAAGAACTGCAATCTGTCGCAAAAAATTTTAGTTTTGACTACCCGATCACCAGAAATCAAAAGTTCTTGACGGTTGGATTTGGCCGGGCCAAAAATCACTACAGTGATATGGTGGGTACCTGGGATTCGGATTGTAAGGTCTTTTCAGGAGATAATGAATTTAGGATTAAGTATGGACTGGATGAGAATGGCAAAAAAGTAGGAACCTGGGCATTTGCAGTTGGATGCGATGCTTCTGACGGCGACTCCGGATCTCCTGTCGTAACTCGGGATACAGGGGACATCATTGGTCTTCTTTGGGGAGTGGCCCCCAGAACCCCTATAGCGCAAAGTTCTCAATCCTTAGACAACATGATCAAAGAGAATAGCCCGGCAATATGGAAGAGTCTTAACTACGCCGTGCCTGCAGCGAAAATCAAGGAGTTTCTGCTTGAGAAAATTAAGTCAGGTGCCATCACAGACGAAGTCGAAAGGAAGACCATCCTGGCTTTTCTTGGTGTGGAGCATGGAAATGAGAAGGAAATTAAATGACAAAAAGCAATGGTAGATTTATATCTACATCGATAATTCTGTTAACGTCTGCTCACCTATTTAACGATTTCTACGCCGGTTTTTTGATGCCTCTTCTCTCTTATTTCCAGTCGCATCTCCATCTGACAATAACACAGGTATCCATATTGCCGACAATATTAGCTGTGTTTGGCTCGATCTTACAGCCCCTGTTCGGCTTTCTTGGTGACCGGTTTAATAAAAAACTCTTTGTTGTATCCGGTGTTCTCTGTTCAGCACTGTTTTTGAGCTGCATAGGCCTTGCTCCAAACTTCACTCTCCTTATCCTTATGCTTGTTATCGGTGCATCCGGAGTAGCAGCATTTCACCCTAATGCAGCGGCAACTGTAGCCAGATTAACCCAGAACAAGTCCACATTTACGATGTCCATCTTCCTTATGGTCGGATGCATAGGGTTGGCCGGGGCACCATTTATTATTACATCGATTGCAACATCAGGCGGTTTTAGTAAACTATGGATGTTGTCCTTACCCGGCGTAATCCTGGCACTAATATTGGTTAAAACACTAACCATAGATCACGAAAACAAAAGTAGTACAAAACTGTCAGATTTTAAAATACTTTTTGCCAGGAAGTCGCGCCCGCTTTGGATTATGTTTTTGATAATGTTCATCCGTTCATTAGTCATTACGAGTTTTATGAGCTTCATGTCAATTCTCTTCACGGCAAAAGGGCTTACAATGCACAGAAGCGGAATAGCCATATCCACATTTCTGATTTGCGGAAGTGTTGGTGGTTTAATCGGCGGGTACCTGGCAGACAAAATAAGCAGAAAAATTATAATCGCATGCTCATCGATCATTGCCTGCCCGTTGCTTTTGTGGTTTTTGAAGGCAGACGGGAATTTTGCCATGATACTACTGGGTTTGAGCGGTATGGTTATACTTGCCGCCTCCGCTGTTAACGTACTGATCGTTCAAAGATTATGCCCGGACATGGCCGGCTCTATTGCAGGTATTTCGATGGGATTCGTCTGGGGTTCTGCAGGTCTCATGCTTCCGGTAGTCGGATACGTTGCAGATCATTACAGCATGGAAACATCTTTAAGGATTGCAGCGTACATGCTTCCAATAGCAGGAATGCTGGTTTTGGTGCTGCCGAATATTGATAGACCGGCAAATGATCTGAGTAAAGAGTAGAAAATTCTGAATATTTAGTTTATTATCTCTTGTTAGATTCCTCGACTCAACGCGGAATAACGTCATCCTGAGCGGAGTTGAAGTGTAATCAACATTGAAATTCTATTACATTTTTTTACAATACTAAAGCACATTCAAACAGGAACAAAATGGATATATTTATAAAAAACATAGTAGACATTTTAAAGGTTGAAGTCCCGCTTTCCGAGGAAGAGATAGAGGGTTTCATAGAGATCCCCCCCGACCTGGAAAAGGGAGACTATGCGTTTCCCTGTTTTGCCATTGCGAAACAGCTAAGAAATGCTCCCGCTAAAATCTCTGCAGAGCTTGCACAAAAACTACCCACCGGTGACATCATAACGGATATCAAGGCGATTGGACCATACCTGAACTTCTATGTCTCCAGGAAAATGTTCTTCAAGACAATTCTGAACGATGTCTTTACCGAATCAGACTCATACGGATGTTCAAATTTGGGAAAGGGTAAGACTGCAGTCATCGATTACTCCTCCCCTAACATTGCAAAACATCTGGCCGTTCATCATCTCCGTTCGGCAGTAATTGGAAATGCAATTCATAATATATACAAAACCCTTGGTTACAGATGTGTAGGCATAAACCATCTTGGGGATTGGGGCACACAATTCGGACAACTGATTGTAGCCTTTAAAAGATGGGGCCCGGACACAAAGGATCAAGGTTCTATAGAAGAGACAGGGCTAGACATAAATAAGCTCAACGAGCTGTATGTTAAGTTCCATAAGGAGGCAAAGGATAATCCTACCCTGGAAGATGAGGCGAGGGATTGGTTTAAAAAACTGGAAAATGGAAATGAAGAGGCGAGAGAAACCTGGCAATACTTCAAAGAGATAAGTTTGTCAGAGTTTGAAAGAGTATATGAAAAGTTAGGCATTACGTTTGACTCATATGCGGGAGAAAGTTTCTATAACGACATGCTTGACGATACCGTCAATAGAATAAAAGATGCGGGTTTGTCTAAAATAAGTGAAGAGGCCCTGATTGTAGACCTCGAAGAGTACGACATGCCGCCCTGTATACTAAGAAAGAAGGACGATGCCAGTCTGTATGCAACAAGGGATATATGTGCCGCAGAATATAGAAAGCGGGAGTACGATTTTGACAAATTGATCTACGTTGTTGGCTCTGAACAGAAATTGCATTTTAATCAATTTTTCAAAGTCTTGGAGCTTATGGGATATGAATGGGTAAAAGATTGTGTACACGTAGATTTCGGTCTGGTTAAGTTTAAGGGCGGGAAAATGTCTACACGGGAAGGTAAAGTTATCCTGTTAGAGGATTTGCTTGAAGAGTC